>Ga0134125_10004675_pt1 | contig 15623 bp, 11 predicted proteins | sample KB31751_FD_96464 | JGI IMG/M metagenome (GOLD analysis project Ga0134125, IMG submission 96464) | Terrestrial soil microbial communities with excess Nitrogen fertilizer from Kellogg Biological Station, Michigan, USA - KB3-175-1 | ecosystem: Environmental > Terrestrial > Soil > Unclassified ... | reverse complement strand
TGGTCGCGGCGGGCTGCTGCGACTCCTGTTTCTTGACCTGACCAGGCGAGACCGAGTTGGGCTCCTGCTGCTTCGCCTGGCCGGGCGGTAGGGCGGCGGCCGGGTCCTGCTGCTTGGCCTGTCCCGGCGGCTGCGTGGCGGGCTCCTCGTCCTTCTGCTTGACCTGACCGGGCGGGGCGGTGTCGACGACGTTCTCGTTCTTGGTCTTCGGAGAACTCGGGGCGGGCTGTGTCACTACCGGCGTGCTCGTTGCGGGCGCCTCGGTGCCGGGCGCGCTGATGGCGACGGTCCGATCGACCGATGTGCTCTGCCGCTGCGCGCTCTGCTGCTGCTGCGCGCTCTGCTGGTGCGGCGCGCTGCGGGTGTGCGCGCCGCTCATGCGGTGATGCACAGGCGGCGCGTGGGCAGCCGGGGTCACGACGGATCGGCCCTGCGCCGCCGGCGCCGCCCCGCTGCTGCCGACGGTGAGAGTGGCCGACTGGCCGCCCGAGGTGTGCTCACGCACGGCGCCCGCCACGTGCACGCCCGTGGCCACGGCCGCCACGCCGGCGCCCGCCGCCGCGACGCTCAGCAGCGTGGCCGTCTTCAGCGCCACCGCGTTGCCCACGAGCGCGGTCAGGCCGCCGCCCGCCGCCGCCCCGCCACCGGTGGCCACGCCGCCGGCCGCCGCCCCGCCGGCGGCGGCGCCGCCGGCAAGGTGAGCGGCCACGGCGTCCCGGACCACGGGCGACGACGCGACCGGAAGCAGGACGCAGATCGCCTGGCGCTGGCGCTTCAGCCTCAGCTCGAACTCCCGGCAGCCCGCGCAGTCGCGCACGTGGCGCCGCAGCGTGCGCCGCCGGAGACCGGCCCCGCTCAGGGTGGCGAGCTGCTGGCGAATCTCGCGGCAGGGAGTCTCGCGGGCCAGCTCGCTCGCCACCAGCGAGCTGCGCGCCTGGAACACGAGCGCCTTGACCTTCTCAGCGGGCACGTCGAGCACGCGGGACACCTCGTCGTGGCGCAGTGTCTCGAGCTGGGTGAGCAGCAGCGCCGCCCGCTGGTCCTCGGGCAGCCGGGCGATGTCGCGCATCAGATCGCGCAGGTGCTCGCGCCGCTCGACCTCCACGCCCAGCCCCTCGGCGCTCGGCTCGTACTCCATCGGCTCGCTGAACGCCATGCCGCGATAGCGAGCCCGGAGCAGCGTCCGGCAGCGGTTGCGCGCCACCGTGAACAGCCAGGGACGCAGGTCGATCTGCTTCTCCGAGCCCACGAGCTCCCGGTAGGCGGCGAGGAACGTGTGCTGGGCGGCGTCGTCGGCGTCTTCCGGCTGGCCCAGCATGTGGCGGCAGAAGGAGCGAATCGGCCGCTCGTAGCGGTCGTAGATCGCCTCGAAGGCCCGCGAGTCCCCGCCCCGCAGCCTCGCGACCAGCCTCTCATCGGAGACCGGCCTAAGCCGCAGCGAGGCAGCCGGCTGACTCGCGTCCGCTCGCATTGACGAAATTATCCCGAGCGCGCCACTTTCGGGTGCATCCCCCAAACAGGGGATGCAGCGAACGCGCCAAAGCTCCCCCGATCGGACTAGTGAGCGGGGACCTGCTCGGTCTCGGTCCAGATGTCCCAGGAGGCCTGGACCGGATCGAGGAAATACGGCGGCTGGTGGTACTTGAGAGCCGAGTCGTAGTTGTAGTTCTTGAGGTAGCCGGTCACGCCCGTGCCGCCGCTGTGCGTGCCGACGGTGCCGCGGAACTTCATCGCGATCGCGCCGGTGACGTTCAGATCTCCGAGGGCGTCGCCGCAGCCGTAGTTGTCCACCCAGAAGGAGTGGTTGAGCGCCAGGATCGCCGCCTGGATCGTCGGATCCGCCATGTACGGGATGCCCTTGCCCTCGCCGGAGGCCGGCGTGATGTTGTCGGAGTACCTGTTGCAGCTCCCGTTCGAGTACTGCACGGGGTGGTAGACGCGCACGAAGCCGTTGGCGATCAGGCCGATCACGGATGAGCCGTTGTGCGTGAGGTTCCCGGCGATGATCACGTCGTTCTCCGCCGCCACGGTCAGGTCGCTGCTCACCGCTGTGCTGGATGAGACCCAGGCGTCGCCGCAACCGCCCCCCGACGGGTACTGCTGACTGTCGGAGAAGCTGGTCGAGCAGCTGCCGTTCTGGACGTAGATGATCCCGTTGGTGGGGCTGCCGGTCCGGAGCGTCGTGCCGGCGGCGTTCTTCACGGTGGCCGTCGAGCCCGTCAGGGTGATGTGAACCGGACCGGTGAAGATCCAGTTCGCGCTCGCGTAGTTCTTGATCGCCGAGTTCGAGGTCGGCAGCTGCAGGTTCGAGGCGCCCCACGTGGTCACGCCGTTGAAGCTCGGGCTGGTGCCTCCGCACGACGAGCGCCAACCGCTCGGGTCGCTGGCCTCGATCTTGTCCGTGTTGCCGTTGTTCGTACGGCCGAACGAGGGCGTGCCGCACATCAGGAACTCGTCGTTGGTGTGGGTCGGCCCGTTCACGCCGTCGCCGGTGATGAACGACTGGTCGTCGCAGTAGTTCAGGTCACGGCCGTCGCGGACGTACTTCGCGCACCTGGACTGCGCGGTGTCCGGGTCCGAGTAGGTCAGCGGGTCCGGCGTCTCGAAGTCGGTGAACCACAGGTAGTTGAGGAATCCCGCGCGCTTGAAGGTGGCGATGATGCTGCGCTTCACGCCGCGGTAGTAACCGGTGGAGCGAATCGCGAGCTGGCCGGTGGTCGGGTCGATCACCGAGTTCGTGACGGTCGCCGAGCAGGCGCCCGAGTAGCCCGGGGCCTTCAGGAGCTCGATCTCGTAGCGGCCCTCGGTGTTCGAGCCGGGGATCGCCTGGCTGGAGGCGGTGCTGTACGCGGTGCCGGGCGACTGGATCGGCGACGTGTAGCAGTTGGCCCAGTAGTTGGTGTTCTGCGCGAGGTGCGAGAGGTAGTAGTTGACCCCCGCCTCGGCGGCCGCGTAGGCCTGCTTGTAGTACTGGTCCCTGCGGGCGACCGAGGTGTCGCCGTCCGACGCCGCGAACGACGCGGCCACGAGCAGGCCGCCCAACAGGATCACCAGCATCACGACCACGGTCGTGAAGCCGCGCTCGCCCTGAAGGCGCTTGATCAGTTTGGATCGCATGGCTGTGCCGTCGTGTCCTCGGGGTTGACGGAGCGGAAGAACACGGAGTTGCTGAAGATCGTGGCCTGCGAGTTCGACGTGCTGGTGATCTTGCTCGGGTTGACCTTGTAGTTCACGTCCATCTGCACGACGCTCGCGGCGTCGGTGGCCGACAGAGGCGTGGTGAGCGGAGTGGTCGACACTCCCCCTGAGGCAGATCCGGCGTAGTACTTGAACAGCTTGCCGTCGGGGAGGATCACGTTGGTGGCTAGCACGGTCGTGCGATACGCGCTCGCGACCGTGAGCGGGGCGAAGCCCGTGACCTTCGCGTCGCTCTCGGTGATCTTGTTGCCGGTCTGGCCCGTGCCCGTCACGTACGAGATCGTGTGCTGCTCGGGAAAGACCTGGTTCGTGCCGGCGTCGCGCTGGCCGTTGGCCACGGTCGCCGCCGACGCGTCGCCGAGATACGTGTAGAAGGTGATCGTCTGATCGCCTCCGGTCGTGATCGGCAGCGTGGCCGGCGAAGTCGGAAGGCAGACCTCGGAGCGCAGCTGGCGGGTCACCAGCTCGAGTGCCTGGCGGCCGCGCTGAAGAGCGTCCTCGCGGTCGGTCACGGTCTTGTTCGCCGCGAACGACCGGTCGATCACGACGAACGCCGCCAGCAGCACGATCATGCCGAGGGCCATCGCCCAGACGAGCTCGATCAGGCTGAAGCCGCTGGAGCCACTGCGCAGGCGGCTCATGACCACGGGCCCGACGTTGAGCACGATCCCGTCGAGTCGCCACCGGAGAACGACGAATACGAGTCGATGTTGATCGTGAGGTTTGTCGTCCCGGCCGTGTTGGTCACGGTTCCGGTCTCGTAACGCTGCGTCGAGCGGTTGTCGTCGGCGCAAACCGTCAGCGCGCCGAACGGGAAGCCGGTGGTGTACGTGCTCTTGCTCGATACCAGGCCGCTGTAGGGGATCGGCCCGTAGACCGCACCGCAGACGTCCTTGACGTAGACGTCGGAGTTCGTGATGTTCGAGTAGCTGTTGCTGCTGGACGTCCTGTCCTGCACTGTGATCGTGACCTTCGGCTGGGCGAGGTAGCTGGCGGCCGGCATCGCGAGCGTGCCACCGGGACTGACCGTTGCGCTGCGGATGTAGCCCGCGCCCGTCCCCGTCGGCTTGGCCGCGTCACACGTCCCGGCCCACACGCTGTAGCTGCTGGTGAAGGGGAAAAGGGTCATCGGGCTCGTGAAGGTGCCGCCGTTCTGCGCCGTGGCCGACGCGGCGTCCGTGAGGCTGGTGCCGGTCATGAACGAACGCTCCTGGTTGCCGGACAGTCCCGACTGGAAGACGGTGAAGCCGCGGCCACGCGCCGTGTTGGTGTTGCCGGTGGTGTCGCGGAACATCGCCGTGATCGCCCCGCCTACGTCGTAGGTGAACTGCGTCAGGCTGGACGTACCGGTGACCACCGTGAGCGGCTGGTTGGTCACCGCGTTGTTGCCGTCCTCGTCCACGTAGCCCGTCTTCGCGAACGAGACGTGGTAGTCGGTGCCGCGCAGGAAGCCGAACTGGAGGCAGCCGTTCGAGTCAGTAGAGCCGTTGAGCGACGGCGCCTCCACGAGGGTCACCGGCACGCCTCCAACTCCGCCCGTGCCGGTACGGTCCACGATCTGGACCGCGGCGCCGGCCTGGTCCGAGCGCGGGGAGAGAAGGCTGTCCAGCTTCACCGATCCGTTCTTGCCGGTGGGATCGACCACGGTCGAGCTGATCTTCAGATAGCTGGCGAGCGTCGCGGCGCTCGTGCAGCCCGTGGAGACTCCCTGGCTGTCGTTCGCGGCGTACACGTTCGACGTGACCGTGTAGTTCGTGCCGTTGACGGCGACCGTCCGCACCTTTGGCGTGCTGATGTAGCCCACGAGCACGCTCGTGTCGAGCGCGCGCATGCGCTCCTGGTCCTGCTGCGCGAGATACGCGGCGACCGAGCGGTTCCGGTTCTGCCCGGACGCCTGCGAGGCCCGGTCGAGACCCTGGTAGATGCCGAGGCCGGCGATCACGAGAACGACCGTGCCCACCATGATCTCCACCATCAGCCAGCCGCGTTCCTCGCGCATGCGGGAGCGCGAAAGACGCCGGCGGAGCCAGACGGACGGGTTGGGTCGACCCATGCAGCAGGTATCGGCCCTGCGGGAACCCGCCTTTAGCTGGACTGGTGCGGTTCAAGACAACTTGACTAGGACATGTGTCGACGTCCGGGGTCTGCAACTGTCGTACGGGGGACCTGCGAACAGGGTTGAGTCACGCCCTAGCCACGGAGGGGTGACAGCGGTTACAGTCGCGCCATGGTGCCTCGCTCGAACGTTTGGACTCGCATCTCCAGCAGCTCCAAGGTGGCCGCACTGGTCAGCGCGGCGGTCGTGGCGATGGTGTCCGTCGGCGTCGCGCACGGTGCGCCCGGCTCGGACGCGACGATCCACTCGATCAGCCTCACGGTCCCCATCCTCGAGGCCCGCAGCCCCGCGCTGAGCTGCCCGAGCGGCACGCGTGAGACAGGAGGCGGCGTAACGAGTACGACGGATGCGCGCGGATACGAGATCCAGCTGAACGGGCCGATCGGAAACGCCTCGGGCGACGTGCCCACGGGTTGGTCGGTCTACATCGGGAACTTCTTCTCGAACCAGGATCGCGTCTTCAAGGTGTCGGCGATCTGCTCTGCGACCACCGATGCCACGCTCGCGGTCTCGTCCTTCAACGTGGCCTCAAACAGCCAGGCGAGCAAGTCCGTGGACTGCCCGGCCGGATCGCGCGTGGTCGGCGGCGGTGTGACGAGCACGGGCCCGACGGCCGACAACACGGAGGCGTATGACGTCGAGGTGAGCGGCCCGACCGCAAACGACGGCTCCACTGCCAACACCAACGACGGGGACGTGGCGACCCACTGGTTCGCCTACGTGTCGAACCTCACCGGCTCGCAGCAGACCTTCAAGGTGTTCGCGATCTGCTCGCGGACCTCCGACGCCACGGTCGCGGCACAGTCGTTCACCGTGACGAAGAGCCAGGCGGCCGCAGCCACCGCAACCTGCCCCGCCGGCAGACGGGCGCTGGGCGGCGGCGTGGGCACGCTGGGCGCGACCCCCGACGGCACGATCTCCAGCTTCTCGGGCTACATCGAGAACTACAGCGGGCCGGTTGACGAGACCGGCTCGATATCGAGCACGAATGACGGCGACATTGCGCGCGGCTTCGCCTCATATGAGCTCAACGCCAGCGCGACGGACCAGGGATTCAAGTCGCTCGCCCTGTGCGCCAGCGACCCCTCGCCCGCGGAGCAAAACCCGAACGGCGCTCCCGGCGGCCCCGGCGGAGGCGGCGGTACCGGCCCCACCGGGCCGGCGCCCAAGTGCGCCGGGCATCGCGCGACCATCGTCGGCACCAACGGCCGCAACCGGATTGTCGGAACGCGTCGCGCCGACGTGATCGTCGCCCTCGGCGGCAGCGACCGGATCTCGGGCGGCGGCGGCAACGACATCATCTGCGGCGGCTCCGGCAACGACTCGATCTCCGGCGGCTCCGGAAACGACAAGCTCTACGGCCAGGACGGCAGGGACAAGGTTTCCGGAGGGGTCGGCGACGACAGGGCGTCCGGCGGTGCCGGCAACGACAAGGTGTCGGGCGGCTCCGGCGACGACAGCCTGGCCGGCGGCGCGGGGAACGACAAGCTCTCAGGCGGCTCGGGCGCCGACAAGGACAGCGGCGGCGGGGGAAAGGACTCCTGCTCCGGGTCCGACAAGAAGAGCAGCTGCTGAGCGTCTAGAGCCGACTATCGGACTCGAACCGATGACCCCCTCCTTACCATGGAGGTGCTCTACCAACTGAGCTAAGTCGGCGCGCGAGAGCGTCGAGTCTAGCTGTCGGCAGGCACGGGGCGGCGCCCAACCGACAGACGCGAGCCGCACGCCCGGTGCAGTAGGTAGAGAGCCCCGGCGAAGATCAGCAGGTCCCCCACGCTCAGCACGTTGCCGATCGGCCACGGGCCCGGCACCGGGATCACGTCGCCCAGCCAGAGCAGGTGCGGATGAGTCACGGCGGCGGAGTTCGCGAAGCCGTCTGTGACCTCGATCCCCGCGATCCGCAGCGCGCTCGCCGACGCCGGCATCACACCCCCGTTCGACACGATCGCCAGGATGTTCAGCGCCGCGCCGAGTGCGAGCACGGGCATCCCCGGCAGGCTCCGGTTGGCCGCCAGGAAGTAGGCGACGAGCGCATACGACGCGAGGTGCATGACCACGTGCAGCTCGTGGCTTCCGTGAGGCGCCTGCGTGATCCACACCTGGAGACCCGCGGCCGCGAGCGCCGCCCACACCGCGCGGATGTTCAGCTCGGTGAGCCGCGTGAGCCGGCCGCCGAACAGCGGCACGGTGGCGACGCACACGATTGCGGCGATGACGAGCAGCATCAGGCGGCGTACGCGTTCGCGGTGAGCGGGTCCGGAAGCGCGATCGTGGGCAGGACCACCGCCGGCCTGTTCGCCCTGTGCGCGTCCCACCAGCCGGCGAGGTCCGCCGCCGGCAGCGCCTTGCTGAGATGGAAGCCCTGCGCGAGCTCCACGCCCATCTCGAGCAGCCGCTCGAGCGTCTCGGCGTCCTCGATGCCCTCGGCCACGGTGCGCAGCGCGAGGTTGCGGGCGAGCTCGATGGTGGACTTGACGATCACCACGTTGCGGCGGTCGGTGTTCATGCCGAGCACGAACGACTTGTCGACCTTCAGCTCCTTCACCGGAAGCTGGGTGAGGTACGCGAGCGACGAGTAGCCGGTGCCGAAGTCGTCGATGGCCAGCGACACGCCGAGCTGGCTCAGGTCGTCCATCGTGGCCTTGGCCGCGGCGGGGTCGGCCATCAGCGAGCTCTCGGTGAGCTCGAGCGTCAGCCACTCGCCGTCCATGTTGCGCTCGCGCAGAAGGCGGGCGACCTCCTCGGGGAACGTGCGGTCGAGCAGGCAGCGGGCCGAGATGTTGAGCGACAGCGACAGGTCGCGGCCGGCGTCGTGCCAGCGGCGCAGGTCGCGCAGGCCGAGCTCGATCACGTTGTAGGTCAGGTCCTTGATCAGGCCCGTGTGCTCGGCGAGCTCGATGAAGTCGGCGGGCCTGAGCAGCCCGCGCTCAGGATGGTCCCAGCGCACCAGACCCTCGGCGCCGACGGGGGCGTCCCGGCGGACGTCGACCTGCGGCTGATAGTGGAGAAGCAGCGCGTCCTCGTTCAGCGCGCGGCGCAGGTCGCTGACGAGCGCGAGGCGCGCGTGCGAGTGATAGTCGTCCTCGGGCCGGTAGGTGACGATCGAGCGCTGGGCGTCCTTCGCGCGGTACATCGCCACGTCGGCGCGCTGGAGGAGCGTGTCCACGTCGGTGCCGTGGTCGGGATACCAGGCCAAGCCGACGCTCGCGTCGAGCTCGATCGTGATGCCGTCGGCCTCGATCGGGGTCCTGAGGGCGGCCTGGAAGCGGTGGACCGCCGAATGCGCGCTGCCCGAGTCCTTCACCTCGGGCATGAAGACGGCGAACTCGTCGCCGCCGAGCCGGGCGACGAAGTCGTTCTTGCGGAAGGCGGCCTGCAAACGCGGACCGACCTGGCGCAGGACCAGGTCTCCGTGGTGATGCCCGAGCGTGTCGTTCACTTCCTTGAAGCGGTTCAGGTCCACGAGCAGGACCGCGGCCCGCTGACTGCCCGGCGCAGCGAGCGCGGCCGCCACCTCCTCGCGGAACCAGCGGCGGTTCGGCAGCTCGGTGAGGCTGTCGTGCGAGGCCTGGTGCTCGGCTCGCGCCGTGCGGATGGCCTGGCGGCCGGAGCTGTAGACGGCGAGCAGCGGCGCGTACAGGAGCGGGAACAGGACCGGGCTGAAGTCGAGCACGGTCACGACCGCCGGGGCGAAGCAGAGGAGCACCGCGCCCACCGAGACGCTGAAGATCAGGTCGCTGCGCAGGGCGGTGAGGAGCGGCGTGCCCTCGTAGTAGGTGGTCGCGCGCGTAACGAGGATCAGGTTCACCACGAAGAACGCGCCGGCCGCGGCGCCGACCGCGAGCAGGTCGCCGGCGCCGAAGGTGCTGCTGAGCGGCGGCTGGTGTCCCTCGACCGCGGTCATCACCAGGGCGGCCGCCACTAGCGTGAACGCGTACTGGCCCATGTTGAAGCCGATGCGCCACCACGGCTTGCGCGCCGCCAGGTCCTGGATCGCGGAAGCGCCGAGCTGTGCGACCAGCGCCGGGACGAGGCCCGCCGTGAGCAGCAGCGCGAAGGAGAACATCGTCGAGACCGTCACCTCGCCGTCGCCGGACAGGCGCGGGATCTCGAGCGGGAGCAGCTCGCCGAGCAGGACGCTGACCGCGAGAGCCCAGAAGGCGAACGTCCCGAAGTCGCCGATGTGCGTCGGGAACAGCGCGACGACCAGTGCGAGAAGGGCGGCGCCCAGCGCCGCGACCGTGACGCAAAAAACGTGGACTGGTTGGAATCGAGGCGTCACGGGAGGGGTGGGGAGTAGGGCGCCCCGGCCGAAAGCCAGAGCGCCCGCCCGCCGCTAGAACTTGTGGCCGGCCCCCGAGTCGACGATCACGGCGATGATCGCGGTGATCGACATCAGCAGCTTGGCGTGCCGGAACTTGAACTTGGACTTGGACACTTGGTCCCTCCTTGAATCAGTGCCTGGTGGAGACGCCGCGACGGGCGCCTGAGCCGGCAACCGAGCTATCTCGCTTCCTTGCGAGACCTCTGGCTTTGCGTCCCCGCCTCGCGGCGGGTTTGCCTTGGGCAGCTCAAACTGCACCCGTTACATCGAGCACAGGGGGCTCGACCTTTAGGGAAATGGACACTTTTCTCGGGCAATTTGGGGTGTCCAGATTGCGCGTTCAGCGGATGTGAACCGGTGGCGCCTCGCGCGCGTAAAGAGACATCGCTGCGCTCGGTCGATCCTCGCTCGGTCGGAAAGCTCGAGTGCCGCGCGTGGGAGACCTGCTACCGGCGCAAGTGGGGCGCCTGCCTGATCGCGTCCGTCGGACGCGGCTCGACGAGGAGCGCTCGCTGCTCGTGCGGTCGTACTCATCGCTCCTGGCCGCGGTCCAGCGCTGAGTTTTCTTACACTCGCGGGACGAGGAGGGACGTCTTGCGGGGACTCGTTGCCGTTGCTGTCGCGCTGTGTTCGCTGGTCTGCGGCTGCAGTCATCACCATCACGAGACCGCGGCCAAGCCGGCGCCGCGGCCGGCGGGGGCGCCGCGGCTGGTGGGAGCGCAGCCCTGCGGCAAGGCCACCTGCGCGACCCTCACCGTCCCGCTGGACCACGGCGGGCGCGTGCCCGGGAGGCTCACCCTGCGGGTGGCCATCGCCGGCCCCGCCTCCGCTCCCCACGGAACGCTCGTCTTCCTGACAGGTGGCCCGGGGCAGCCCGGCGTGCCGTTTCTGCGCCGCGTCCAGCAGCGGGTCGGCTCGGCGCTGGACGGCTACCGGCTCGTGATGTTCGACCAGCGCGGCACGGGGCGGGGCGCGCTCCGCTGTCCGCAGCTGCAGAGCGCGGTGGGCAGCTCCGATCTCACGGTGCCGCCGGCGAGCGCGGTCGCGGCCTGCGCCACAGCCCTGGGCGCCAAGCGCGCCTTCTTCACCACGCAGGACACCGTCGGCGACCTCGATCTGCTGCGGCAGGCCCTCGGCGTCGACCGGATCACGCTCGACGGCATCTCCTACGGCACCTTCGTGGCCGAGCGCTACGCGCTCGCGCATCCCGGCCACGTGGCGCGGCTGGTGCTCGACTCGGTGGTGCCGCAGACGGGAATCAATCCGTTCCAGCTCGAGTCGATCCAGTCCGTGCCGCGCGTGCTCCGGTCGGCATGCGCCGAGCGCCACTGCGGAACCGACCCGGCGAACGACCTCGCCGCGGTGATCCGCGGCGAGCACAACGGCCCGGCCCTGCTGGACCTGCTCGTCACGTTCAGCGTGTTCGACCCGGACTATCGCCCGATACCGGGCGTCCTGGCGGCCGCCCGTGCGGGCCATCCCAGGCGGCTCGAGCGACTGATGGCGCTGGTGCACCGCGGCGGCGCCACCCCGGCGTCCCTGTTGAGCCAGGGTCTGCACGCGAGCACGATCTGCGCGGACTACGACCAGCCGTGGGGCGGCCCGGACACGCCGCTGCCGAAGCGGACGGCCGCGATCCAGACGGCCGCCGCGCGCCTGACACCGGCCACGCTGTGGCCGTTCGACCGCGCGACCGCCACCGGTAACGGCGAGCTGTTCGTCTGCGAGCGCTGGCCCCCGGAGAACGTGACGCCGCCCAGCGCCACCGGCTCGCTTCCCAACGTGCCGACGCTGCTGCTCGTGGGCGAGCGCGACCTCTCCACCCCGCTCCCGTGGGCTCAGGCAGAGGCACGCCATGCGCCCCAGGGAAAGCTCGTCGTGGTGCGCGGCGCCGGCCACGCGACGCAGCTCAGGGGACCGCATCCGCCTGGCGTGCCGCAGGTGGCCAGGTTCCTCCAGGGCTAAAGCGACCTCTCGCCGTACTCCTTGGCCAGCTTCTTGGGCGCCCTGGCCAGCCAGGCCTCGACGATCACCTCTTCGAGGTCGTCGGCGCCGATGCGCTCGAGCTGCACCAGCACCGCCGGGTAGCCATCGAAGTGCGGTGTGGTGAAGAACACGTCGGGGTCGTTGGCGATCAGCGCCTGCTTCGCCACCTCGTGCTCCACGCGCGCCCCGAGGATCGGCCCGCCGGGCGCGGCGTCGCCCAACGCTTCGAGGTCGGACCTGCGCAGCGGCCGCTCCCATACGAAGAGCTTGTCGCGCACCCTCCACGCGGTGTTGCCGTGCGCCGTGCCTTCGCTGGTCTCCGGCAACCCGAGCGCGATCCTGCGGACGTCATCCCAGCCGGCCATCAGGTCAATGGGGGGAGCAGGATTCGAACCTGCGTAGGCTAAGCCAACGGGTTTACAGCCCGTCTCCTTTAACCACTCGGACATCCCCCCGAGCGGGTCACGATTCTAGAGACACCGCCAATCCATGCCGGTGCGCGAACGCCGCGGCCTCGCCGCGGTTAGCCACCCCGAGCTTGCCCATGATGTTCGAGACGTGGACGCTCGCTGTCTTCGGGCTCATGTAGAGCGTCTTGGCGATCTCCGGGTTCGACCGCCCTTCGGCGACGAGCGCCAGCACCTCGCGCTCTCGCTCGGTGAGGCCGAAGGGGTCGTCGCCGGCCTCCGCGCCCGAGGGCGCCGTCACTCCGTCGAGCTGCACGCGCGCGTGGCGCGCGAACGCCCGCGCCTCCTCCAGGAGCGGCGTCGCGCCGAGCGCCTCGGCGATCCGGACGGCCTCCTCGAGCGGCGCAGCCGCGGCGTCTCGGTCGCCCGCCGCGCCGGCGACCTCCGCCATGCGTACGAGCGCATAGGCGATCAGGTAGGGATCGCCCGCTTCGCGACACGATTCCACCGCGGTGCGCCAGTCCGCCGGCTCGCCCCCGGCGCGCACGACCTCGGCGGCAGCAAGCGCACGGTAGGCGCGCTGCGGCGGGGTCATGGCCTGGAGCGTCTCGCAGCGAGCGCTGAGTGCGGCAACGCGGTCCGCGTCCGGCTCGGCCGCCTCGGCCTCGATCCGGAGCCCCAACCATGCGAGCGGCCAGCGGTAACGCTCCATGAGGTCGTGCGCGTCCGGGTCGAGCTTCTCCGCCACGCGGGCGCGCGCCGCGGCGAAGTCGCCGCGCGCCCGCAGAATCTCGGCTGCCGCCCCCGCGACCTGCAAGGAGTACTGCGTTCCGAGCCAGCCTCCGCGGCTCGTGGCCGCCTGGAGATCCTGGGCGGCGTCGTCGAGGCGGCCGCGTAGCGCCAGCATCCCGGCGCGAAGCTGGAACAGGGCGCCCGCCACCCTTCCTTCGATGCCGCGGTCGAAGCCCGCCGCGATCGTGTCCTCCGCCTCTGCCCACGCTCCGAGGTGGAAGAGCGACTCGGCCCGATTGACCACCAGCAGGGCGCCGTAGACATGGAGGCTGAGGCCCGTCCGCTCGGCAAGCGCGAGCCCGCCGCGGGCCATGTCGGCGGCCTCCTCATGGCGGCCGAGCATCTCGAGCACATCCGAACCCATGAGATACCCGCGCATAGCGATCCTGAGATCTCCGACGGCCTCCGCAAGCTCGACCCCCGTGCGCACCTCGCCGACGCCCTCGTCCTCACCGAGATAGCAATGGACCGACCCGAGGATGATGGCGGCGTTGGCCTCCTGCTCGCGCGCGCCCGAGGCTCGCGCAGCTGTGACCGCTTCCTGCGCGATGCCGGCGCCCGCCTGAAAATCGCCGCCGAGCCACTTCAGTGCCGCGAGGGACGTGAGGGCGACCGCGAGCGCGGTCGTGGGCGGATCGACCGGCAGCAGCGCGACGGCGCGCTCCAACCTCGCGATCGCCTCCGGCTCCCGGCCCGAGGCTCCGATCGCCACGGCACCCGCCTCCATCACGAGCGCACGCCGCTCCGGATCGCCGTCCGGTCCGAGCTCGGCCAGCGCTTCGTCGAAGAGCCCGATCGAGCGGTCGAGCTTCCCGCACGCGTAAGCGCTGCCGCCGGCGAGGCGCAGCAGCTCGACGATGTCGACACCGCAGCGCTCCGTCGCGTCGGGCACGCTGCGCCACAGCTCGAGCGCGTGTTCGAGATGGCGTAGCGCCTCCGCCGGCGCGTAGGCGGCCGCCAGCCGGCCCGCCTCGACGTACGCCTCCAGCGCACGCGGGAGGTCGTGAGCGGCCGACGAGTGCAACGCGAGCGCGGCCGCCGGCGAGCCCTTGGCGCCGGCCAGCGCGGGATCTTCGGACAGGGCCGCCGCGTACGCGGCGTGGATGTCCACTCGCTCCCGGGGCAGGATGTCCCCGTAGACGGCGTCCCGCGTGAGTGCGTGCCGGAATGCGTAGCCGTCGCCGGACTCGTCGACCAACAGGAGATGGTGCTCCACCGCCTCGCGCAGCGCCGCCTTGAGGCTCTCGTCGTCGAGACCCGCCACGGCCGCCAGCAGCGCGTCCGGAACCGAACGTCCGGCTGCCGCCGCCACGCGCAGCAGCCCCTGCGTCGCCGGCGAAAGCCGCTCCACGCGCGCGAGCAGCACGTCGCGCAGCGTCAGCGGAAGCTCGTCCGGTCCAGCGCCGGCTTGGACCGCGCCCAAGATCTCCTCGACGAGGAAGGCGTTGCCCTCGGAGCGCTCGTAGACGAGGTCCAGCACGCCGCGCTGGGCCTGCTCGCCGAGGATCGCCGAGAGCTGCGCGGCCACCTCGCCGCGGTCGAAGCGCTCGAGCTCGAGCCTCTGCACCGAGCGGACGCGCTCCCAACCTGTGAGCAGCGGACGCAGCGGGTGGTCTCGGTGCAGCTCGTCCGAGCGGACGCTCAGTACGAGCAGGACCCGCACGCCGCGCAGCGCCCGCACGAGCAGCGCGACCAGGTCGAGCGTCGACTGGTCCGCCCAGTGCAGATCCTCGATCACGAACATGAGCGGCTGGTGCGCCGCGAGGCGCTGGATCACGCCGAGCGAGAGCTCGAGCAGCCGCGCGTTCCCCGTATCGGTGGGGGATAGCGACCCGAGCGCGGTTTCCGGGTCGAGCTCCGGCAAGAGGCGCGCAAGCTCGGAGCGGGCGGGTCCTACGAACGCGTCGAGCTCGTCGGGCGGCTCGGTTCGCACCAGCGTGCGCAGCGCGTCCACGAGCGGGCTGAACGGCAGACCCTCGCCACCGAGCTCCACGCAGCCGCCCGTCAGGACGCGCGCTCCGGTAGCGCGGGCGCCGGCCGCCGCCTCCTCCACGAGGCGCGTCTTACCGACCCCGGCCTCTCCGCCGACGATGACCACCGACGGATCACCGGCCACCGCGGCCTCCAGCGCGTCGGTGAGCACGGCGAGCTCGGCGTCCCGCCCCACGAGCACTGGGCTGATCAGGTTGCGCCGCGCCATTCGCCCCTTCCACCCTAAGCCAAATTTGCGCGCTCTAAGGAATTGTCAGGCGCGTCTAAGGAGAGATCGGCGCGCCTGCCCGATGTGGGGCCCTGGGCCTTAGCCGTAGCTTCGCCGGCAGATCGGCAAGCGCCCCCAAAGGAGCCCCCGAATGATCACCACATCCCCCCTCACCACCGGCCTCGCGGACGCAACCGCGAAGGAGCTGCGCCGTCAGGCCGCGCGCCAGCAGGCAATCGACGGCATGCAGCACGAGCTCGACCAGCTCGCCGCCAGGCACGTGCGCGGCACGCGTCTCTCCCGTCTGGCCGCCATCGCGGCGGTTCTCGGCCTCTAGCACCCCTCGAAGGGAAAAGGACACCTCACATGAAGATCCCGCACCTCACCCGACGCGTCGCCCTCACGGGCGCCGCCTTCGCCGCGATCGCCGCCGGCGGCTCGGCCGCCGCACTCGCCACCGGCGGCTCGTCCGGCGACGTCTACCAGGGCTGCCTCCAGCACAACATCGGCGGCCTCTACAACGTCAAGGTCAACCCCAACAGCCCGCCGCACTGCCGACGCGGCGACACACTCGTCAAGTGGAACCAGAACGGCCCGGCC
>Ga0134125_10004674_pt1 | contig 15626 bp, 14 predicted proteins | sample KB31751_FD_96464 | JGI IMG/M metagenome (GOLD analysis project Ga0134125, IMG submission 96464) | Terrestrial soil microbial communities with excess Nitrogen fertilizer from Kellogg Biological Station, Michigan, USA - KB3-175-1 | ecosystem: Environmental > Terrestrial > Soil > Unclassified ... | reverse complement strand
CTCAAGACGCTGCCCACCTCCATGGTGGTCGTCGGCGCCGGCGTGATCGGCATCGAGTACGCCTCGATGTTCGCCGCTTTGGGCACCAAGGTGACGGTGGTGGAAAAACGCGACGACATCCTGGAGTTCTGCGACCCCGAGGTGGTCGAGGCCCTGAAGTTCCACCTGCGCGACCTGGCGGTGACGTTCCGCTTCGGTGAGGAGGTGACCGCGGTCGACGTCGGCTCGGCGGGCACCGTCACCACCTTGGCCAGCGGCAAGCAGATTCCCGCTGAGACGGTGATGTATTCGGCCGGACGGCAGGGCCAGACCGACCATCTCGACCTACACAACGCCGAGCTGGAGGCCGACAACCGGGGTCGAATTTTCGTTGACGATAATTTTCAGACCAAGGTGCCCCACATCTACGCCGTCGGGGACGTGATCGGTTTCCCGGCCCTGGCCGCGACCTCGATGGAGCAGGGGCGGCTGGCCGCCTACCACGCGTTCGGGGAAGCGTGCGACGGCATCACCGAGCTGCAGCCGATCGGCATTTATTCGATCCCCGAGGTCTCCTACGTCGGCGCCACCGAGGTGGAGCTCACCAAGGACTCGATCCCCTATGAGGTCGGGGTGGCGCGGTACCGGGAGCTGGCACGCGGCCAGATCGCCGGGGACTCCTACGGGATGCTCAAGCTGCTGGTGTCCACCGAGGACCTCAAGCTGCTCGGCGTACACATCTTCGGCACCAGCGCGACCGAGATGGTGCACATCGGGCAGGCCGTGATGGGGTGCGGGGGCACGGTGGAGTACCTGGTGGATGCCGTGTTCAACTACCCCACGTTTTCCGAGGCCTACAAGGTGGCGGCGCTCGACGTGATGAACAAAGTGCGGGCGCTCGACCAGTTCCGCCGCTAGCCAGATGGTGGCGACCCGCTGCGCCCGGCTACGCGTTGGCGATCGTCACTAACAGGCGTCTTGGAGGTCGTTGGGGATCGGGTCGCCCGGCCCACCGCCTTCGGCGCGGGCCAGCAGGTCGGCGGTTTGCGCGTCGAACGGCGCCGAATACGATATGTCCGCGGCGCAGCCACCGCGCTCGAGACCGCCGATCAGCCCGATGAGCGCGGTACCGCTGACCCATGGCGCACCGCTGGTGCCGTCCACCAGACCCTCGCACGCCAGCGCGGGGAACCCGCTGTCGCTGACCGATGTGCTGCCCTGACACCCGATGGGTGACCCACCGACGCCGACCGGATACCCCAGCACGGTGACGCGACTGCCCGGCGGGGGCGTCACACCCAGCGTCAGCGCCAAACCGACACGTGACTCGACGTCGGCACCGGTGTCGTTGCTGACCCGCGCGATCGCGTAGTCGGCGTGCGGATCCTTGCTTGCGGTCCAGCGCGGATCGAGGTAGACAGCGTCCGCCTTCCACACATCGGTGGGCGCCGGCGCGGCGTCGCCGGCGAAACCGGGAACGAAGGTGATCAGCGACGCTCCGGCCAAACAATGCGCCGCGGTCATGATCAGGTCCCCGCCCGTCGAATGCACCACCGAACCGGTGCAAACGTGAAGCGGCCCACCATCGATGAAGATCGCCCCGATACGCCGATCCGGCTCCATAGGACCCGCGGCCGCCCGCTGCTCGGGCTGGCTGAGCCGCTGCACCGGCCCACCGACCCGCGGAGCCGACACCGGGGCACCCGACACCTGCTCGACGGGCCGGTGACACGACGTCAGCGACATCGCCACCCCCACCACCGAGGAGAGCATCAAGATCCGAATGCGCATCGCCTTCATCATGCCCGACCAAGTGGCGGCGAGCCGACTTCCATACAACGCGGTGCGCCATGGTTTGCTGGCACACCGGCGGGGCCCCGGATGTGTGCTCTCCGGATTACGCCTGAGAATTATCGCGTTTTCCGTTGTAACGCGGATGCGAGTTCGCTGTTCGATATTGGTGCCGCCTGATTCGGGGGACACTGGGTAGGGCACCCTGGAGAGACCCCCGAGAGGAGGCGATCGAAGATGGATCCCCATCAAGACCCAGGTGATCAGTACCAACCGGGGCAGCCCGGCATGTACGAGCTGGAGCTGCCGGCGCCGCAGTTGTCGACGTCCGATGGCCGCGGCCCCGTGTTGGTGCACGCCCTGGAGGGCTTTTCCGACGCCGGTCACGCCATCCGGCTGGCGGCCTCGCATCTCAAGGCGGTGCTGGATGCCGAGCTGGTCGCGTCCTTCGCGATCGACGAATTGCTGGACTACCGCTCACGACGGCCGCTGATGACCTTCAAGACCGATCACTTCACCCACTATGACGATCCGGAGCTGAGCCTGTACGCGTTGCGCGACACCATCGGCACCCCGTTTCTCTTGCTGGCCGGGATGGAACCGGATCTCAAGTGGGAGCGCTTTATTACCGCTGTACGCCTGCTGGCCGAACGCCTCGGCGTGCGCCAGACCATCGGCCTGGGCACCGTCCCGATGGCGGTTCCGCACACGCGGCCGACCACCATGACCGCACACTCCAACAATCCGGAGTTGATCGCCGGTTTCCAGCCGTGGATCTCGGAGATCCAGGTCCCCGGCAGCGCCTCCAACCTGCTGGAATACCGGATGGGCCAGCATGGCCATGAGGTGGTCGGCTACACCGTGCACGTCCCGCACTACCTCACACAGACCGATTACCCGGCCGCCGCCCAGGCGTTACTCGAGCAGGTCGCCAAGACCGCGTCGCTGGAGCTACCCCTGACGGCGTTGACCGAAGCGGCAGAGGTGATTCGGGCCAAGATCGACGAGCAGGTCGAAGCGAGCGCAGAAGTCGCCCAGGTGGTGGCCGCGCTGGAGCGCCAGTACGATGCCTTCATCGACGCTCAGGAGAACAGATCGTTACTAGCTCGCGACGAGGATCTGCCGAGTGGCGACGAGCTAGGCGCAGAGTTCGAGCGATTTCTGGCCCAGCAGGCGGAGAAGAAGTTCGACGACGACGACCAGGCCTGACCCCCAGCCGAAACCCCTAGCCACACCGCCCTTGGCGCGGCCCGACAGCAAGGTTGGCGATATGACCGAGCGGAAGCGCAAGAACAGGCTCCGCCCGGTGCGTGAAGTGACCGCACCCAAACTCGAGTTCCGCACCATCCATGGTTACCAGCGCGCGTACCGCATCGCCGGCTCCGGGCCGGCGATTCTGCTGATCCACGGCATCGGCGACAACTCCACCACGTGGAATACCGTGCAAGCCAAGCTCGCCCAGCGCTTCACGGTTATCGCCCCGGACCTCCTGGGCCACGGTCAATCTGACAAACCGCGCGCCGACTACTCGATCGCGGCATACGCCAACGGGATGCGTGACCTGCTCAGCGTGCTCGATATCGAGCGGGTGACCATCGTCGGCCATTCGCTGGGCGGCGGTGTGGCCATGCAATTCGCCTACCAGTTCCCGCATTTGGTGGAGCGGTTGATACTGGTCGGCGCGGGCGGCGTGACGAAGGATGTCAACTTCGTCTTGCGGTGCGCTTCCCTGCCGATGGGCAGCGAAGCCATCGCGTTGCTGCGATTGCGCCTGGTACTGCCGGCGGTTCAGCTCGTGGGCCGCGTCCTGGGCGCGGCCCTGGGCAGCACCGGCCTGGGCCGTGACCTGCCCAACGTGCTGCGGATCCTCGACGACCTGCCGGAACCGACGGCGTCAGCGGCATTCAGCCGAACGCTGCGGGCGGTGGTGGACTGGCGCGGGCAGATCGTCACCATGCTCGACCGATGCTATTTGACCGAAGCCATCCCGGTGCAGATCGTCTGGGGCACCAAGGATGTGGTGGTTCCGCTCCGGCACGCGCGGATGGCCCATGCCGCGATGCCTGGTTCGCGCCTGGAAATCTTCGAGGGCTCCGGCCACTTCCCCTTTCACGACGACCCGGCCCGCTTCATCGATGTCGTCGAGCGCTTCATCGACTCCACCGACCCCGCCGAATACGATCAGGCCGCCCTGCGCGCGCTGCTGCGCACCGGCGGCGGCGAGCAGACCGTCACCGGCCCGGCCCCCACCCGCGTCGCCGTTCTCAACGCGATGGGGTCCGACGAACGCAGCGCCACCTGATTCCACCTTGATCGAAACGGCCGGATTCGGGGCCGTACAGTCGGGCCATGGGTATCGACGTCACGGTGTTGCGGGTGTTCAGCGATTCGGACGGCAATTTCGGCAATCCGCTCGGCGTGGTGGACGCCGGCCAGGTCCAGGTCGGGGACCGGCAGCGGTTGGCAACCCAATTAGGCTACAGCGAAACGGTTTTCGTTGACCTTCCGGCCGCGGGCTCCTCGACCGCGCACGCCACCATTTACACGCCCCGCACGCAGCTCCCGTTCGCCGGGCACCCGACCGTCGGCGCCTCGTGGTGGCTGCGGGAGAACGGTTCACCGATCAATACGTTGCAGATACCGGCGGGCATCGTGCAGGTGGGCTACGACGAACACCGCACCCGCATCAGCGCACCCGCGGAATGGGCGCCTGAATTTGCCCTGCACGAATTCGGTTCCGCCGACGACGTTCTCGCCGCCGACCCGACCGACTTTCCCGACGACACCGCCCATTACCTGTGGGCCTGGACCGACCGGGCTACCGGGTCGCTGCGTGTCCGCATGTTCGCCGCCAACCTCGGTGTGCCCGAAGACGAGGCGACCGGTTCGGCCGCGATGCGAATCACCGACTACCTGAGTCAAAACCTGCGGATCACCCAGGGCAACGGCTCCGTCATCGAAACCACCTGGAGCGCCGAGGGCTGGGTCGGGGTGGCCGGACGGGTGGTCAACGACGGTGTGCGACATCTGGACTGACGACCCGTCGCGCCGCCGGCGAACGCTCAGCGCTGCCGGTGCAACGCCGCGGCGAGGTGGTGCTGCAGCGGCTGCCCGACCGCACTCATCTGCACCGAGTAGGAAAGCTCATCGCCGTCGATGCGGAAGGAACGCCCCAGTCCCGTCACCTCTTTGGCGGTGGGGGTCAGGCCGACCGCCGTGGTGGACATCTGCATTTCGATGAGGTCGCCGGTGACCGAATAGGTACCGACTTCGATTTCGGTGATGCCGCTCGGATGGGCCAGCACCAGTTCGAGGTGGCCCGGTTGCGGCACGCGCAGGTATCCCGTCTCGGCGTGTAACGGCTTGCCGTCGGCTACCGCCTTGGTCTTTTGGGCGTAGGCCAGAAACGGTTTGCCGACATGGGCGAATGTGACCTCTTCGAAATAGTCGAAGGGCTGGATCGTCGGATATTCGCCCGCACCCTGGCCGACCCAGGTGCCGAGGAGCGGGGCCAACGCCGCGAGGTCGGGATGCAAGTCCATGGGCATATGCCCGAGCCTAGCGGGGTGACGTGACCCAGCCCGGTGAGGTCCGTCAGCCGGGAGTCGCCACTCCGCGGTGCTCACGAAGCGCCTGAATCTCGCGCTCGAAGTCGTCCGCCGACTCAAAGGAGCGATACACGGAGGCGAATCGCAGGTAAGCCACCTCGTCGAGGTCGCGCAACGGCCCCAGGATGGCCAGGCCGACCTCGTGACTGGGAACCTCCGGCGAGGCCGAAGCCCGCACGGTGTCTTCGACCTGCTGGGCCAGCAGGTTCAGCGCGTCGTCATCCACCTGACGGCCCTGGCAGGCCCGACGGACTCCGCTGATGAGCTTTTCCCTGCTGAAAGGCTCGGTGACGCCGCTGCGCTTGACCACCGCCAGGACCGCGGTTTCCACGGTGGTGAAACGCCGTCCACACTCGGGGCACGATCGTCGGCGCCGGATGGCCTGCCCTTCATCGGTTTCCCGCGAGTCGATCACCCGGGAATCCGGATGACGGCAAAAGGGACAGTGCATGACCGCTCCTTCACGGTGCCGACAATCAGCTATCGCAGGACTTCGAGCGTACCTGTGCGCTGACCTGCACGGCTAACAGAACCGCCGAGCGTAGGACGTCACCACGTGCGTCGGAGGCCTGCGGGGCCGGAGCCGTTGTCGCACAGCGGCCGTCAGCCGATCGGGGCGATCAGCGTTTGGCCCGCAACCAGCGTCGGTGAGTCCAGATCGTTGAGCTCACGGATACGGTCGGCCACCTGCGCGGCCGGCGCGTCGGGGGCCACGCGATGAGCGACATCGGAAAGCGACTCCCCCGCGTCGACCCGGACGACGGCGAGCCGGTCCGGAATGTGGGCGGCCGCATTCGTCGAGTCACCGTTGAGTACCTGCCCGACGTTCGCGACGAGTCCCAGCCACAGGGTGATCGCCCCGGCGGCCAACGCCAGCCCGACCGTCGTCGCCCAGGTGACGGAGCGCCTCCGGTGCGGAGCGACCGACATCGCCACGCCGGTGCCGTAGTAGCGCGTCGCCGCGCCCGCCGGCCGCGACGGCCCGGGCCTACGGGAGCGGGCCAACCCGTCCCTGCCGTACCGGACGCCCTGCACCGGTCCGTTGATCGGGCGCCGAAGGCTGCTGGTACGCGGCGCAAGCGTATGGATGACTGTCATCTGCGTTCCTCCGGTCGACTAGCTCTCGCTCGTGTGTTCGACTTTAATCGCTTGTGTGTTCGAAACCCGAACATTTGAGCGAGGCGTGTCGCACGAGCAAAACGCTAGATCACACCACCGACAACTCCGTCGGCCTCTACCACTGTCACGAGGCAGAAATACCCGGTCGCGGCAAGAGTTACACATTTGTGATTCGGCTGATGACGATGCTTTTCCGGGCGCGGACGACCCGGGCGACACGCCAGTCGAACACATGTTTGATTCTTGTCGGCGGGGCGGCTACATTCAGTGCCATGGGCGACAGCAACGACACTTCCCCGAACGACACCGGCCCGACCGGAGCGGGCCGCCGGTTGCACTCCGTGGATTCCGCGCTGACCGAACGGCAGCGCACCATTTTGAATGTCATTCGCGCCTCGGTGACCAGCCGCGGCTACCCCCCGAGCATCAGGGAGATCGGCGACGCCGTCGGTCTGACGTCGACGTCCTCGGTCGCCCATCAGCTGCGCACCCTGGAACGCAAGGGCTATTTACGCCGCGACCCCAACCGCCCGCGGGCGGTCGACATCCGCGGTGCCGACGACGACATCGCGGCGCCTGCCACCGAGGTGGCCGGTTCGGATGCGTTGCCGGAACCCACGTTCGTCCCGGTTCTCGGGCGTATCGCGGCCGGTGGACCCATCCTTGCCGAAGAAGCCATCGAAGATGTTTTCCCGCTGCCGCGTGAGCTGGTCGGCGAGGGCACGCTCTTCCTGCTCAAAGTGGTGGGTGATTCTATGGTCGAGGCCGCGATCTGTGACGGCGACTGGGTGGTGGTGCGCCAGCAGAATGTCGCCGACAACGGTGACATCGTCGCGGCGATGCTGGACGGTGAAGCCACCGTCAAGACGTTCAAACGCGCCGGCGGTCAGGTGTGGCTGATGCCCCACAACCCGGCGTTCGACCCCATCCCCGGCAACGAAGCGACCGTGCTGGGCAAGGTTGTCACGGTGATCCGCAAGGTGTAGCTAGCCGGGTTAGTCAGCCCTGGTGAAGCCGTTGGCCAAAGCGACCTCTTCGCTCGACAACCAAATCTCGGGGAGCGTGTCCTGATACAGATCGCTGCCCGGCGTGTAATACAGGCCGTAACGGGCGCTCGCCTTGATCGGGTACCCGTCGGGCGCCTGGTACGGGTCGTCAAGCGGCAGATGGATCGTCGGCCGCCCGTCCGGGCCGGCCAGCCCATTTTCCGAGCCGTCCTCCGCGTCCGCGGCGGCGTGCCGACCGACGGATCGTTGTTCCGCCCCGGCCGCCGCAACGGTACCGGCGACCTCTGACACGTCGGTCTCCGCGGCGATGTCGTCCGCCGGTTCGACTTCGGCATCCGGCGCAGCGACGTCGGGATACTCGTCCTCGGGTGCGGCGGCTTCCAGGCCGCCGGTCACCGCGTCACTGTCCGGCGGCGTGTGCGGAACGGCGACATCGGGATACTCGTCCTCCCCGTAGCCGGCCTCCGCATAATCGTCGTCCGCGTAGTCGGCGTCGAGGTAGGCGGCGTCGTCCGCGGTCTCGGACTCGGCGACCTCGGGCACGGCGTCGGTGTAGTCGATGTAATCGGCTTCGGCATCGGGATAGTCGGCCTCCGACACCATCTCCGCCGAGACGACGGGGATGGAGTCGGTGTCGATCGCGTCGGGGTCTTCCTCCCCGAACCCATACTCGCTCTCCGTCGGAGCCCGACGCTGCCAGCTGACCCGCGCGGTGGCCCCGGCGTCGGGCGCCTGCTCGGGTTCGGGCGGCTTGTCGAGTGCGAAATGCTCAGTCGCGAGGTCGGGATCTTCCTGGCCCCAGTGCGTTTCGGCCGCGTCGTAGCCGTGGTCGGGCGCGTAGCCAGCGGCATCGTCCGGCCCGCGGCGACGCCGGCGCCATGCGAACAGCACCCACACCAACACCACCAGCAGCACGAGGACCGGAATGGCGGCCAACCACCACGAATGCCAGCCGAACTTCTTGGCGGCGTGTGACGGCGTGGCCGAATTGCTCGGCTGGTTCTGGCCCGACACTTGCAGGCCGGACAGCAACGGCGCCAGGTTGGACGGATCCGTGCTGAACGTGTTCTTTGCGCGGTTCCAGGAAACCTTGCCGCCGGTGAACTGCTGCGAAATCACGTCGCCGTCCACGGCCTGGTCGCCGACCGGCGCGCCCAGCCTGCCGGCCGGACCGCGAAGTTTGTCCCACGCGGCCTTCATCGCCCCGCGCACGACGAACGCGCCGTGGTCGGCGGTCCGGAAAATCACCGGCTTGTCGGCGGCCGAGAAGGTGCAGATCCGGCTGGAAGGCCCGATTCCGCCGTCGGTTTCGTTGGTGATGGGGAATCCGAGGTCGCTGCCCACCGGCCCGCCCAGCGACTCGTATTTGGCCAGAATGTCGCTCTCGAGGGCGTTCGCGCCCGTAGCCGGGGTGAAGAACACCTTGCCGCCGGCGAAGTTCTGGACGATTCCGTCACCGCCGATGGGATTTTGCCCGCCCTGCTTGGCGCCCAGTGGCCCGTTGGGTCCCCCGGCCGCGCGCCAGGCCATGTTGATGGCCGCGGTGGGATCGATCGCGACCTGCAAGCCCTTCAATTGGTCGGCCAACGCCGGCGGTTCGGTGGTGAACTGCTTCGTCTGCCGGTTCCACGAGACCTGGCCGCCGCTGAATTTCTGCGAGGACACCTCGCCGTTGTAGGTCTCGTCACCGACCGGCACGCCGACGACCCCGCCCGAGCTACCGAGCTTGTCCCAGGCGGAGTTGATCGCGCCGCGCACCACATAAGGGCCGTGCTCGGGCGTCCAGAAAATGACCGGCTTGTCGGAGGCCGAGAAGGTGACCACCCGGCTGTCGGGACCCGCCAGGCCCGGCACTTCGTTGATGGCCGGGAAACCCAGATCGCTGCCGGCCGGCCCGCCCAGCATCTCGTATTTCTCCAGGATGGGCCCGTAGGCGAATTTGGCACCGGTGGCCGGGGTGAAGAACATTTTGCCGCCGTCGAAGTCCAGGGCGAAACCATCCCCGGCCGGGTAAACATCACCCTTGCGGGCGCCGAGCGGCGACGTGTCGCCGCCGGCCTTTTCCCACGCGGCCATCATCGCCGCTTCGGCGTCGCCTATCGGACTCGCCGTCGCGACGGGCGCCAGCAATACGGCGGCCAGTGCTGTGGTCGTCAGGCTGACCAGCGCGCTTCCGATCAGCCTGCGGATGTGACCTCTGTGCACCTTCACCAAGCCTTTCAGCCGACGGATATGGCTCTATCTGCGGCTATGCCGTTACCCGCATAACCGGCGAGCGGCCCGTGGTTCCGCGGGGAAGGGACCCGCTTACGATCCGCCTTATCGCCGGGCTCGCATAACTTTGCTCCAGCGAACAAGAAATGCGAAGTCAAATCACGAATTCTACAAAAACGGATACCACACCGATGTCGAAATGATGCCGGGCCACGGCCGAATCGCGACCATCCATGCCACCGTCCGCGGGGATTACGAATATCGCACAGAAAGCCGATCGGCACCGATCATCGAGCGAGACATCCGGACTGCCGAGTCGCGCAGAAGAATTGCGCCCGTCGAGGTGGCTGGTGTTCGCGGCCTGGACGGCCATCCAGCAACCGAAAAGCTATACGCCGAGGCTGCGGCCGATGATTTCCTTCATGATCTCGGTCGTACCGCCGTAGATGGTTTGCACCCGAGCATCCAGATAGGCACGGGCGACGGGGTATTCACGCATGTAACCGTAGCCGCCGTGCAGCTGCAGACAGCGGTCGATAAGGTGCACCTGCTTTTCGGTGCAGTACCACTTGGCCATTGCGGCTTGCTCGGCCGTCAGCTTGTGGTCCAGGTGCAAGCGGACGAATTCGTCGACCATCATGCGCACCACGGTGGCCTCGGTCGCCAGCTCGGCGAGCACGAAGCGGCTGTTCTGGAAGCTGCCGATCGGCTTGCCAAAGGCCTTGCGCTCCTTGGTGTATTGCAGCGTCTGCTCCAGCACCTGCTCCATCGCCGCGGCCGCCATGATGGCGATCGAAATCCGTTCCTGCGGCAGATTCTGCATGAGGTAGATGAACCCCATGCCCTCTTGGCCCAGCAGGTTTTCAGCGGGCACCTTGACATCGGTGAAGGACAGCTCGGCCGTGTCCTGCGCGTCCAGTCCGATCTTGTCCAGGTGCCGTCCGCGCTCGAAGCCTTCCATGCCGCGCTCGACGGCGAGCAGGGAAAAGCCCTGCGCCCCCTTTTCGGGATCGGTCTGCGCCACCACGATCACCAGGTCCGAGTTGATTCCATTGGTGATGAACGTCTTTGATCCGTTGAGCACGTAATGGTCACCCTGCTTGACCGCGCGGGTCTTGATGCCCTGCAGGTCGCTACCGGTTCCAGGCTCGGTCATCGCGATCGCCGTAATCAGCTCTCCGGTGCAGAATTTCGGCAGCCAACGCTGCTTCTGCTCCTCGGTGGCCAAGGCCAGCAGGTACGGCGCGACGATGTCGTTGTGCAGGCCGAAACCGATGCCGCTGTAGCGGCCGGCGGTGGTCTCCTCGGTGATGATCGCGTTGTACCGGAAATCCGGGTTGCCCCCGCCGCCGTATTCTTCGGGCACCGCCATGCCGAGGAAACCCTGCTTGCCGGCCTCGAGCCACACACCGCGGTCGACGATCTTCGCCTTCTCCCACTCGTCGTGGTGGGGCGCGACGTGGCGCTCGAGGAACCCTCGGTAGGACTCGCGGAACAGTTCGTGCTCCGACTCGAAAAGAGTGCGCTGGTATTTGATGGCGCTGCTCATGGACGACCTCCGGCGACTGGGATTTCTGCAGCCCAACATATACCAACCGGGCGGTTGGTCGGCGGCTGGGCGGGGGCGGCCGTGGGCTCGAGTGGCCGGGGCTGCGGGAATCGGTTTCGCGCGGCCACGCCCACGCGCTCAGTGGGCGGTGAATTCGCGCAGGCGGCCGGCCAGCGCCACGGGAACCCGGGCCTTGATCCGGGTGCCCTCGGCGTTGTGCTCCTCCTGCTGGACGCGCCCATCGGCGTGCAGGCGGGCCACCAGGTCCCCGCGGTGGTACGGGATCACCACGTCCACGGCCGTCTCGGCGGGAACGGCCAGTTCCGTGATCCGCCGGCGCAGGGCATCGATGCCGTCGCCGGTACGCGCGGACACGAACACCGCGTGCGGCAGCGCATGACGGAGCTTGGCCAGCGTCAAATCGCTTGCGGCGTCGACTTTGTTCACCACCAGCAGCTCGGGTGGCGGCTTGCTGTCGTGGTCGGAGATGACGTCGGAGACCACCTGCCGCACCGCATTGATCTGCGCGAGAGGGTTGACGTCGGAGCCGTCGACGACGTGCACCAGCAAGTCGGCGTCGACGACCTCCTCCAACGTGGAGCGGAAGGCCTCGACGAGTTGGGTGGGCAGATGCCGGACGAACCCGACGGTATCGGTGAGCACGAAAGACCGACCGTCATCGAACTCGGCGCGCCGGGTGGTGGGCTCCAGGGTGGCGAACAACGCGTCCTGCACCAGCACCCCCGCCCCGGTGAGCGCGTTGAGCAGGCTCGACTTGCCGGCGTTGGTGTAGCCGACGATGGCGATCGAAGGCACGTCGCTGTGTAACCGGCGGCTGCGCTGGGTGTCGCGGACCTGCTTCATATCTTTGATCTCGCGGCGCAGCTTGGCCATCCGCTCGCGGATGCGGCGCCGGTCGGTCTCGATCTTGGTTTCACCGGGGCCGCGCAGGCCCACCCCTCCCCCGCTGCCGCCGGCACGACCACCGGCCTGCCGCGACATCGACTCACCCCAACCGCGCAGCCGCGGCAGCATGTATTCCATCTGGGCCAGCGACACCTGCGCTTTGCCCTCCCGGCTGGTGGCGTGCTGGGCGAAGATGTCCAGGATCAGCGCGGTGCGGTCGATGACCTTGACCTTTACGGCCTTTTCCAGCGCGGTCAGCTGCGCCGGGGACAGTTCACCGTCGCAGATGACGGTGTCGGCGCCGGTCGCCAGCACCACCTCGCGCAGTTCGGCGGCCTTACCCGAGCCGATGTAGGTCGAGGGGTCGGGCTTGTCGCGGCGCTGAATGAGCCCTTCGAGCACCTGGGAGCCGGCGGTTTCGGCCAGGGCCGCCAGTTCGGCCATGCTGGCCTGGCTGTCGGCGGCGGTGCCGTCGGTCCACACGCCCACCAGGACGACCCGTTCGAGCCGAAGCTGGCGGTACTCGACCTCGGTGACGTCGGTGAGTTCGGTCGACAGGCCGGCGACGCGGCGCAGCGCCGACCGATCCTCGAGGGCGAGCTCGCCCGTGCTTGGCTCCGTGGCCGTCGGACCGTGATCGCGAAATTCGGGATGTGTCATAGGCAGTAACAAATGATGCACGCAAAGTTGGTGTCGTGCATCTGAATTAACGCCACTGTTCGCGCCACCATTCCTCGCTGATTTCTCCATACGCCACCAGTACCGACGGCCCCCGCAGGTAGCTGGTGGCATCGGTGATGGTGACGACGACCTCGCCGCCCGGCACCCGAACGGTCAGCGTGCCGGTGTCCGCGCCGGTGCCGGCCAGCGCGGCGACCGCGGCCGCCACCGTTCCGGTGCCACACGAGCGTGTTTCGCCCACTCCCCGCTCGTGCACTCGCATGTGTACCGCCCCGTCGGCCGGAGCGGTGAGGATCTCGACGTTCACCCCGTCCGGGAACTGGGCGGCATCGAACCTCACCGGCGCGGCGACGTCCAGCGCCGCCAACGCGGCAACGGTCAGGTCGGGGTCGACGCAGGCCAAGTGGGGATTGCCCACATCGATCGCCAGGCCGGAAAACCGCCGGCCCCCCACCGTCACGTCAAAGGCGTCTCCCCCGCTGCCCAGCCTGTTGGCCTTGCCCATGTCGACGCTGATGTCAGCGGTGGTCGCATCGACGCGATGCACGGTGACCGGCCGGGGACCGGCCAGCGACCCGACCACGAAATCGTCGCGGCCCTCCAGCCCGCTGACGCGCAGGTAGTGCGCGAAGACCCGCACGCCGTTGCCGCACATCTGGGCGATGGACCCGTCCGCGTTGCGGTAGTCCATGTACCAGTCGTCGGCGGCCACGCCGTCGGGCAGCCGGTCGAGCACGCCGGCCGAGGCGGCGGCGCCGGCGGTGGTGACCCGCAGCACGCCGTCGGCGCCCAGCCCGCGTCGCCGGTCGCAGAGCGCGGCCACCCGCGACTCGGTCAGGCGCAGCGCGGCCTGCGGGTCAGGCAGCACCACAAAGTCGTTCTGGGTGCCGTGGCCCTTTGCGAATTTCACCTGTTCAGGATACGTGGCGCCACGCCCGCACCGCGCCGTCGACGAGGCGGGCACGATCGGCGGCGTCGAGCCAGTGCACCCGGTGGTCACGGCGAAACCACGACCGCTGCCGTCGCACATAGCGTCGGGTGCCCACGAAGGTCTGCTCCCGCGCCTCGCTCAGTCGATCCGGTCCGCCGCCCGCATCGAGTGCCGCGATCACCTGCGCGTAGCCCAGGGCGCGCGCGGCGGTGACCCCGTCGCGCAGACCCCGCTCGAGCAGCGCGGTGACCTCGCCGACCAGACCCTGGTCGAACATCGCGTCGGTACGCCTGGCGAGCCGTTCATCGAGAATCGTTGTGTCACAATCCAACCCGATGATGACGGTGTCCCACCTCGGTGCGCCGATCTGTGGCGCCGAGGCGGCGAACGGCTGGCCGGTCAGCTCCACCACTTCCAGGGCCCGCACCGTGCGCCGGGCGTCGGTGGGCAGGATCGATGCGGCCGCGGCGGGATCAAGACGGGTCAGCTCGGCGTGCAGCTCGCCCACCCCGACCTCGGCCAGCCGCCGCTCCCAGCGTGCGCGCACCACGGGATCGGTGGCGGGAAACGACCAGTCGTCGAGCAGCGCCTGGATGTAGAGCATGGAGCCGCCCACGATGATCGGCACCGCGCCGGCGGCCGCGATCGCTTCGATGTCCGCCGCGGCGGCGCGCTGATAGCGGGCGACGGATGCGGTCTCGTTGACGTCAAGGACGTCGAGCTGATGATGGGGGATGCCGCGGCGCTCCTCGACGGGCAGCTTGGCGGTGCCGATGTCCATGCCCCGATAGAGCTGCATCGCGTCGGCGTTCACGATCTCCGCGCTCAGCGGCTCGGCCCGTTCTGCAATGTCGAGGGCCAGCTGCGATTTGCCGGTACCCGTGGGGCCGACGATCGCCAGTGGTCGCACCGGCGCCGTCACAGCTGCCAGGCGCCGGCGAAGTAGCCCACCCCGTAGGGCGCTCCCCGGTAAAGCTCCTTGGCCCATCGCGGTCCCGGCTCGGCCAGGCCGGCCAACACCTGAAATGCGACCCGCCCCAGGATCTGGTGCGGCAGGCGGATCAGCTCCCTGACGTCGCCAGCGGCCAGCGCGTCGTCGAGGGCCTTTTGCGCGGCGGCGTTGTCCGGGTCGTGCCCGCCGGGGGCGGCGGGGCTCAGGGTATTGGCGCCGTCGGCCACGACCAGCACCCCGATCGGCTCCGGCAGCCGGTCGATCTCGACACGCAGTTGTTTGCCACGGCTCAGCGCGGTATCGACGTCGTGATCGCTGCGGTAGACCCGCACCTGCGCGCTGGCCTGCGGGTGCGTCTGGCCGCGCACCCAGCCACCCAGCAACGCACACACCGGTAGTCCGGCCGGCTCGCACACGTCGCCCGACTGTGGGGACAGCCGGACACACACGTCCACACCGAAACCCGCGAAGGTTCCCACGGCATCGGGCCCGAATTCGTCGTCGGCGGGGCCCGTCCCGATGACCACCCAGCGTTCGGGCAGCAAGGCGGCCGCCGCGAGCGTCGCCGCGGACAGGTCGGCCACCTCGGCGGCGGCCGCACCGGCGAGTTCCGGAACAAGCACCGGCGCCGACGGAACGATGGCAATGGCGCTCAACACGCCACCAAACTAACGTGACCGGCCGGGTAAGCCATCAACCAGTGGCGGTCGCAAGCGCGGCGAAGCCGGGCGCAGCGGGCCGCCACCATCAACCAGTGGCGGTCGCAAGCGCGGCGAAGCCGGGCGCAGCGGGCCGCCACCCTCAACGACCGGCGGTCGCAAGCGCGGCGAAGCCGGGCGCAGCGGGCCGCCACCCTCAACGACCGGCGGTCGCAAGCGCGGCGAAGCCG
>Ga0134125_10004673_pt1 | contig 15630 bp, 14 predicted proteins | sample KB31751_FD_96464 | JGI IMG/M metagenome (GOLD analysis project Ga0134125, IMG submission 96464) | Terrestrial soil microbial communities with excess Nitrogen fertilizer from Kellogg Biological Station, Michigan, USA - KB3-175-1 | ecosystem: Environmental > Terrestrial > Soil > Unclassified ... | reverse complement strand
TTCCGGACGAGCACGCGCCGTGAGCATAAGAATAGGGATGAAGTTGCGCGCGGCACGCAGCTCGTTCGCGACCTCGAAGCCATCCTTCCCGGGAAGCATGATGTCGAGCACCAGCGCGTCGAAATTTTCGTGCCGCCCCAGCAGCAGGTCGAGTGCGGTCTCGCCATCGCCGGCGATGCTCACCGAGTGGCCTTCGGCTTGCATGTTGAATTGCAGACCGGTGGCGATGTGAGCCTCATCTTCCACAATTAATACGCGGCTCATGAGATTCTCCGCGGCAATTCGAAGATGACAGTCGCGCCTTTGCCTTCGCCGGGGCTCTCAGCAACCACTCTGCCGCCGTGCCGTTTGGCGATAGTGCGCACCAGGAAAAGCCCGAGGCCAGTGCCGCGAACCTGCCCCAGCGCGCGGCTGGGCACACGATAAAATCGTTTAAAAATTGTCTTCAATTCAGAACGAGGAATTCCAACCCCGCGGTCCTGTACCCGCAAAACCAGCCGCTTCTGCTCTTCGATCGCGAGCTGGACGGATATATCAACATTGTTGCGCGAATATTTCACCGCGTTATCCAAAATGTTCGACACCGCCGTGCGCAAATCTTCAGGATCGCCGCTCACTTCAGAACTGCTGCCATTCAATGCACAGTGATAACGCAACGCACCGGACTGAAGATGATGACTGACGCGGGCAGTCTCCACGCAATCTTTGACCAGCTGCGCGAAATCCACGCTTATGCTTTGACCTTTGCTGCCGGCCTTCCCTGCTTTTAACACTTTCTCGACGGATCCCATCAGGCGATCGGTGTCTTCGAGCATCAGCCGGTAGAACTCGCTACGTTGAGATTCATCAATATGGGTTCCGCGCCGCTCCAGAGTTTGCAGGTGAAGACGAATGGACGCGATGGGCGTCTTCAATTCGTGAGTAACGGCGTTAATAAAGCTGTCGTGTTGTTCGTTGCGGCGAATTTCACGGACCAGAAAACTGGTGTTGAGTATCAAACCGGTGGCAATCGCACCAAAAAAGATGATGCCGAGCAGGACCTTAACGTCGTGCTGCCAATTCAGAATGATCCAGCCAAAACCAACGGCAACCGCAACTGAGGCCAGCACCACCCCGAAGGTAAGAAAGAACACGATTTTGCCGCGCCGGCTAACCCGCATGCAGAGATTCTAGCGCGGCAGAGCAGCCGGGAGATAAGACGATTTCCCCGTTCTGCATTCTGCATTCTAACTTCTGCATTCTGACTTCTTACTTCTGCATTCTGCATTCGGACTTCTGACTCCTTTCGTCCAACTTCGCCCTCAGTTACTTGCCCACACCAAACCTGTCATCCTGAGCGGAGAAAATCAATTCGCTCGCGAATTGATTTCCGGAGTCGAAGGACCCCGTGTTTCTGTGCGCAACCGCAGGCACATCCAGGCATTCTGACCACAGAGTTGTGGGTCCCTGTTGACGCTCCTTCGTCGCGATCCATCGAACGCTAATTAAACGGCACGGCTGGAAGCCGTGCCCTGAGCGAAGTCGAAGGGTGCTGTTGGAAGCGGGGTTTGATAATCCGCGACGAAGGAGCGGCAACCGCGGACGACCGGCCTAATCCGTTTTGCGTGGGTTCTTATTTGCGTTATCTATGCTGATGGTGCCCCTCTCTTCGGCCGCGCTCAGGACAGGCTCTTTCGTAGTTCCGTCCTTCGCAAAGTGCGCGAAGAACGGGCACCCACGCCACCCGCCTGAAATCGGTTTAATTTTTCGGCCTGAGAACGCCCGCACTATGCAGCAACAGTCGAATCAGTTCGCTCTGGCGATTCACTCCGGTTTTTAAGAACACGCTCTTGAGTTGCGACCTGACAGTGTTTTGTGTAACACCACAGGAATCGGCTGCCTCTCTTAACGAATGCCCCTCTAGCAGAATCATCGCAAGCCGTGCCTCAGCCGGAGTCAATCCATAGCAACGTTGCAGCAGATTGGCAGGGAGCTCCAGGTTTTGATCGGGGTCCGAGATAAAAACCGCAGCCGCAGCTCGCTCCGACAAGCCATTGTTAAATCCGTGCAGAGGAACAATGGTAACCGACAAAGGTCGTCCGTTCTTTCGTGAAATCGATATAGTTCCCCCCGCACAGCACCCTTGTCCTGTTGCCGTCGCCAATGCACCGTTAATCATTCCCAGTAGGCAATTCGATTCCACATAAAGTGCCGCACGCAATTTCCCATGCCGCAAGAGCAACCCATCTGTCCGGCAAAAGACTTCTTCAGCTTTGCTGTTCATCGAGAGAACTACTCCTGCGATTCCCAAGAAAACTACGCCGGTTATCAGTAGATTTAGGGCACTCTCCATTGATTGATTTCGTGCCTTTAGTTCTGAGAACTGGAAGTGGAGTTTGAAAGCCCGTTGCATATGCGGAATGAGACGATCAAGCACGTACAAATCGGAAGCCCGGAAATTGCCGGACAATGGATTCCTGTACATGCTAACGCTGGCCCAGCGAGCTCCGTTGTTCTCGACCAGCGCAAACATGCCATGTGCGACTTCATATGGCACCATAAAATCGTTGTAAACCTCGGTGGTCACTAGCTCCTCTGTTGTGCAGAGCGATTCGGACGAACATACGTATCCAGCAGGTTTCGACCGCCCTCTCAATGCCCAAACGTCCATGGCACCGTAATACTGCTGATACAAGCGACCTGCTTCGGGATCCATCTCCCAACCAGCGGAGATTGTGTGTACCTCTTGACCTAAATTGTGCATGACCAGTGCAGCCGAATCGGCACGACAGCTTTTCGCGAGCGCCTCAAGCAAAGATGTCCAGAGCGACGCATCTGCCGCAGCGTCATACACAGTGCCTATTAAGTTTGTGAGTACTTCATCGCTTATCAATTGACGAGCCTCCCGTTATTTAGTGGAAGGGGGCCGATAATCGTTTCTTTCGTGAGCGCTATAGATATTCGCTCTTCCGACGCTCGCTTTGAAACTTGGCGTTCAGCTTGGGGAAGGTGCCGGCGAGAAAAGAACGGCCCGGGCATTCTCCTCTAAAGATCAAGGCGAGTCAAACTATATTCGGGTCCTTCACCCATTTGGGGCATGACACCAGGGCTGCGGTTTATCCAGAATTAACGCCCGACGACGTAAACGCTCGTGAGCGCAACGCGCAGGGGGCAAGCAGATCGTTCGCGACACTCGGACAAAAAGGAGATTCATCAACAATGACAAAGCACATTGATTACGCAGAATTCTGGTCAGGATTGCTTCCGAAGGGAGCACTTGTGCTCTTCATGGTCCTGTGCACGATTAGCGTTAGCCTGTCAGCGAATGCTCAAGGCCTTCGAATCGTCACCTTCGATGCTCCCGGCGCGGACATGAACCCGGGGGACTTCAACGGAACCTACCCAAGCGGTATCAATGTTTGGGGAGTTATCACAGGTGCTTACCAAGATACGAACAGTGTCTTCCACGGCTTCCTGCGGAGTCACGAAGGCAAAATCACCTCATTCGAGGTTCCTGGCGCGGACATGAGCCCGTACAACGGCACCGCGCCCTCAAGTATCAATGACTTGGGTGCCATTGCAGGAAGCTACTATGACGCGAATGGTTTCAGTCATGGTTTTCTGCGGAGTCCGAATGGGAAGTTCACAAGCTTCGACGTTCCAGGCGTGGGTGGTTCCGGCTCGACTCCGCTGGCGATAAACATCGAAGGAGCAATCGTAGGGTACTACACGGATTCGAATTTTTCCTTCCGCTCTTTCGTGCGCAGTCCCGATGGCAAATTTACCACGTGGACAGGTCCGGACGCGTGCACGGGCAATAGCTCGGAAGGGTGTTTTGGGTCGGGAGCTTCCAACATCAATGCGTTTGGAATAATTGCCGGAGGCTTCGAAGATAGCAGCGGCAACTTTGTTCACCACAGCTTCGTGCGCAATGCGAATGGCCAATTGAAAGTCTTTGACGTTCCCGGTGCGGGCACTGGAGCCTACCAAGGTACGGGGTGTCCTGGCTGCGCCCTAGGCCTGAATCAGTTTGGTGCGATCGCGGGGATATACAGTGACTCTAATAGTGTGAATCACGGATATTTCCGGAATCCCGACGGAAAGATTATGACCTTCGATGCTCCCGGTGCCGGTACTGACACCTACGAAGGAACAGGCTGTTTCTCTGATTGCCCGCTGAGCCTCAACAACTGGGGTGCTGTTACCGGAAGCTACATTGATGGAAATTTTGTGCAGCATGGCTATTTGCGCAGCTCTGGGGGCAAGATCGTGACAGTGGATCCTGCTGTGTCAATTTATACTTTTGTAGACGGAATCAATGGCTTTGGAGCAATCACGGGATACTACGTCGACCCGAGCGACGTGTATCACGGCTTCATTGCACTGCCGTGTGACCACTGGTGCGCAGACAACCAGGAGAGCACAACCGCTGGAACTTCGATTCCTCCGCTCGTGTCTTCCAAAAAGCCCGTAACTGCTACCCAACATAATCCACGGGCCCATGATTCGTTCGCCCCAATAACAGGTCCCTACGGCAGACACCTGATTCATTCGCGTCACAACGTCAAATCGCAAACAGCCAAGTAATTCTTCACGGAGCGAACCACTAATCGAATACGTTAGGGGCATTCCAGAGTGCCCCTATTTTCGATTGGGGGCTGGCCCAGCGTTTCAGCCTGATTCCCAATTTGGGGGTTGCCCCACCCTTCTCGCGCTTTTTGCGAGAGGGTGGGATGTCGTTTGGAACTAGAATTCCCTCGACGTGGGACCTAAGCCCAAACGCTACCAACAGCAGCGCTGCCTTCATTTGATCGCTTTCAGCTGTTATCGGCGAGTGCCATTCAAGCCTGCTTTTGGATTCTGTGCGGCAGTTCCACTGCTCAATATCCCTGAGGCGGGCTGCCCAACATTTCGCGGTTTTCGAAGGTGCGCACATCCTCAAAACAAGCTCTCCAGATCGCGAGCACCGTGCACGATTCTCAAGATTAAAATTTCAGACTTACGAACTTGGTAGAAAATCAGATGCTTGGGAAATCCAAGAATTAAAACTCGCCGAACGTCACTAAGTTCTGAATGTGGGAATTTGCTGATCGTGCCAGCACGAGGTCGATCGATAATGCGCAGCACCGCAGAGGTCACCGCTGTTTCCCAGCGCTTTGCTAACTGTGCGCCTGATTGCTGCTGATACCAGTCGGCCTGCTCAATAATGTCAGCGGCTGCCGCCTCACTGACCGTCAGCCGAGCGGCTTTCACTTTCGACGTGCCCGCTGCCTCAAGACATGTACTAGCCCTTTTCTCCGGATCTCCGCGATCGGAAGTTCAATCTTCGTTCCCCTTGCGGCCGCCAATAGGTCTTGCTCCAGGTCACCGAGTCTACGTTCTTTATCCTGACGTATGAGCTCACGAACGTATTCACTAGGGGTGCCCCAGTCACCAGATGCAACTTGGCTTTCGATGTATTTCTTCAGCGGCTCAGGTAAAGAGATATTCAAAGAAGTCATTGACATACCTTCATATTATGACAGTTTATGACCGTATAAAAGAACTAATTCGGAAAGTTTCGTGAGGTATAGCACCTGATGTCAATCCCGTGGAAGTATTGTCCACTTCCGCTCCGGCCACTAACACTCAGCAACTTAACCAATAAAAAAAGGGCGGCCATAAGGCCGCCCTTGCACCGGTCTAAAGTTGTTTAGAAGCGGTACAGAAAACCAGTGTTCACGCGAACGTTGTTGTTGTCGCTGATGCCGCTGAAGCTCAGGCGCATCCAGTCCACGTTCACGGCGCGGAAGACCAGTTTGTGCCGGCCGAAATCCATGCCACCGCCGAACATGATCGTGGATCCGCTAATTCCAAACCCACCCGCCCCAATGTGCGCGCCACCAAATAAAGCGTGCACGTATGGCGAGAACACGCCCTTAGGGTGCGAAAGCACCGGGCCAACCGCGTAGGTATAGAGGCTCTGGCCCTGGCTGAATCCGGAGCCCAGGTCGCCAGTGATGCCGATTGATTTCCAGATGTAGAAGTTCGCCGAGGTGCTGAACCCGTTAGCGTGCCATCCACCGTCGGTGCTGGTGAACTGATAACCACCGAACACTTCAGGCTTGGGCACTTCCCCAGCCATTCCGAACAAAGAAGTCATGCAAACTAGAACCGCAACGCCGATAAATTTTTTCATCCTTCTCCCCTAGTGATTTGAAGTGCACCCGTTCCGTCCTCATACCGGCGTGTCTTGCTGCCGGGGTCCTCCCATTCAGTGATGGACGGATCCCGAAGTCCGGATCGATTGAGGTGCTTGTGAAATCCTCGCTGTTTCGGCAGTGCGGGGCAAGGTAACAGAAGCAGAGCCAAACCTTAGGCCTTCGGTAACTGCAAGATTCCCCAAATGGAGTTGGTCCGATTCCGAACAGGGGCGTCCCGCAGCCTTTGCAACGCCGTTCACGCCTCGACGCGGGAGGGCATGGGTGTATGACGACGGAGGGAACGGCTTTGAGCCGTGAGTTCATATAACGACGGGAGGGCACGGCTTCAACCGTGCCGATCGAAGCATTGTTCAAACAACCCGCGACGAAGGAGCGACGACTATTTCCAACCCCGACGAATTTCGTCCAAACAAATCGCCTGGATCTCACGCGAACTGTTAAAACACATAACACTCGGTGTGTGCGCCGTCGGACAATGCAAGCGAGTTAATCCTGTGTGTGCGGCAGCGTACGCTCCAGGCCCATTACCGCAATTACCACGGTGCTATTTTCGCGGACTGCAAATTTCCGTAGCATTTATTCAAGGTTTTCTTTCGCGTCGTGGCCAAATTGTTTCGAGGGTGAACTCCTGATGAGGAATTCAGGCGCAGACTGGCTTTCCTGTACGATTCGAAGTGTTGAGCAAATTATGGAGCGCCACGGCTTCCAGGAAGACGAGCCTACGAGCGAAGCTGCCGCCGAGCCCGTCGCCAACCAGGACATTTCTCTGTGGGGCAAGATCGTACGTGCCGCCCGTCCCCATCTTCTGCGCTCAAAGTGAGCTGACACCTCCGCTCAGGCTGGCTTTGGCGAGAAGATCGTCTTGCATTTGCGGCGTCCACGATCTCTCGATTTCTTGCGGGTATTCTGGTCGGCAGCAAGCACCCGGTCCGACAACCTGATCCAGCGGCTGAACATATCGAGTTCGGCGGTAGGCGCGTCCCAGAAGTTAGGAGCCCGGCAGAAGGCGATGATGTTGGCCACGGTCGGAGTGAAAAAGAAAGCTCGATTTGTGTGCTCGGCGTTGCAGTGCCCATCGGTCATAAACATCTCCTGAATTCTTCGGCACCCGAAATTCCGAACGCCGGTCAACAAGGGCTATGCTATCGGCTCGACGCGCCTGTGTACGATACAGGACATTGTGTATAACCGCGTTACCGAAGGACATGGCCTGGCGCTCTCCTGGATATAGTCCCTCGTTTCAGGCGGATTCCCGCTGCACGTGGATTAGAGTTTGGAACTTGCGAAGAGGCACACGATTTCGAACCAGCCTGCAACCGCAACCAGCTATAGGATCGTCTAAGTTTCGGTTATAGCCACGCACAATCCTGAAAGCTATGGAGGCAAACTGTGCTCACCGAACTACTCTCCCGCTGGCCGCTGATTCAGCAGATCAAAACTGGAGCCGACGGTACCGGCGTTGAATCCATGTCGGAGCGGACGCGAAATTTGCGCCCGAAGACCGACGGAGCACAGGTTGCGAAATCGATTTGTCCATACTGCGGTGTTGGCTGCGGACAGCTTGCGTTCCACAAAAACGGCAAGCTGATTTCGATTGAAGGCGATCCCGATTCGCCCATTTCGCGGGGGCGCCTCTGTCCCAAGGGTGCGGACACATTCGAGCTACACACTCATCCGGGGCGGTTGCAGAAAGTAAAATACCGTCGACCTTATTCCACAAAATGGGAAGATCTTGACCTCGATACCGCCATGGATATGGTCAGCGATCGCCTATGGGAATCGCGCGAACGCACCTTCCAGGAAAAAGACGAAAAAACCGGCGACCTGATAATGCAGACCAAGGCCATCGCCCACCTCGGCGGCGCCACCCTCGACATCGAAGAAAATTACCTGATCAAAAAATTCTTCACCGTCGGCCTGGGCATGGTCTGCATCTCCAACCAGGCCCGTATATGACATAGCTCCACCGTTCCAGGTCTTGGAACGAGCTTTGGAAGAGGCGGGGCGACTACCGCGCAACAGGACCTGAGTAACGCGGACGCGATCCTGATTATGGGATCGTCGATGGCGGAGAACCATCCTGTGGGATTTCAGTGGGTGATGGAAGCGCGGGAGCGCGGGGCGAAGGTCATTCATGTGGACCCGCGGTTCACGCGAACCTCCGCCATGGCAGATATTTGGGTGCCGCTACGCGCCGGAAGCGACATTATTTTTCTGGGCGCGATGGTGAATTACGTTCTCACGAACAATAAAGAATTTCGCGAGTACGTCGTCAATTACACCAACGCCGCCACATTGCTACGGGATGATTACAAGGACACTGAAGATTTGGATGGGCTGTTCTCCGGTTGGGACAGCGAGAAGAAAAAATACGACCCGGAGAGTTGGTTGTATCGTGGCGCGCCGGTAAAGGGCGGCAAGGGATCGAAGCCCGGCCATTCGGCGGCCGGCGGGGGGCACGGAAAAGATCGAGGGGGCGAAGCGCAGGAGGCGAATAAGTTTGAGTCAGATCCGTCGCTGCAAGATCCACTATGTGTTTTTCAAGTGTTGAAGCGGCATTTTTCGCGATACACGCCGGAGATGGTTGAGCGCTACTGCGGCGTTTCTCAGGATGTATTTCTAAAAGTTGCGGAGACGTTTAGTTCAGCATCAGGGCCAGAGAAGACTGCGGCAATCTGTTATGCGGTGGGTTGGACGCAGCATTCGAAGGGCGTGCAGATTATTCGAACCGCGTCGATTTTGCAGATGCTGCTGGGAAATATTGGGCGTCCGGGCGGCGGAATTCTGGCGCTGCGCGGACACGCGTCAATTCAGGGATCGACTGATGTGCCGACGCTTTACGACATACTGCCGGGCTATTTGCCCATGCCGTTCCTCGAGGCGGATGCGAGAGACTTAAAGAGTTACATCAAGAAGCACAAACCATCGACTGGGCTGTGGGCAAATTTCGATGCATATTTCATCAGCTTGATGAAGGCTTACTACGGCGACGCAGCGACGAAAGAAAATGATTACGGGTTCGACTGGCTGCCGCGCGTAACAGGCGATCACTCACATTTCGGATACTGGCTCGACATGCAGGACGGAAAAATGGAAGGCCTGTTCGTGATGGGACAGAACCCTGCGGTGGGAGCTTCAAACGGGCGACTGGAGCGGACGGCGCTCTCGAAGCTGAAATGGCTGGTGGTGCGCGACATGGTCGAAACGGAGACGGCTTCGTTCTGGCTTGATTCGCCGGAGGTGAAGCGAGGAGAGCTCGATCCGAAAACGATTGCAACAGAAGTATTTCTGTTTCCGGCTGCAGGCACGGCGGAAAAAGAAGGGACGTTCACCAATACGCAAAGGCTGCTGCAGTTTCGGGAGAAGGCAATCGATCCGCCGGCAGATGCCAGGAGCGAAACCTGGTTTATGTATCACCTGGAGCGGCGTGTTAGGGAAAAAGCTAAAGGCGATACGCGGTCGCGGAATGCTGGACTGAATGCACTGACGTGGGATTATCCGGTGAAGGGGAAAAACCAGGATCCAGATGTACAGTCGGTGCTGAAGGAGATCAATGGCTACAGCAACGAAAAAGTTGAACCACAAAATCAGCCAAGTACATCTGAGGACAGTCAAAATCCTGAACCACGAAGGACACGAAGGTTCACGAAGGAAGAGCAACATCGCAAACTGCTGGCGCATATTCAGGAACTCAAGAATGACGGTAGTACGGCGTGCGGGGCGTGGATTTACTGCGGAGTGTTTCCGGAAGAAGGGCGAAACCGCGCCCTGGAGCGCAAGCCGAAAGATTTACTGGGACACGGCTGGGGATTCGCGTGGCCGAACGATTGCCGCATCATTTACAACCGCGCATCGGCGAAGCCGGATGGAACGCCGTGGAGCGAACGCAAGAAGTTAGTGTGGTGGGATGCGGAGAAGAAGGAATGGACAGGTCTGGATAACGCCGACTTCAAAAAAGATCTTGCACCGGATACGCCGGATAATCTGGAAAACGGCAAAGGCGTGAAGGCATTGGGCGGTGCGCGGCCGTTTACTTTGCATCCGGATGGCGTGAGCTGGCTTTTTGTGTCGAGCGGATTAAAAGATGGGCCGCTGCCGACGCATTATGAAGCACTCGAATCGCTGATTCACAATCCTCTTTATAAGCAACAGGACAATCCGGCGGCGCATAAGAAAAAACGGCCCGATAATCCGTATGCGAATTCGCCGGGCGATCCAAGATATCCATTTGTGCTGACCACTTATCGCATGACCGAGCAGCACACAGCCGGAGGCATGACACGGACACTGTCGCATCTGGCGGAGTTGCAGCCGGAGTTGTTCACCGAAGTTTCCCCCGAACTCGCAGCAGAAATCGGACTCGAGCATGGCGATTGGGCCACGATTTCAACTCCACGGGCGGAAATCGAGGCGCGGGTTGCGGTTACCCGCCGCATGCGGCCAATGATGATCGATGGGCGACAGGTTCATCAGGTCGGGATCCCTTATCACTGGGGATATAAGGGGCTGGCGAAGGGCGATGTCGTGAATGATCTTTTAGTGGTGAGCGAAGAACCGAATGTGCGGATTATGGAGACCAAGGCACTGGTGTGCAATATGAGGCCGGGAAGAAGGAACCTCGACGGATCATCTCGGAAAAGAGAAGCGGTAACCCACTCTACGAAAACCGCGTAGGGTGGGCACCCGATATTTTCAGAAGATGACGGTTAAAACCATTAACCACGAAGGGCACTAAGGTTCACGAAGGAAATCCATGGCGATAACGGCATTTCTGACAGATTCGACGTTGTGTATCGGTTGCAAAGCTTGCGAAGTCGCTTGCAAGGAATGGAATGGCGTCGGCGAAGACGGGCTGAACTGGAGCGGATTCTCTTACGACAACACCGGAGCGGTTGGGGCACAAACCTGGCGGCACGTGAAGTTTGTGGAGCAGACGCCGGAGCCGGGATTCGGCGGCAATGCGCCGGAGATGAATTCGTGGTCGTTTTCGTCTGATGTTTGCAAGCACTGCGAAAATGCAGGATGCCTGGAAGCGTGTCCGACAGGCTCGATTGTGCGGACGGAATTTGGCGGCGTGTTCGTGCAACCTGACATCTGCAATGGGTGCGGATATTGCGTGGTTGCGTGTCCGTTTGGTGTGGTGGAGCGAAATGAACAGGACGGCCGCGCTTTTAAGTGCACGTTCTGCTATGACCGCCAGAAGGCGGGATTGAAACCGGCGTGCGCGAAAGCTTGTCCTACAGAGTCGATCAAATTTGGCGAAATTAGCGAATTAAGGCAGGACGCGGAGAACAGAATTGAACAACTGAAGGACCGCGGGATGAACGACGTGGAATTCTACGATGCTTCAGATACGAGTGTCGGCGGAATTCACGCTATGTTTATCGTGCGGGGCGATCCGCGGCAATATAACTTGCCGCCCAAACCCGAGGTGCCGACGGTGTATTTGAAAAAGGCGTGGCGAGGGTCGGCGATTGGAGCGATGATGCTGTTGGGTGGAGCGGTGGCGGCGTTTCTGGCAGATGATCATCGTCGGTAAGCAACGAACAGTCATGCTAGTGACACAGCAAAGGCATTAACCACGAAGGACACGAAGGTTCACGAAGGAATACAAAATCGGCGGGCGAGGGCGCCCGCCCCACACACATACGAAAACATTATGAGTGATCCTGCACGCATTACGCCGCGCATACCGGATGAATCGAGCGAACGACGATTGGTGGAGATTCGGCGCGAGGCCGAGAGTGCCGGGAAAGTTGCTGCCAAGGGTGTGCGTCCGGGAGGCGCGCCGTTTCCGCAGGCGTCCCCGGAGACCGGATATTACGGGATTCCTCTGCTCAAGCCGCCATCGTGGACTTGGGAGATCCCGCTTTATTTTTTTGTTGGTGGGGCTGCAGGTGCCGCCGCGGTTGTGGGCTCAATTGCTCAGTACACGGGGGCTGACCGCAAGATTGTTCGCGATGCGCGATGGATTGCGGCGGCAGGTTCAGTAATCTCTCCGGCGTTATTAATTTCTGACTTAGGGCGTCCCGCGCGATTTCTTAATATGCTGCGGGTATTCAAGCCGCAGAGCCCGATGTCAGTCGGGGTGTGGACGCTGGTGGGATTTTCCGGTGGCGCAGCGGCAGTGGCGTTCGCGCAACTTCTAACCGACCGTTACGGATCTTCGTTTCCGGTACGGGTGATCGAGCAAGCTGGGCAGGCGGCATCTTTATTGTTCGGACTTCCCTTTTCGAATTACACGGGCGTGCTGATTGGCGCGACGGCAATTCCGGCGTGGAATGAAAATGCCGCAGATCTGCCGATTCACTTTGGAATGTCGGGGCTCTCGGCAGCGGTCGGCATGCTGGAGTTGATGGGCAATTACAAGAGCCGCGCTCTTGGGGCATTAGGACTCGGCGCAGCATTGTTTGAATCTTGGGAAGGACTAAAAATTGAGACCCGGCACAAGGCTGCGATGGAGCCACTCAGACATGGAGGCAGTGGAACGTTGACTCGAGCTGGCGGATTGCTCTCTGGACCAGTGCCTACGGCTTTGCGGATTTTGAGTTTGTTGTCGGGGAATCCCAAGTCATTGCGGAAGGCGGCCGCGATTTCGGGAATTGCGGGTTCGCTGCTTACGCGAATTGCCTGGGTTTATGCGGGGCATGTTTCAGCGAAGGATTGGCGTTTGCCGTTGAATGAAAGTAAAAGCTTTTAACCGCAGAGGACGCAGAGAAACGCCAACGCGAGCGCAGAGCGGAACGGCTTTTGGTTCAAGATATTGGGTTGGACGGGCGAGACGCCCGTCGCTTAACCAACTTGTGTTTGTGGGGGACGGGCGTCTCGCCCGTCTGGCCTAGTGTGATTTGGATGTGTAGTAGCCGGTGCGGTGGCGGGCTTTATAGTTGGCTGCTTCGGGGAGGCCGGCCAGTTTCACTTCAAGCCTGCGGAAATCTGATTCGGCCAGTCGTTGCGTCGGATAATAAGCCAGAAGGTATTGCGTGCGCAGTTCGTCGCTGATGGCGCGAAATGCCTGATCGAGTTGCTGGATCGACGACGCGTAGTAGTACTTTCCGCCAGTATCTTCGGAGAGCTGGATCAACGCATGTTCTCCTCCGGTGTCGCGGCCGGCACTGGCTTCAATGGGCACATCGATGATGCTGTAAACGATGGCCTCGGCTTGCTGGGCGGCACGAAGCGCTCCCTGATAATTCATCTGGCTGGCGGTGTCGCCGCCATCCGTGATCACCACCAATACTTTTCTTCCCTGCCGGGATTCGAGCGCCTGAGCTCCTAGAAAAACTGCATCGTAAAGTGCAGTCGCCGCGCCAGTGTGGACGCGGTCTACGGCGTGATCGATGGCTTTTAAATCTGAGGTGAAAGGCAGGTCCTGACTCACAACCTCACTGAAATCGTAGAGTGACAAAGCATCGACAGGACGGATTATCGCGTGCGCAAAGCGGCGGGCCGATGCCAATTCGAGCGGAAGATCTTTGCGAGTGCTGAGGCTGGTGTCGATATCGAGGACGATCGAAAGCGGGAGTTCAGATTCTTTTCCGAAAACAGAAATTTTTTGCGGATGACCATCCTCAAAGATTTGAAAATTGTCCTTGGTCAAATTGCCAACGGGAGAGCCGTGCTCGTCGGTGACGGTCACGAAAATATTGACGAGTTTGACGTCGACTTTGATGTCGGTGGCGTCGTCGGCTGCGGACCTGGCCCAGGGCGGTTTGGGAACACTGCCGGAAGTTTGCGCCTGACACACGGATGCGGCCAGCAGGGCTAAAAGAGGAAGAAGTTTCATTTGGGGGCTATTGGGTTGGATGCAGAGTTCTTCGAATGGCTGCCTTTGGAGCGGGGTGCTCGGCTGTGCACGGGCGAGGGGACCTTGGGTTCTTGCAGGACGGGCGAGGACGTCCGTCCCCCCACTTCTCGATTTTTATTTTGTTGATTGATGTCGTCCGGGAAAGGTTCGCCGTCGGACCAAACCGCGCCATCGTCGAAATACTCTTTTTTCCAGATGGGGACTGTGCGCTTTAGAGTGTCGATCAGCCAGCGGCAAGCGTCGAATGCGGCGGCGCGATGAGCGGAAGCCACGACAATCAGGACACTGGTTTCACCGATTTCGATCCGGCCGAGGCGATGGACGATTGCGGCGTCTCGAATCTGAAACTGATCGAGCGCGCGAGTGACCAGCGATTCCAGTTCTTTGACGGCCATTTCCTCGTAAGCTTCGTAATCCAGAAACAGCGTGCGGCGATCGCGAGTGTTATTGCGCACAATTCCTTCGAATACGATTGCGGCGCCGTCATCGGGACGTTTTATTTTTTCGAGCAGAGCTGCGGTGTTGATGGGCTGGCGTGTGATCGAGACTCGGTGTTCAGCTTTGGGATTCTCGTTCTCGTTTGAACCTCCGCTGACCGGTGGAAGCAGCGCAACCTCGTCGCCGGAATGCAGCTTCATTTCAGGTTTCGCGTATTCCTGGTTCACAGAAATTGCGATTGAGCTGAAGATTCCCGGGTTCTTTGACAAACGTTGCTCGTAGTGTTTGATCACGTCGGCGGCGCTGGCTTGGTCGGGTAATGAAAGCAGGTCGGAGCTTCGCCCTGTGAGATCTTTTAGAATTCCGAAAAATAAGACACGGACCTTCATACAAGAAAAAGATACACCAGGAGCTATCAGGCATCAGCCCTCAGCGATCAAGAAAACTTATAGAGCGCCGGAGATCGCCCGCTTTAAAGCTTTTAACCGCAGAGATCGCAGAGAATACGCAAAGATCGCAAAGAAAAGCATTGAATCAGCTGATTTCTTCGGGCAAGAAAAAGGCCAGCCGCTTGGCGACTGGCCGGTAATCACATTAGCTTCAGCGACCCTTAGGAGGCTCTTTGTCTTTCTCTTTAGGAGGCGGCGCCGGGTGATTTTCGCGTTGCGGCGCGGGGCGCGATTCGCGTTGTGGCGGCGGTGCTGGGCGGCTTTCGCGTTGGGGCGGCGGTGCTGGGCGGCTTTCACGTTGTGGAGGCGGTGTTGGGCGGCTCTCGCGTTGCGGCGGCGGCGCGGGGCGCGATTCACGCTGCGGCGGAGGCTCGGCCGGCCGGGCCTGCGGAGGCGGCGTATTGCGTTGCACGTCCGGTCGCGATTGCGGAGGAGGTTGTTGCCGGGTCTCTGGCGGGCGCGCTGGCTGTTCAGGCCTCGTCTGCGGAGTTTCCGGCGGACGATTATTTTCTGGCCTTGCCTGCGGAGCTTCCTGAGGACGGTTATTTTCGGGACGCGCTTGCGGCTCCTGCGGACGATTGTTCTCCGGTCGCGTCCCAGGGTACTGACGAGGCTGCTGCTCGGGCGCAGCGGCAGATGGCGGACGGGGAACATTGTGATTGTTGGGTGAAGGAACGTTGCGGTTTTCCGGCGCGGCTGGACGACCATTGTCCCCGGGAGCGTTGCGAGTTTCCGGAGGAGCAGGCCGATTATC
>Ga0134125_10004671_pt1 | contig 15634 bp, 11 predicted proteins | sample KB31751_FD_96464 | JGI IMG/M metagenome (GOLD analysis project Ga0134125, IMG submission 96464) | Terrestrial soil microbial communities with excess Nitrogen fertilizer from Kellogg Biological Station, Michigan, USA - KB3-175-1 | ecosystem: Environmental > Terrestrial > Soil > Unclassified ... | reverse complement strand
GTGCGCAGGAGGCGCCGATACTCGAGGTTGCTGTCGAGGTGGTGGCCGCCGTTGGCGTGCCAGCTCGGGCCGAACCAACCGATCACCTCGGCGGCGACGACGAACGCGACGACGAGCGCGCGTCCGCCCTTCACGCGCTGCGCCGCCGCGGGCGTGATGGCGAGCGCGCCGAGCGCGCACAACAGCGGCAGCCCCGGCAGCATGTAGCGCGGCAGCGGCGCGGGAAACATGAACGGCAGCGCCAAGACGCCCGCCGCCGTCGCCCACGCCGCCTGATCGCGCCCGTCGCCGGTGCCGCGCCCGCCGAGCGCGATCACCGCCAGCGCGACGAGGATGTAGCGCCCGCCCTCGACGAGCTGATGAATGAGCGTGTCGAGGATGAAGTGGGCGCCGAGCGCGTCGCGGTTCAGCCGCGGCACGGCGTGCCCGGTCATTCCGTGCAGCGCCGCCAGCCACGCCGCGAGCACGAGCCCCGGCCACGCGTACACGAGGAGGCGCCGCGCCGTCACCGCCGGCGAGCGGCCCGCGCGCAGCCACTCGAGCACCAGCGCCGGCACGCACAAGAAGTACGCGCTCTCCTTGGTCAGCACCGCCAGCGCCGACAAGACGAACCAGGTCCGCGTCCGCCCACGCACGAGCGCCACCCACGCCCACGTCGCCAGCGCGGTCATCGGCAGATCGGAGAGCGCCAGGCCCGCCTGCGCCAAATACAGCGGCGACAGCGCGCAGAAGAGGCCGGCGAAGAGCGCCTGCCCCTCGTCGCCGCCGAGCGCGCGCACGAGCGATCGCACGGCGAACAGCAGCGCCAGCGCGAAGCCCAACACCGCCAGGTGCGCGCACAGCGGCGTCGTGCCCGCGGCGCGATCGATGGTCTCCGCGGCGCCGAGCACGATCGCGGCGAACACGGGCGGCTTGAGCACGTCGGGAAAATGGCGCCACGCGTCGAGCTCGAGCCCGTGCGCGGCCGCCCAGCGCCCCTCGTGCACATAGACGTTTGCGTCCCAATAGGGCGGATCGCGCAGCGCCGGAAGGGCACTGCAAACAACGAGCATCACCAGCCCGATCCAGCCGAATGTCGTCGCGCGCGGGCGCACGATCGTTGTTTACATCGTCGCTGTGCTCGTATTCAAATGCCGTCGGTGAGGCGCTCCATTTTCTTCGTCGCGCGTTCGCTCGTCGCGCGTTCGCTCGTCGCGCTTTCGCTGATGTCGTCGCCCGCCCTGGCCACGCCGTCCGCGCGGCTGAGCGCGACGCCGTCCACCGGCACGGCACCGCTCGTGGTCGGCTTCGACAGCGCGCGCTCGAGCGCCGGCACCATCGCCGAGCACCTCGTGCTCACCGGCAACGGCGACGCGATTCCGCTCGCCATGGCCGAGCAGACCACCAACTACAACTACACGCTGCCGGGCTTCTACCTGGCGCAGACCTGGCTGCACGACGACACCGGCGTGGCGCTCTCCGATCCGCTGCCCATCAGCGTCATCCGCGACAGCGACGGGCAGGTGCCGCCGACCGCGACCGTCGTCGCGGCCGCGACCACCGATCCGTTGACCGTCGCCTTCATGGCCACGGTCAACGCGCAGACCGCCGATCCGATCGCGGCGCAGCGCTGGGACTTCGGCGACGGCAGCGGCGACGGGCAGGACGCGCCGTTCCACGCCTACGCGCAGCCGGGCGTGTATCAGGCCGCGCTCGTCGCCACCTCGCGCGCGGGGCTGCCGATGTACGGCCGCGTGGTGGTGGTGGTGCGCGATCCGTCGGGCGGGATCGCGCCGTCGCTCCTGTTGACCGCGTCGCCGGAGGACGCGTCGCTGCTCACGCCGATCACCGTGAGCGCCTACCTGCAGGGCGTCGATCCGTCGGCGAAGGTGGTCGGCGCCGAGGTGGTGTGGCCCGATCTGACCGACGCGTCGCCGACGGTGACGCCGACGGCGTCGGGCATCACGGTGACCTCGCAGCACTCGCTCGGCACGGCCGGCATCTACCAGGTGCCGGTGCTCGTGCAGCTCGACGGGGCCGCGGCGCCGCTGGCCGCGTCGGTGCAGGTCACCGTCGGCAACATCGACGGCAGCCCGCCGACGCCGGTGGTGTTGCTGCCGCCGGTGCCGACGGCGACCGTGGGCGTGGCCTACATGCCCAACCTCGGCGCCAGCGACGGGCGCACGCTGCTCGTCGCCGGCAATGGGCCCTTCGCGTTCGGGGCGGCGGCGCCGTCGCCCGCCAACTTCACCGTCGACGGCGACGGCCACGTGACGTGGAAGCCGTCGAAGTCGCAGCTCGGCCCGCAGCGCGTGGCGGTGCGCATCGTCGACGCCAACGGCGTCGGCGCGGTGCAGACCTGGGTGGTCGACGTGACCGAGAAGACGAGCGGCTGCGCGATGGCGGGCGGTGCCCCGGTCAGCGCCGGCTGGCCGCTGGCGCTCGTCGTGGCTGCGTTGTTCCTGCGTCGCCGCCGCGCGACGGCCTAGCCGCGACGGCGTGACCGCTACGGCGTGAGGTCGAGGCAGGGGCCGAAGCAGGGCACGAAGATCTCGGCGCCGCCGGCGAGCGTGCGCGGGTTGGAGACGCCGCCCCCGAGATACAGCACGCTGCCGTCGATGAGCGCGGTCGACGTCGCCTCCGCGCGCGCCGAGGCGTCCGTCAGATCGTCGTCGAGCACGCCGGTCGTCATCCCCGGCGCCGGGCGATAGACGATCGGATCGAGCACCGGCGACGGCGTGGCCAGCGGCTGCGGCGAGGTCTCGCCGCCGGCGAGCACGACGGTGCCGTCGCCGAGCGCGGTCGCGGTGGCGCGCTCGCGCGGCTGCAGGTTGAACACGTGCGTGTCGACGAAGCCGCCCGAGTCCGGCGTCCACAGCTCGGTGTTGCCGACCGACTCGCGGCCGTCGTTGCCGCCGAAGAGGAAGACCGCGCCCGACGGCAAGAGCGTCGCGGTGTGCGACACGCGCGGCACCTGCATGGCGAGGCGCGCGTCGCCCGAGGGCGAGAGCATCGAGAAGCTCTTGGCGCCGGCGTCGAACACGAGCCCGCTGTCGAGCACTCCGGTGCTGTCGCGGCCGCCGGTGACGAGCACGTTGCCGTCGGAGAGGCGGGTGGCCACGGCGAAGGCGCGCGGCGCGGGCAGCGCCACCGTCGACACGCTGCCGCTGGGATCGACGATCACGGCGTCGGTGGCGAGCGTGCCGCCGCCCATGCCGTCGGAGTCGGTGTAGCCGCCGACGACGAGGAGGCTGCCGTCGTCGAGCGAGGTCGACGCGGCCGCCCAGCGCGGGGACGGTAGCTTGCCGATCGACGCCGAGCGCGTCGGGCCGATGGCGTAGATGTCGTCGAGCGGGCCGAACTTGCCGAGCCCGCCGGCGAACAGCACGCCGCCGTCGGGCGTGGCGCCGGCGGCGTGGTAGATGCGCTCGGCGAAGTCGGCGGCGCCGGTGAAGGCGGCGAAGGTGCCGCTCGTCGGGTCGTAGAGGTCGACCATCGCCGAGATGCTCGACGGATCGGGCACGCCGGGCGCGCCGCGCGTGGCGCCGCCGGCGATGAGCACGCGCCCGTCGCCGAGCATGGTGGCGCTGGCGCCGAAGCGCGCGCTCGCGAGCGGCCGCGGCGTCGCCGTCGACGAGAACTGGTTGACCAGCCCGACGTAGACGCTGGTGGCGTTGGCGTCGCTCGCAAGCGGCGGGGTGCGTCCGATGGCGACGACGACGCCGTTCGACACCGCGGCCAGCTCGAGCACCGTATTGTCGACGAGCGGCGGCGGATGCAGCGTCAGCTCGGTGGTGCCGGCCGGCCAGCTGCCGTGCTGGATCACCGGGTCGACGCCGGGCCGGCGCCAGCGCAGCTCGACGCGGTCGACGCCGGCGAACGGCGCCTGGTCGAGCACCGGCGAGGTGATGACGGTGACGTCGAGCGCGCTCGACGAGGAGCAGCCGGCCCACAAGCTTGACGAGAGGATGACCGCCAGCGAGAACAGCGCGAACTGCCGCATTTGAAAGGACCCTAGCACAAACGGGTCGCACGCCCCAAGGCGCGCGTCAGCGACGGTGGCGGTCGCGATAGGCGCTCGGTGTCTCGCCGGCGACGCGCCGGAAGAGCGTCGCGAAGTGGGCCGCCGAGGCGCAGCCGACCTTGCGCGCCACCGAGTCGATCTTGAGGTCGGTGTCGACGAGGAGCGCGCGCGCCAGCTCGACGCGCGCCGCCTCCAGCTCGGCGCGGAAGGTGGTGCCGCCCTGCTGCAGATCGCGCTGCAGCGAGCGCTCCGAGCGCCCGAGGCGCCGCGCCGCGGCGGCCAGCGTCACGTCGTCCGGCGTGTCGCGCAACAGATCGCCGAGGACGCGCCGCCAGGGCGAGACGCCGGTGATGCGCTCGGCCAGCGCGGTGACCTCCTCGCAGGTGCGCGCCGCGTCGGGCCGCTCCAGCCAGTCGAAGCCGGCGCGCGCCTCGGCAAAGATCCGCCACTGATAATAGAGGCCGATCGTCGGCAGGAGGCCCGCGATGGCCGCGCCCGGCAGCCCGGGCGGATGCACGATCGCCTGCCGCCGGACGGTGCGCGCGTAGGTGGGCAGCCGGTCGCGCAGGTAACGGACCATGACGTCGAAGGCGGCGGCGTCGATCGACTCGATGCGGCTGCCGTCGGTGACCACGTCGAACCCCTCCATGCGCGCGTGCAGCTCGCGCCAGATCGCGGCGATCTCGGTGGTGTCGCGCTCCTCGGGCCGTCCCCACAGCACGCTGCCGGTGAAGTCGCGACTGTGACACCAGATGAAGAAGTGACGCCCGACCACGTAACGGCCGAAGGGGTCGCGCAGGAACGGCTCGATTCCGCTGGCCGCTTCCACGCCCGCGATCGTAGCGAAATCCTCGTCGAATTGGGATAAAATGCGGGAGGCACGATGTCCGTCTCCGCCGATCGTGGCTTCGAGTTCTCCGGCACCGACCGCTTTCAGGTGCTGCGCTGCCTCGGCGCGGGCGGAATGGGCGTGGTCTACGAGGCGTTCGACAAGGAGCGCAACGCGCGCGTGGCGCTCAAGACGCTGCGCTCGATGTCGCCCGAGGGGCTGCTGCGCTTCAAGCGCGAGTTCCGCGACTTCCTCGATCTGACGCACCCCAACCTGATCTCGCTCGGCGAGCTGTTCTCCGAAGGGCGCGACTGGTTCTTCACCATGGAGCTCGTCGACGGCGCCTCGTTCCTCGACTGGGTGCGCCCGGGGACGCCCGAGCCGCCGGCGCTGCCGCCGCTCGATCCCACGCGGCTGCGCCCGGCGCTGGCCCAGCTCGTCGAGGGCGTGATGGCGCTCCACGCCGTCGAGAAGGTGCACCGCGACATCAAGCCGTCGAACGTGCTGGTGTCGCCGGGCGGGCGCGTCGTGCTGCTCGACTTCGGGCTCGCCGTCGAGACGCGGCGCGAGGAGCAGCTGTCGTCGACGGACGTGGTGGGCACCGTCGAGTACATGGCGCCGGAGCAGGCGGCGGCGCGGCCGATCGGCCCGCCCGCCGATTGGTACGCCGTCGGCGTCATGCTCTACGAGGCGCTCACCGGGCAGGTGCCGTTCTCCGGCCCCGCGCTCGAGGTGCTGATGAACAAGCAGCGCCTGGAGCCGGCGCCGCCGTCGGCGCTGGTGCCGTCGACGCCGCGCGAGCTCGATCGGCTCGCGCTCGACCTTCTGCGCTTCGAGCCGGGGCGTCGCCCCGACGGGCCCGAGATCCTGCGCCGCCTCGGCGTGGCGCCGGTGCCGATCGATCGCAACACCTCGCGCCCGTCCTTGACCTCGACGCCGCCGTTCGTCGGCCGCGAGCAGGAGCTGGTCGAGCTGCGCGCCGCGTTCGAGGCGTCGCGCAAGGGCGCAGTGACCGTGCACGTGCACGGCGAGTCGGGCGTGGGCAAGAGCGCGCTGGTGCGCCACTTCACCGAGACGCTGCGCGCCGAGCTGCCCGACGCAGTGGTGCTCGGCGGCGCCTGCTACGAGCGCGAGAACGTGCCCTACAAGGCCGTCGACGGCCTCATCGACGCGCTCAGCCGCTACCTCACGCGGCTCGACAAGGCCGACTCGGCGTCGGTGCTGCCGCGGCAGGCGGCGCTGCTCACGTCGGTGTTCCCGGTGCTCTCGCGCGTCGAGCCGTTCGCCGATGCGCCGCGCGGGCAGGAGGTGCGCGATCCGCAGGAAATGCGCGTGCGCCTCTTCGGCGCCTTGCGCGAGCTCTTCTTGCGCCTCGGCGATCGCCGCCAGCTGGTCTTGACGATCGACGATCTGCAGTGGGCCGACGCCGACTCGCTGGCGCTGCTCGCCGAGGTGCTGCGTCCGCCCGAGGCGCCGGCGCTGCTGCTCGTGGCGACGGTGCGCGATCGCTCCGGCGCCGTCGAGGCCTCGGGGCCGAACGCGATGACGCCGGGCAAGAGCGAGGTGCGCAAGCTCCGGCTCGAGCGCATGTCGCCCGACGAGGCGCGCCAGCTGGCGTCGCTGCTCATCGCGCGCGCGGCGGGGCGGCCCGACATCGACGCCGGCGCCGTCGCGCTGGAGGCGGGCGGCCATCCGCTGTTCATCGACGAGCTCATCCGCCACTCCGACACCGGCGCCGCGCCGGCCTTGCACCTCGAGGACGCGCTCTGGTCCCGCATCAGCCGGCTCGATCCCGAAGCGCGCACCGTGCTCGAGCTGACCGCGCTCGCCGGCGGTCGTCTGGTGCAATCGACCGCGGCGCAAGCGGCCCACTTGGACACGGCGACCTTTGGCAAGCACGTGGGCCTTCTGCGCGTCGCCCACCTCGTGCGCACCACCGGCACGCGCGGCGGCGACTTCATCGAGCCCTATCACGATCGCGTGCGCTCGGCGGTGCTCGCGCACGTCGACGCGGCGGCGGCGCGCGCGCAGCACCGCCGGCTGGCGCTCGCGCTCGAAGCGGCGACGACCACCGATCCCGAGGCGCTCGCGCTGCACTGGCGCGAAGCGGGCGAGCGCGGGCGCGCCGCCGAGTATGCGTCGCAAGCCGCGCTCAAGGCGGCCCGCGCGCTCGCCTTCGATCGCGCCGCGCAGCTGTACGACGACTGCCTCGCGCTCGGCCTGTCGCGCGACGGCCAGGGTCGCGATCTGCGCGTCTTGCGCGCCGACGCGCTGGCCAACGCCGGCCGCGGCGCCGAGGCGGCCGCGCTCTACCTCGAGGCGGCGGCGACGGCGCCCGCCGCCGAAGCGCTCGATCTGCGCCGCCGCGCCGCCGAGCAGCTGTTGCGCTCGGGCCACGTCGATCAGGGCCTGGCCGCGCTGCGCACGGTGCTCGGCGCCGTCGACATGCGCCTGGCGACCTCGCCGGGCAAGGCGCTGACGTCGCTGCTCCTGCGCCGCGTGCGCATCCGCCTGCGCGGCCTCGGCTTCAAGGAGCGCGACGAGAGCCAGCTCTCGGCCGAGGCGCTCACGCGCATCGACATCTGCTGGTCGGCGGCGGCGGGCCTCAGCATGGTCGACACGGTGCGCTCGGGCGAGTTCCAGGCGCGCCACCTGCTGCTCGCGCTGCAGGCCGGCGAGCCCTATCGCGTGGCGCGCGCGCTCGCCATGGAGGCCGGCCTGGTCTCGACGGCGGGCGTGAGCGCGGCCGAGCGCGCCGAGCGCCTCATCGCCGCCGCGCTCGAGCTGGCCGAGCGCATCGGCCATCCGCATGCGCTCGGCATGGCGCAGCTGGCCAAGAGCGTCGTCGCCTTCGAGCTCGGCCGCTGGGCCGAAGCGCGCCGCGCCTCCGAGCGCGCCGAGCAGCTCTTCCGCGAAGGCTGCATCGGCGTGGTCTGGGAGACGACGACGGCGCAGCTGTTCCGCATGAGCGCGCTCTATCAGCTCGGCGAGCTCGGCGAGATGCACGTGACCTTGCCCGCGCTCATCCAGGCGGCCGACGCGCGCGGCGATCTCTACGCCAGCGTCACCTTCCGCATCCGCCAGCTCAACATGGTGCTGCTCGCCGCCAACGATCCGCACGGCGCGCGCCAGGCCGCCGAAGAGGCGATGCGCCTGTGGAACCCGGCGGAGTATCTATCGCAGCACTACTACCACCTCGTGGCGATGGTGAACGCCGACCTCTACGAGGGCAACGGCGTGGCGGCGATGGAGCGGCTGGCCGCGGGCTGGAGCGCCGTCGAGCGCTCGCTGTTCATGCGCGTGCAGGTGATCCGCGTCGAGGCGCTGCACCTGCGCGGGCGCGCGGCGCTGATGGCGTCGGCGGCGGGGCCCGAGGGCGCAGCGCTGCGCCGCAAGGCGCTCGAGGATGCGCGCCGGCTCGAGAAGGAGGGCGTGCCCTGGGCCACCGCGTTCGCCACGCTCCTGCGCGCCGGCGTCGCGGCGAAGGAGGGCGATCGCGCGCGCGCCGCGTCGCTCGTCGCCGGTGCGGTGCCGCAGTTCGCCGCGCTCGACATGCAGCTGTGGGAGCACGCCGCGCGCCGCGTGCATGGCGAGCTCGAGGTCGCCGACGCGTGGATGGCGCGCCAGCACATCCGCCGTCCCGAGAAGATGGTGCCGGCGCTCGTGCCCGGCTTCTAGGCCCGTCGGTCAGGCGCGGCGCGCGCGCCGCTCGAGGACCGCGAACAGCCGCTCGACGTAGTCGCAGAAGCGCGGATAGAGCGTGCGGTGGCAGGTCCAGCACTTCCACAGCTCTTCGGTCACGTTCGCGCCGATGCGGCGATAGGCCTCGACCTCGTCGGGCGCGAACATGCCGCGCACCATCGCGCGGCCGGCGTTGCGATAGATCGGCACCACCGCGGCCAACAGCGCGCGCCGCACGTTGTCCTGCGTGCTCTCGCCTTCGGCGGTGACGTGGAGGCGGAAGGCGCTCAGCGCCTCCGACAGGTTGAGCCCGGGCGACGACACCTCGGCGAGCGCGAAGCCGAGGCAGACGTTGCGCCGCATGGCCAAAAGCACGCGGCGGCGCCGATAGAGGCCGACCTCGTTGAAGCGGCGGTTGAGCCCCGAGAGCTGCAAGGTCGCGCGCGTCAGGTCGTCGGAGCGGAAGAGCAGGCTCTGCTCGCGCTCGAGGAAGTAGCCCTCGACGGCGGCGAGATCGTCGGGCGACGCCTCGAGCACGTCGATGCCGAGCGGCGTCGGCAGCACCTCGGCCGTCGACAGGATCATGTGCCGGTAGCTGCGCAGCTCCGACTGCGAGCTGTCGCGCAGCATGCGCGCGAAGCCGCCGAACACGCGCGCCGGCCACTTGTTGTAGGAGTCGAAGAAGATCTTGAAGTACTCGAGATCGGGGTTCTGACCGAAGTACTCGGCGGCGCCGAGGTTCAGAAGGTGCGCCACGTGCTTCGACGGCTGCGCCGCCAGGTGCTGCGACATCCAGGTGCGGCTGTACGCGCGCACGCCCGAGACGTGGCCGACGAGCTGCCCCTCGCCGTCGCGCGACACCACCGCCTTGAACACGCCGGTCGGCTGCGCGTAGAGCGAGCGGTACGAGTCGCGCATCTCGTCCATCACCGGCGCCAGCACCGCCTCCTTCTCGGGCGGCAGAAAGCCGGTGGTGCGGAAGAACGGGAAGAGCTCTTCGGGGCCGAGGCCGCAGCCGTCGTCGATGCCGGGGAAGCGCAGCCGCATGACATGGTTGGCCAGGCGCAGCCGCAGGGTGGCGTCGAGCCCGAGCAGCTCCACGCCGCAGCGCAGCCGCCCGTCGTCGCGCACCAGCGTGCGCACCTCGGCCGCGCAGGCCAGCGGCCCGTCGGGCAGGCGCAGGGTCACGTCGACCACGAGCCCGAGCGGATAGAGATCCGACGCGCCGTCGATGACGAAGGAGAAGCCGTTCGCCGACAGATCGAAGATGCTCTTCTGGATCGGCGCGTCGGCCAGCGGCGAGGCGATCTCGACGGGCAGGATCTCCGTCGGCGCCGGGCGATAGCGCGAGGCCGCGCGCTGCTGCGACTCCTCGAGCAGCGACGGCAGCTTGAGCGTGAGCGGCGCGCGCTCGATGACCACCGTCGTGAAGCGATAGAGCCGGCCCGCGAGCTCGAACTGGCCGCGCACGAGGTCGTGGGCGGCAAGCGCGCTCTCGCCGTCGATGCCGAAGGTGCCGCGCCCGGCGTCGACGCGCCCGCCGCTGAGCGCGATCTCCTCGGCGCCGTCGCGCGCGTCGCCGTCGAGCGGCGCGATCACGATGCCGCTGCCGAGGCCGCTCTTGACGAGCGCCGCGCACAGCGCGCGGTCGCGCACCTGGTTGACCGACTTCTGCGCCGGCGCCGGCGGCGGCTTGAGCGCGCAGCCGACGCGATAGCGTCCGGGCGCCGTGGCGGCGACGTGGCGCACGATGGCGCGCGCGCCGCGCAGGCAGACGCGTCCGGCGCGCATCACGACGAGATCCTCGAGCGTGCGGCCGGGCAGCAGCCGATCGACGTCGATGTCGGCGACCTCGAAGGCGAGCCCGTCGTTCGACAGATCGCGCAGCCTCGCCTGCACACCTTCGAAGCGCACGCTGACGCCGACGAAGCGGTGGCGCACGTTCTCCGGCAGGCGCGTCGAGCGCAAGAGGCGCAGCTCGTTGGCCACCGCGGCGGCGGTCGGGGCCCAGCGCGCGTCGATGCCGCGGCTGATGGCGTCGACGAGCCCATCGGGCAGCGCCGGCTCCATCACGATGAGCCGCGTGCGCAGGCGCATCGTCAGGTCGGCGAGCCCGACGCGCCAGCCGGCGATGACGCAGTCGAGCGGCCGCCGCGCGGCGAGCTCCTCGAGCGCGACCAGATCGGCGACGTAGTGAACGCTCAGCTCCGCGAGCGCGGTGGCGCTCGGCCCGTCGAGCGCGACGTCGCCGAGCAGCGCGACGGTGGGATAATTCGGGTCGGGCCCGAAGGCTTCGAAGTCGTGCGTATGAACCGAGACCACGAGACGGACGGTGTGCAGGTTGTGCGCCACGCACGACGATGTGTATTGCGTGGGAGGCCTCACAACCGTTTCGAGAAACGCTTCCATAAGTGCGGCTATCTGCCGCAGCGGTGACGGTCAGCCCGGGTTTACAGTCGCCACGCGTGCGGACTACACACCCAGCGACATTGGCGCCTACTGCAAGTTGAAACGGCGCAGCCAGCGGCGGATCTGCGCGCGATCCTTGCCGAGCTCGCGCGCGACGGCGCTGATGTTGCCGCGGTGCGCTTCCATCAACTGAATGAGCTGCTCGCGCCGCCGTTCGTCCTCGTCCGTGAGCGGACGCCGCACCGGCTCGGGCGTGGCGGGGGGCGCCGGCACCGGCGTGCCGAGCACGCTGGAGAAGGTCAGGTGCGCCGGCTCGATCGTGTCGCCGGCGATGACCAGCGCGGCGGCCAGGCACTTCTCGAGCGCGCGGATGTTCATCGGCCACGGATCGACGAGCAGCCGGCGCGCGGCGGCGCCGGCGAAGCGGATGCGGTCGGCGCGATCCGCGGCGAGGCGGCGGAGGAGCGTCGCGGTCAGAAGGCCGAGATCCTCGCGCCGCTCGCGCAGCGCCGGCAGGTGCAGGACGTAACCGCTCAGGCGCGCGCTCAGGTCGGCGCGAAAACGGCCGGCGGCGACCGCGGCTTCGAGGCCGCCCTGGGCGGCGCAGACGACGCGCAGATCGACCGGCGTGGAGCGGACGTCGCCGACCGGGCGTACCTCGCGCTCCTGCAGCGCGCGCAGGAGCGCCGCCTGCCCGGCCAGCGGCAGCTCGACGATCTCGTCGAGGAACAGCGTGCCGCCGTCGGAGGCGCGCAATAGACCGGCGCGATCTTCGGTGGCGCCGGAGAAGGAGCCGCGCTTGTGCCCGAAGAGCTCGGCCTCGAGCAGCGCCGGCGGCAGCGCGCCGCAGTTGACGGCGACGAAGGCGCGCTTGCGCCCCGAGAGCTGATGCGCGGCGCGCGCCGCCAGCTCCTTGCCGGTGCCGGTCTCGCCGACGACGACGATGGGCAGCGTCGAGGTGCACACCTGGGCGAAGCGCGCGTGCTCGACGGCGAGCCCGGGCAGCACCGTGGCCAGCCCGGCGGCCCGCGGCGCCTTGCCGTCTTCACGCACGTCGAGCTCGTGGCCGGCGGGGGCGCGGATCGAGCGGAACACAAAGAAGGTGCTGCCGAGCTGCACCAGATCGCCGTCGCGCAGCACGACCTCGCTCTGCGGCGCGCCGTTGACGTGCGAGCCGTTCTTCGAGTCGAGATCTTTGAGCGTGAAGGCGTCGCCGCGGCGCGTGAGCGTGGCGTGCTCGCCGGACAGGCGCGCGTCGGGAAACTGGAGGCGCAGCCGGCCCGCGTCGCGCTCGACCCGCTCGTCGCCGCGCCCGATGGCGACTTCGTCGACGCCGGCAAGCGAGTGCCGCGCCGAGCCGGCGAGCGGCCGCGACGACTCGAAGGCGACGAAGAGGAACGGGGTGGCGCGCGCGTCGCAGCTCGGCTCGGACTCCACGGACAGCGTATCGTCGCCCAACACGGCGCTCATCCTATATCGGGCCGACCAGGCGCGCGAGGATCAAGCCGAGGAAGGCGGCGCCGTCGCCGTCGTAGCGCCAGCCGAGGTGCGCGCCGCAGTTGGCGCAGAGCGCGAACGACCAGGCGAAGCCGGCGAACCAGGTCGCCTCCAGCGTCGGCGCGCCTGCGACGCGGCAGCGCGCGTCGCGGAAGCAGCCGATCTCGAACTCCACACCGGCGGGGTTGACGAAGCGGTGGCGGTGCGCGCCGCCGACGTCGATGGCCGCGTCCTCGTCGGCGACGTGGGTGTCGCACGCGGCACACCAGTACGCCCGCGCGCCGCCGCCGGCGCCGCTCTTCTTGGCGTCGCGGGCGCGCTCGGGGTCGGTGCCGTCGGGCTTGAAGGCGCAGCGCACGCTGCGATGGTAGCGCCGGGCGCGAGGCTACTGCACGACTTCGACGCGGCGCACGCCCTTCAAGAACGCCTCGTCCGCGTTGCCGCTGCCGTCGACCCACATCGCCTTGTACTCGCCGTGGTGGTTCAGGCGCAGCACCAGCGAGCGGCCGGGATCGTTCCACGCCTTCTCGTCGATGGGCACGCGCTCGCCCGCGGTGGCGACGGCGACGACGCGCGCGCCGTTGCCGACGAGCGCCTGGGTCAGCTTCTTGAGCGGCCAGACGTCGCGCTCTTCGCCGTTCTGGTTGTTGACGGCGACGGCGCCGGCGGCCGCGATCTGGGACGCGCGCCAGGCGACGGCGGGCTTGCCGTTGACCACGATCTCGAGGTCGCCCTTGCCGAGCGGCGCGGCGGCGGCGGCCGGGGCCGCGGCTGCCGAGGCGGCCTTGGCGGCGGGCGCGGCCGCGTTCGAACGGTTGCAGGCGACGGCCGCGAGCGCGGCGATGATGAGGATCCCTCGGGTCATGCGGGGCGTTTGTGCGAAGCCCATGCCGCTGCTGGCCTCCTTTGTAACTGCGCGATCATATTGCCATGTCCGCGGGGATCTCCGTAGATCCACGGGGGTTCGGACACCGCAGGGTGGGGTGTCAGGCGGCGGGCGGGCGCTTCGCCGGGTCCGCAGCCTTGGCGCCGAGCGCGGTTTCGCCGCCGGCGATATGCTCGAGCTGCTCGCGAATCCGCCACAGCGCGAGCAGAATCCCGCACAGCACCGTGAAGATCAGCAGAAGGAAAATGTCGGTAAAGGACATTCACCGATTGTATATGGGCCGGCTATCGATCTCCATGCTCCTCGTCGTGGCCGGCATCGGCTGCGCGGCCGGCGGTCTGCCCATCGACGGCAGCGTCATGTATCCCGCGGGCAACGGCGGCGGCGGCGGCGACGGCAACGGCGGCGGCGGTACTGGCGGTGGCCACGGCGGCTCGGGCGGCCTGGGCGGCGGCGGCAGCGGCGGCGCCGGCGGCGGCACGCCGGGAGCGATCGCGCCGCGCCTGGTGGCGCCATCGTCGACGACGACGGTGAGCTCGCATCGGCCGCGCCTGCGCTGGGACATGAGCGGCGTCGTCGGCGCGGCGACGGTCGACCTGTGCGCCGATCGCGCGTGCATGCTGAGCATCGACAGCGCCACCGTCGACGGCAGCGGCGCCGCCGCCACGCCCGACGTCGACCTGCCGGCGGGCGTGGTCTTCTGGCGCGTGCGCGCCGGCACGGCCACGAGCGCGACCTGGGAGATGTTCGTCGGCCATCGCAACGCGCCCGCCGACACGAGCTGGGGCGCCACGCTCGACGTCGACGGCGACGGCGTGCCCGACGTCGCTGCCGGCGTGTCGTCGGGCGTCGCCGTGTGGCCGGGCGGCGCCGCCGGCCTTCCCGGCGCGCCGACGATGTTGCCCAACCCCGACGCCCCCGGCGCCAAGTTCGGGTACGTCATCGCCGCGGCCGGCGATCTCGACGGCGACGGCTACGGCGAGCTCGCCGTCGGCGAGTGCGGATCGTCGGGCGGCAACGTGCACATCTACTACGGCGGGCCGGGTGGCCTCGGCCGCACGCAGGCGCTGAGCGCGCCCGACGGCGCCACCGGCTTCGGCTGCCGGCTGGCCGCGGCCGGCGATCTCGACGGCGACGGCTACGCCGACCTGGCGATTGCGCGCACCGGCGAAGACTTCGGCGGTGGCCTGTACATCTATCGCGGCGGCCCCGGCGGGCTGCCGTCGACGGCGGCGCGGATCGACTCGCCCGACTACAAGCCGTCGCGCCTCGGCTACTCGCTCGCCGGCGTCGGCGATCTCGACGGCGACGGCTTCGCCGATCTGGTCGCCACCGAGATCGACGCCAGCGCCGCCAGCGGGCGCGCGCACGTGTATCGCGGCGGGCCCGACGGCATCTCGAACGCGCGGCAGCTCACGATCATCAGCCCCGACGCGAGCGGGCTGCAGTTCGGCGCGTCGGTGGCCGGCGTCGGTGACGTCGACGGCGACGGCTATCCCGACTTCGTGGTCGCGGCGCCCGCGGTGTCGACGACCAAGCTGGCGCCGACGGCGCATCTCTATCGCGGCGGGCCGAACGGCGTCAGCGTGCCGACCGCGGTGGACCTCCTCACCGACGGGGCGCCCGGCTTCGCCAGCGAGGTCGAGCCGGCCGGCGACGTCGACGGCGACGGCTTCGCCGACGTGCTGGTCACGTCGACGAGCACGGTGGTGATCTTTCGCGGCGGCGCGGGCGGCATCGCCGCGAGCGGCGCGGCGGCCGCGGCGGCCGGCCAGGGCGTGAACCCACGCCACGCTTGCGGCGCCGGCGATCTCGACGGCGACGGCCGCGCCGACGTCGTCGTCGGCGATGGCGCGGGCCTGGAGGCGCTCTTCGGCACCGACGCGGGCGTCGATCGTGCGCGCGCGATCACCGTCAGTCCCCCGACGGGCCTTGCCGGCGGCGTCATCTAAGAACGGCGTGCCGGCGTCGGCGCCGTCGGCGGCACGGCGCCTGGGATCGCGCGATTTAGTCTAAGGGGGAGCCGAGATCGGCGGAGTCGCCGACGGTGACGACGGCGGCGGCGGCGGGCGGCGTGGACGACGCGCGGCCGAGGAGCGCGAGCGGGACGAGCACGATGGCCGCGGCGACCGCGACGGCGACGACGAGGCCGCCGCGCAATTCGCGCCGCGGCGGCGGCTCGCGGACGATGGACAGATGCGGCGCGAGCCGGACCGGCGCGTCGCAGGCGGCGAGCACGCGATCGGCAAAGCCGCGCGGCGGCTCGGGCGCCGCCCAGCCGTCGAACAGCTTCTTCTTCCAATCCTCATCGTTCATCGTAGGTTCCTTG
>Ga0134125_10004670_pt1 | contig 15637 bp, 14 predicted proteins | sample KB31751_FD_96464 | JGI IMG/M metagenome (GOLD analysis project Ga0134125, IMG submission 96464) | Terrestrial soil microbial communities with excess Nitrogen fertilizer from Kellogg Biological Station, Michigan, USA - KB3-175-1 | ecosystem: Environmental > Terrestrial > Soil > Unclassified ... | reverse complement strand
CGTTCGGAATGACCACTAGTAGCTAACGAACGCCGACTCGTCCCGTCTATGCTTGCAAGTCTCTGTCTGTCCATTTAAGTTTAGCGCTCAGAAACGAGATTCATCTTCCATCCTTGAGAGGTATTCCATGAGGACTTTCCTGCGCTCAGGCGTGGCGCTTGCTGCGGCTGTGCTGATGTCGGTGTCAACGTTTGCCGCACCGCCTGCGCCAAAGGCCACGCTCACCAATGTCTTCACCGTTCCCGTCGTCTACTACAAGCTTCCGAACGGATTGCGAGTCGTGCTCTCGCCGGATCACTCGGCGCCGACGGTCGCCGTGGCTGTGTACTACCGCATTGGCTTTCGGGTTGAGCCGCGCGATCGCACCGGATTCGCGCACCTGTTCGAACACATGATGTTCCAGGGATCGCAGAATCTGGGCAAGATGGAGATGATTAAACTCGTCCAGCAGAACGGTGGAACGCTGAACGGATCTACCCGCTTCGACTTCACCAACTACTTCGAGATTGTTCCCGCCAACAAGCTGGAAACGATGCTGTGGGCCGAAGCCGATCGCATGCGCGGTCTCGACGTCACGGAAAACAATCTTAAAAACCAGCAGGGAGTCGTTGGGAATGAAGTGAAGGTCAACGTTCTCAATCGTCCTTATGGCGGCTTTCCCTGGCTCGATATGCCGCAGTATGCGAACACCAACTGGTACAACGCTCACAATTTCTACGGCGATCTCAAAGACATCGATGCTGCGACGCTTCCCGACGTGCAACAGTTCTTCAAGACCTACTACGCTCCCAATAACGCCGCGTTGGCGGTGGTTGGGGATTTCGATCCTGCTGACGCCCGCAAGATGGTGGAAAAATACTTCGCCAACATTCCCGCCGCGAAAAAGGTGAAGGAACCGGATCTGACAGAGCCGCGCCAGGAAAAAGAGAAGAAAGCGAGTAAGGTCGATCCCCAGGCCAAGCGTCCAGCGTTGGCCGTGGCCTATCACATGCCTGATCGCAACACGCCCGAGTACTACGCGATGGGCTTGCTCGATCAGATCCTTCTCGAGGGAGACGACAGTCTGCTCCATCAGGAACTCGTCCAAAAGAAAGGCATGACGGGCGGAGTGGAAGGCGGTATCAACATGTTGGGCAACATGTACGACTACAACGGCCCCATGCTTTGGACCGCGTATCTCTTCCACGACAGCAACGTAAAAGACGATGACATTCTCGCGGCGATGGACAGCGTGATTGATCCGTTGCGCAACAAGCCGATCGATCAAAAGACTCTTGACCGCGCAATGGTGAAGCTGCGCTCCGACTTCTACGATCAACTCAGCCAATTCAACGGATTCGGACTCGCCGACATGCTCGCCAGCTTCGCGCTCTTTGACGACAATCCCGCGCGAGTAAACGACATCGAGTCCCAATTCCGGAAAATCACGCCCGCGCTGATTCAGAAGACAGCTCAGGAATATCTGCGGCCGACAAACCGCACAGTGCTGGCCATTGAGCCGGGCGCTGCAGCGGGAAACGCGCAAGCGAGCAAATCAGGAAATTAAGGAGCGAAGGAGAGACATATGCGAAACCGAATTACTACTCTGATCTGCACATTGTTCTTCGCTCTGGCATGCTGCGCGGCAAGTGCGCAAGAGAGCGCCGCGCCTGCGCAGGGTGCCCAAGCGAAAAAGCAAACACCGCCTCCGGGCAGCGCGCCGAAACCATTCAAGGTCCCGCAGCAGGAGAAGTTCTCGCTGCCCAATGGACTTGAGGCCACGCTGGTTCCATACGGCTCGATTCCGAAGGTGATGATTGCGGTCAGCGTTCGAGCCGGCAATCTGAATGAAGCTGAGAACCAGGTTTGGCTCGCCGACCTGACCACCAGCCTGATGAAGGAAGGCACGACGAGCAAGTCGGCTCAACAGGTCGCGCAGGAAGCAGCCTCGATGGGAGGTTCCGTCGACGTCAACGTTGGCCCGGACACGACGAGCATCTCAGGCGACGTGCTCTCTGAGTTCGGTGCCAAAATGGTATCGCTGCTGGCCGACGTCGCCATGCATCCGGCGCTTCCCTCTTCGGAAGTCGATCGCCTGAAGAAGGACCAGCTCCGCACGCTCAGCATTCAGAAGTCTCAACCACAGCCGGTCGCGCACGAGCAGTTCGTCAAAGAGCTGTATCCCAACCATCCGTACGGACGCCTGTTCCCGACCGAGCAGATGATCCAGGGCTACAGGATCGAAGATGTCCAGAAGTTCTATAAGGACAACTTCGGCGCAGCCCGTACGCATGTTTACGTGGCTGGGAAGTTCGATCCAGCGGCAGTAAAGAAGGCCATCACAGAGGCGTTTTCATCCTGGCCACATGGGCCGGATGCGCTCATCGACGTTCCCAAACCGGTTACCAAGCGTGATCTCTCTGTAATTGATCGCCCCGGCGCCGTGCAGTCCACGCTTTACATCGGCCTGCCGACGATCGATCCGAGCAATGAGGATTACATTCCGCTGCAGGTGATGAACGCGATTCTCGGAGGCTCGTTCGGATCGCGCATTACTTCGAACATCCGCGAGCAGAAGGGCTACACATACTCGCCTTACAGCCAGTTGTCCTCGCGTTATCGCGACGCCTACTGGGTGCAGATCGCCGATGTGACCGCGAAATACACTGGTGCGTCGATCAAAGAGATCCTGTACGAGATCGACCGTCTGCAGAAAGAACCGCCTTCAGCGCAGGAACTCGAGGGCATCAAGAACTATCTCGCCGGCGTCTTCGTGCTGCGCAACTCAAACCGCGCTGGATTGATTGCTCAGCTCGAGTATGTCGATCTGCACAACCTCGGCGATCAGTATCTCGACACGTACGTCCCGAACATCTATAAGGTATCGGCGGAGCAGGTACAGCAGATGGCGCAAAAGTACATCGTGCCTGACAAGCTCACCATGGTAGTCGTCGGTGACAAATCGAAGATCGCCGATCAGCTCACCAGCTATGAAGGGGCCGGAGGGAAGTAAATTCGCGTCTGAATTTGCGGTCGGCGCATCGTAGAAGCCAAATGGATTTGACTGATGCCCCATCGCGCCGAACGGAGCGCCTCCCCAGCGGCGAGATAATGTTGGTTCCGCAGCGGCTCACGGAACATCTACAAATAGTCAGGTTGTGGACACCATAAAATCATCGAGACCGATATCCGGCTCTCCCCCGTAAGTAGCGGTTTTCCAAGCTGTTGACTGCGCGGCTTCAAAGGTTGATGGCTGCGCGAGCTTGCTGTGACCATTGTCACGTGCATAGGAGCATAGTGGTTCTATCATGGTAGTCATGAACGCCTATCCCGTCTTGCCGGCTGAGTCGGTGGAAGCTGATCAGAGTGAAACAAATGAGTGGCTTGAGGCCTTTGATCAGATCGTTGAAGAAGAAGGTCCGTCGCGCGCGGCAGAGTTGCTGGACGCGCTCTCGCGTCACGCTCGCGAGTCCGGCGTGGAGCCGCCGACCCAACTTCACACCCCGTATAAAAACACCATTCCAGTCGAGCAGGAGCTGCCGTACCCCGGTGATCGCGACATGGAGCGGCGTATCGAGGCGTTGATTCGCTGGAACGCGATGGCAATGGTCCATCGCCAGAACAAGAAGGATGCCGGCATAGGCGGACACCTCTCTACGTATTCTTCTCTGGCGACTCTGCTGGAGGTAGGCTTCAATCATTTTTTCCACGCGAGCTACGGGGATCAGCCCGGAGACATGGTTTATTTCCAAGGCCATGCCTCTCCGGGTGTTTACGCACGTGCCTTCCTCGAGGGACGCATCTCCGAACAGCAGGTTTTGAACTTCCGCCACGAAACCCGCGGCGAGCCTGGACTCTCGTCTTATCCGCACCCATGGCTGATGCCCGATTTCTGGCGCTTCCCTACAGTTTCGATGGGTATCGGCCCGATCAATGCGATTTATCAGGCGCGGTTCATGCGCTATCTCGAACATCGAAGCCTGATCGAGAAGACGCCGCGCAAAATCTGGGCATTCGTCGGTGACGGCGAGACCGACGAAATTGAAACTCTCGGCGCACTGACCGTCGCCACCCGTGAGAAGCTCGACAACTTGATCTTCGTCGTGAACTGCAACTTGCAGCGACTTGATGGTCCGGTGCGCGGAAACGGAAAGATCATCAATGAACTCGAAGGCGTCTTCCGCGGTGCTGGATGGAATGTAATCAAAGTCATCTGGGGCAGCGATTGGGATCCGCTCTTCGCACACGACAATTCTGGCTTGCTGCTCAAGCGCATGGAAGAGTGCGTCGACGGCGAGTACCAGGCCTGTAAGGCGAAGGGCGGCGCTTACACGCGCGAGCACTTCTTCGGCAAATACCCTGAGCTGCTAGAACTCGTCGCCAACATGACCGATGAGCAGATCGGCAATTTGCATCGTGGTGGCCACGATCCCAAGAAGATCTACAACGCTTACTTGCGTGCGATTGAGCATACCGGTGGACCGACGGTAATTCTCGGCAAAACCGTAAAAGGTTATGGACTCGGCTCAGCGCAGGCGCGCAATGCAACCCACCAGGAAAAGAAGCTTACAGAAGACGCGCTCGCGACTTTCCGCAAGGTCTTCGATATTCCTGTTCCGGACCAGGCGGCGAAGGACGGTGCGCCGTATCGTCCGGAGAGAGACACTCCAGAAATCGCGTACATGAAGAAATGCCGCAAAGATCTCGGCGGTTACATTCCTGCACGCGACGCTCGCAAACCAAATCTCAAAGCTCCAGAACTCGATTTCTTCAACGATGCGCTCGGCGGCTCGCGCGGACGCGCCGTCTCGACGACGATGGGATTCGTGAGCATGCTGCGCACGCTGCTGAAGCATCCTGAAATGGGAAAGCTGGTTGTGCCGATCGTTCCCGATGAAGGACGCACCTTCGGACTTGAATCGGCGATCCGTCAAGTAGGCATCTACGCCAGCCAGGGACAGCTCTACACGCCGCACGATCAGGACATCCTTCTTTACTACCGTGAAGAAAAAGATGGCCAGATTCTCGAAGAGGGAATTACCGAAGCGGGTTCGATGGCCTCTTTCACTGCCGCAGGAACGGCGTACTCAAATTACCGGCTGCCTGCGATTCCGTTCTACATGTATTACTCAATGTTCGGCTTCCAACGTGTGGGCGATCTCATCTGGGCGTTCGGAGATGCGCGCGGCAAAGGTTTCCTCATGGGCGGCACTGCCGGACGCACCACGCTCTCCGGGGAAGGCTTACAGCACTGCGACGGACACAGCGTCGTCATGTCGAGCGTTTATCCGACATGTGTGACCTACGATCCGGCTTATGCCTACGAGATGGCGGTCATCGTTCACGACGGGCTGCGGCGCATGTACGAAAAGGGCGAGGATGTCTTCTACTACATCACGATGTACAACGAAGATTACGGCATGCCGGAGATGCCGAAGGGCGTTGAAGAAGGTATTCTTCGTGGCATTTATAAGTACAAGGCCGCACCGGGCGGAAAAGCACTCGCGCACCTTTTCGGCAGCGGTCCCATTTTGAACGAAACTCTGAAAGCTCAGGCCACTCTGGCTGAGAAGTACGGAGTACAAGCCGATGTATGGAGCGTGACCAGCTACACCGAGCTGCGCCGCAACGCGTTAGCAGCGGACCGCTGGAACCTGCTGCATCCGGCGGAGAAGGAAAAGCAACCGTACATTCTGAAGGCGGTAGAGGGCACGGAAGGTCCGATCATTGCCGCGAGCGATTACATGAAGATGGTTCCCGACCAACTCTCGCCGTGGCTGCGTGAGCGTCTCGTGAGCCTCGGGACCGACGGCTTCGGGCGCAGCGACAACCGCGAGTATCTGCGCAAGCATTTCGAGATCAGTCCTGAAGCGATCGTCGCTGCAACGCTCTCCAAGCTCTCGCGCGAAAAGAAATTCGAGCCCAAGAAAGCACAGAAAGCGTTCCAGGAACTGGGAATCGATCCGGAGAAGATCGATCCAGCAAAAGCTTAGGCCGCCGGCGTTCGGCTATCGGCGTTCGGCCAGCCAACATTCTCGAATAGGGCCAGAGCCGTTTTTCCTGCATCTGCAATGATGCCGGCAAACTTTCGTAACGAGCCAACCCAGTTCACTGGCCGAACGCCAACAGCCGAAAGCCGACAGCCCGCATTTACAATTTAGTTATGGCTTCCACCAGTCAAGAGATTCCACGCAGTTCCTTCCTCATTGATCCGCACGACCGGGAGCGGGTCTTCGAAGCCTTCCGGCGCTGGGGGTATCTTCAGGCCAAGCTCGATCCTCTCGGGCAATATCTTCAGCCACAGGCAGTTCCCGAACTCGATATTCAAGGTGATTTCGCCGACGAAGCGCGTCGCTGTTACTGCGGCACGATTGGCGCCGAGTTCATGCACATTCCCGATGCGGCACGGAGAGAGTGGATTCAGGAGCGCCTCGAAGCCGATGCTCCTGCGGTGGACCAGAAGCACATCCTCGAGCTGCTCACCAGAGCGGACCTGTTCGAACATGTAATCCAATCGCGTTATCTCGGAACCAAACGCTTCTCGCTCGAAGGCGTTACTTCGCTGATCCCGTTTCTGGACGAAGTCCTGAATGAGGCTGCTGAACGCGGCACGGTTCAAGTTGTGATCGCGATGAGCCATCGCGGACGCCTCAACGTGATGGTCAACACGGTCGGCAAATCCGCGACCGACATGTTCGCAAAGTTTGAAGATGTCGACCCGCGCAGCATACTCGGCGGCGGCGATGTGAAGTATCACCAGGGCGCGACGGGCACGTTCTCCGGACGCAACGGCAGCACAATCAACCTGCATCTGGTTTCCAATCCAAGTCACCTCGAAGCCGTCGATCCTGTTGCTACAGGCCGCGTTCGTGCCAAGCAGATTCGCTGGGGTGGAGAGGACAAAGTTCTTCCGGTAATGATTCATGGCGACGCCGCCTTCGCGGGCCAGGGGATCTGGGCGGAAACGCTCAATCTCGCCAGCGTCGATGGATACACCGTGGGCGGTGGGCTGCACATAATCGTCAACAACCTGATCGGTTTCACGACGGAGCCGTACGAGACGAACTCCTCGCGGTATTCATCGGATTTGGCAAAGCGTCTTCCTATTCCGATCCTCCATGTAAATTCAGAAGATCCGGACGCGGTGCTACGCATCGCGAAGCTCGCGGTCGATTACCGCTACACATTTCATTCCGATGTGATCATCGACCTGATCGGTTATCGCCGTCACGGCCATAGCGAAGTCGACGATCCCACGATCACGCAACCGATCCGCTACGCACGCATTAAAGATCACCCGCCGCTGCATGAGATTTACGCAAAGAGGATTGGCGTCGATAACAGCCAGCGCGTGCAGGAAATCACGACCGAAATCAGCGACGCGCAGAAGCAAGCTACGCGCATGAAGAAGATGCCGCGGTTGGCTCAGCTTCCAGAGTACTGGGACAAGTACAAAGGCGGATGCTTTCTGCCGGAGTACGATGTCGAAACGGGAATCTCGGCGGAAGAGATTGCGAAAATCTGCGATAAGCTCGCGAGCTATCCGCCAGAGTTCCACATCCATCCCAAGATCAAGAAGCTGCTGGAGCAGCGTGCTGAGATGGGACACGGCAAGCGCGCATTCGACTACGGGATGGCCGAAGCCGTGGCATTCGGCTCATTGTTGATTCAAGGCACGCCAGTACGTCTGAGCGGGCAGGATTGCAAACGCGGCACATTCAATCAGCGCCACAGCGTACTGATCGATATCGAGAATGAGGACGAATACATCCCGCTGAATCACATTCAGCCGGGACAAGCGAAGTACGAGGTCTACAACTCCATCCTTTCCGAAGCAGGCGTGCTTGGCTTCGAGTACGGATACAGCCGGGATTATCCAGAGTCGCTCGTGCTCTGGGAAGCGCAGTTCGGCGATTTTGCCAACGGCGCGCAGATCATCATCGACCAGTTCATCTCCTCGGCAGAAGACAAGTGGGGACTGCTCAGTGGACTGGTGATGCTCCTGCCGCACGGCTACGAAGGACAAGGTCCCGAGCACTCCAGCGCGCGACTTGAGCGCTATCTACAGCTCGCGGCCCGCGACAACATGCAGATCTGCCAGCCTTCAACCGCCGGGCAGTATTTCCATCTGCTGCGGCGCCAGGCGCTGCGGCCGTGGCGTAAACCACTCGTCGTCTTCACGCCGAAGAGCATGCTGCGCCATCCCGACGCGAACTCTCCGATTCAGGACTTCAGCCGTCCGCACTTCCTGAACGTGCTTCCCGAAACGGAAATCGCGAATCCAACGCGCCTGCTTCTCTGCACAGGCAAGATCGGGCATGAGTTGCGCATGGAACGCAAGAAACGCAAGGACGATTCCACCGGAATCGTATTTATCGAGCAGCTTTATCCCTGGCCCGAGGCGGAACTCACAGCAGAATTGCAGAAGCATTCGAACGCTACGGAAATTGTGTGGGTCCAGGAAGAGCCCGCGAACATGGGGGCGAACTGGTTCGTCGTCCCGCGGCTAAGGCGCATTTCCGGCGGCCGCCCGGTTCTGACCGTTAAGCGCTCCGCGGCAGCGAGTCCGGCAACCGGCTCGGCAAAGGCTCACGACATGGAGCAGAAGACGCTTATCGATCTCGCATTCGGCGGAGCCAAGTAGCGCCTGATGCCAGTTACTCTCCGGGTTGATCGAGACAAAAAGCTGGTGGTCACCACCTACATAGGACAGCTGACGAATGAAGACGTGGCGCGCCAGATCGCGGAAATCGAGCGCAACGCGCCATACGATGGCGAGTACCGTGCCATCACCGACTTCACGCAGGTAACCCACTTCGACATATCCTCCGATCAGATCAGGCTGGTTGCGGAGTCGAAATCGCCTCTGGAGAACGCGCGGCGGGTGATGGTCGCGCCATCCGACGTCGCATATGGCACTTCGCGAATGTTCCAAATGCTCGCCGGAAAAACTCGTCCTAACATCACCGTGGTCAGGACGCTCGCCGAAGCCTACAAGGCGCTGGGAATAGATACAAAGGGAAGCTAGTGCTGCGGGTGTCGCAGAACTGAACCTCGCTACAATGAACCTATGAACAAGATGATCATCTCCAACCTCGTGCACCGGCCGATTCGGTCGCTCATCAGCGTCGTGGCGGTCGCGGTGGAGGTGACGCTCATGCTGGTGATCGTCGGGCTGATGTTCGGCATGCTCAACGACAATAAACAGCGTACGGCTGGCATTGGCGCCGACGCATTTGTGCGTCCCCCCGGATCGTCGGGAATTATGGCTGCGAGTGGCGCGCCTGCCTCGATAAAGATCGCAGACGTGCTACGAAAACTTCCTCACGTCAGTGCCGTTGCTCCGGTTGTGCTCCAGACAGTGACCAGCGGGGCTGTTGAAACCATTTACGGCATCGATCTGGCTACATGGGATCAGTTAGGATCGCCGTTTCGCTATATCGCCGGTGGTCCGTTCCAGGGGCCAAACGACATTATTGTCGATGACTATTTCGCGAATTCGGCTCACTTGAAAGTCGGCGACACCACGAACGTGCTGGCCCACAACTTTCGCATTTCGGGAATCGTGGAGCATGGAAAGGGCGGCCGCAAATTTCTTCCTATCCAGACTCTGCAGCAGTTGACCGGTGCCGAAGGCAAGGCCTCAATATTTTACGTAAAGCTGGACGATCCTAAGAACTACGACGCATTCAAAAGCGAAGTGGCCAACGTTCCGGGCATGAGCCAGTATGTCGTTACTTCAATCCAGGAGTGGCTCAGCCTCGTTACCCCAGAACGGCTGCCCGGATTTTCGATCACCATCAAAGTAGTGATTGGCATTGCGGTTTGCATCGGCTTCATTGTCATCTTTCAGTCGATGTACACCGCCGTTATGGAACGCACTCGCGAAATCGGAATACTGAAATCTCTAGGCGCTTCGAAAGCCTATATCGTGAATGTCATTCTTCGCGAGACCATCATCCTGGTCATTGCAGGGATTATTCTGGGGATTGGAATCAGCTTTGCTACACAGGCTGCGTTGCTCGCAAAATTTCCAACGATAACCGTTCAGGTGGGTGCGGAGAACTGGTTGTGGAAGGCGGCTGTTATTGCTCTTGTGGGCGCAATGATTGGGGCACTCTACCCTGCTTTCAAGGCGGCACAGAAAGATCCGATCGACGCACTGGCTTACGAATAGCCCCTGCCGCCGCTTGGAAATAAATCCTGCAATCAAATAGATTTGGAAGGCCCTCTGCGTGGTGCGGAAGCCTGCACCGGGGGTATTGGAATCGTATGAAAGTCAAAGAACAAACCGTCTCTACCACTGACGCTCCTGTCACATCGATTGCCCAAATCGGAACCCGCGAAGGTCAGAGCGTCACCGTTCGGGGATGGCTCTACAACCTGCGCGAGAGCGGCAAGCTCCTCTTCCCCATCTTTCGCGACGGAACAGGCTTGATTCAGGGCATCGTGCCTAAAGCTGCAGTTCCGCCGGAAGTCTTCGATGCCGTGAAGCATCTGACACAGGAATCTGCCGTCATCGTCACTGGCAAAGTGCGAGCGGATAAACGCGCTCCGGGTGGGTATGAACTCGATATCAGCGATGTCAAAGTCGTGCAGCGCGTTCCTGAAGACGATCCCTTTCCCATTTCGCTAAAGGAGCACGGCGTTGATTTCCTGATGGAGCATCGGCATCTTTGGATGCGCACACCGCGACAGGCGGCAATCCTGCGTACGCGCGCCGAGATCATCAAAGCCGCCCGAGATTTCTTCGACGAGCGCGGATTCACGCTGACGGATCCGCCAATCCTCACGCCTGCGGCCTGTGAAGGCACGACGACTCTCTTTCCGGTCGATTACTTCGATGATCAGGCCTATCTCACACAATCCGGCCAGCTCTACATCGAAGCAACGGCAATGGCGCTCGGAAAGGTATATTCCTTCGGCCCCACGTTTAGAGCTGAGAAGTCGAAGACACGCCGGCATCTGACGGAATTCTGGATGGTCGAGCCGGAAGTCGCTTACGCGACTCTCGACGATCTGATGAAGCTTGCAGAAGAGTTCATTAGCTTCATCGTGGCGCGCTGTCTGGAGCGGCGTCGTGCTGATCTTCAGACCATCGGGCGCGACGTCTCAAAATTGGAAACGGTGAAAACTCCGTTCCCGCGGATTACGTACGACGAAGCCGTGCAGATTCTGGAGAAGGGATTCGCCGAAGGGAAGCTGGAAAGTAAATTCGAGTGGGGCGGAGATTTCGGCTCACCCGACGAGACCTACATTTCCTCGCAGTTTGATCGCCCCGTGATGGTTCATCGCTATCCCGCGAAAGTGAAAGCCTTCTACATGGAGCCTGATCCACAACGGCCAGACCTCGCGCTGTGTGTCGACGTATTAGCTCCGGAAGGATACGGCGAGATTATCGGCGGGTCGCAGCGCATGAGCTCGTACGAGTTGCTGCTGAAACGGATTCACGAGCACGAGCTTCCCGAATCGGCGTTCAAGTGGTACCTGGATCTGCGCAAATATGGCGGAGTTCCGCACGCTGGTTTCGGAATGGGAATCGAGCGCGCCGTCGCCTGGATCTGTGGCCTTGAGCACGTGCGCGAAACAATTCCGTTTCCGCGAATGCTGCACAGAATTTATCCGTAAGTTTGATGCACGAGTTTACTCTTTCAATCAGAGCCCTAGGGAAGGGCATCGGCTTCAGCCGTGCCGTCGAGAATGCGAATTTATTCTCCCGGGCTTTAGCCTCTGAGGTAGGTCGATGAGCAAACCAAGACGCCTGCCGTCCGCAATTGCTGGCGAGACTTACTTCGTTACGTCAAGCACCGATACACGGGAACGATACTTCATTTACTCCAACTACACTGAGTTGTTCATCGATAGCTTTACAGATACCGTTCACAAGGAAAGTAAAAATTACATTCATTCGTCGTTATGCCTGAACACTTCCACGCCCTGATAACACCCGTCGGAATCACGATCGAGCGCACTGGCCAATTGATTAAGGGTGGCTATTCATATCCCGTGAAGACAGAGTTACAGAGAGACTATGAGATCTGGGAGCGTGGATTCACAGATCACCGCCTCCGTGTAGGTGAATTTGACGGGTTCAGAAGGTACATCGATGAGAATCCCGTAAAGGCAGGGTTAGTCAAAGCGCCGGAAGATTATCCTTACGGTTCAGCTTCCGGCAAATACGACCTCGATTCTCCACCAGCCCGACTGCTTACCACAGCGGCTAAAGCCGTGCCCTTCCCTGAACCAGCCGAGGCCAACTGACGACACATGCCTGACCTCCCCAACGCACTCCCCTCTCGCCCGCACAGCGCTCCGACGCAGATCGCCTCGCGCAAGATACGTGTGATCGGCGTGCCGCTGGATCTGGGGCAATCGCGTCGCGGGGTCGATATGGGACCGTCGGCGGTGCGCGTTGCCGGGCTTGAGGCGCGCCTCGAGGCGCTTGGTCTCGTCGTCGAAGACGGCGGCAACGTGCCGGTCGCAATCGCGGAGACGAAGAAAGAAGGAAATCCCCGAGCGAAGTACCTCAAAGAAATTACCGCCACATGTACGAAGGAAGCCGAGCTTGTTCTCAAGACGCTCGAACAAGGCATGATTCCGCTCGTACTCGGTGGCGACCACTCCATAGCCGCAGGTACCGTCAGCGGAGTCGCCGAATACTATCGACGCCAGGATCAGCGCATCGGCCTCATCTGGATCGATGCACACAGCGACATTAACAGTCCCGCAACCTCGCCGAGTGGCAACGTGCATGGCATGCCCCTGGCTGCCATTTTGGGACTTTGGCAGGACGACCTCTCACGCATCTTCGATTTCTCGCCGAAGGTCCTGCCGGAGAACACAGTGGTGATCGGCGTGCGCGACATTGATCAGGCTGAGAAAGACAACATTCGTAACGCCGGCGTCACCGAGGTGTACACCATGCGCGACATCGATGAGCGCGGCATGCGCACGGTGATGGAAGAAGCGTTGCGCACGGCCGGGCGCGGCACCGCCGGTTATCATGTGTCGCTGGACATGGACTGGATCGATCCTGAAGACGCGCCCGGAGTCGGAACTCCTGTGCGCGGGGGAGCCACATACCGCGAAGCGCACCTGGCCATGGAGATCATCGCCGACCACGGACGCATGGTGAGCTTCGAAATCGTGGAAGTGAATCCGGTGATCGACGAGCATAACCGTACTGCCATGCTCGCAGTCGAGTTAGCAATGTCGGCGTTCGGCAAAAAGATTCTTTAGTGCACCTGAACTTGCGCGTTATCTGTGCTCTACTACTCATCCCGGAGCTGTCGATTTTCCCGTTTACATTCGTCTAGCGAGTGGAGGAAGCACGATGCAATACCTGCTACTGATCTACCACTCAGAAAATGAATGGACGCGACGGAGCGCGGCCGAGCAAGAGGCAATTTATCGAGAATACCGCGAGTTGGTTCATCAGCTTCGTACAAGCGGACAACTGATCCGCGGCGATCAACTCAAGCCCGCCATGACCTCGGTGACAGTGCGCATGCGGAACGGCAGCGCAGGTATCACCGACGGACCATTTGTGGAAACCAAAGAGCAGTTGGGCGGCTACTTCCTGGTGGACGTGAAAACGCGCGAGGAAGCTGTGGACATCGACCATGTGCATACCTTCCGCGCGCACCGGCGCGATTGAAGTCCGGGAAGTGATACCTACTCAAGTTCAAGAATGATCACCAGCCACTCGGCAGCCCTTTACTTGTTGGGACCAAGTGGGAACAGGAGTAGCAGTCCTGCCGCTTTTCTGTTACAAGAATGGCCACCACGGAGGCGTGAATGGGTTCTCCTTCGCTTGCTCCAGTACAAAGTTCTTCGCGTATCGACGCGGCCCTCTTGGTCTTGCGTATCGCCAGCGGGATCGTGTTTCTTTATCACGGGAGTGCAATTCTGTTCGGCACATTCGGCGGTCCGGGACCACAGAAGTTCGCGGCTTTTTTACACGCGCCGGCAGTCGTCGGCTACCTGGTCGGACTGGCGCAGTTCCTGGGTGGTTGGGCGATTCTTCTGGGTGCCTTACTGCGAATTGGAGCCGTGTGCATCATCGTGGTCATGCTCGGTGCAATTTTCATTGTCCATTTACCGCATGGCTTTGATGTGAGCAAAGGTGGAGTCGAGTTCGCGCTTACTGAACTACTGATCGCGCTCGCGTTGCTTCTCACCGGACCTGGACGATATTCGTTTTCGAATGTCTTGCCTGGCAGGTTGCGGAACCTGTAACTCACCTCAGGGTTGGCTGAGGAGACACAGCGGCAAACGCTCGCGCCTTCTCCGTCCATTGAGCGCTCCTCGTGATTGCCTGAAGAACGTCCTCAGCGCGGTCGACCACTTGCCACATCTGCAGATGCTGGTGATTCATGAAGCGTTCTTCGACACAGCGCTCCAGCAACGCGAGGCAAGGATCGAAAAACCTGCGCGTGTTCACAAGCACAATCGGATTCAATAGATCGCCAGTCGCTTTAGCGTAATGGTCTCGAACAGTTCTTCCAGCGTGCCGCACCCACCAGGAAGAGCAATCACAGCATCGCTGCCCGTCAGCATCAGGTGCTTGCGTTCCCGCATGTTCTCGACAACTCGCAGTTCCGTAACTTGACGATGAGCCCACTCCAGTTCCTGCATGAATCGCGGCATAATGCCGATAACCTTGCCTCCGTTGGCGAGTGCGCCATTGGCGACTTGTCCCATTAAACCGAGCGCGCCGCCTCCATAGACGATGTCGATAGAGTTGCACGCGAGTATTTCTCCCAATCGATGCGCCGCCTGCATGTAGTCGGGATGGCAGTGCTCGCTGGAAGCGCAGTAAACACAAACTCGAGGCATAACCACATCATTCCATGTTTTTGGCCGCAAGCGCCAGAATGCGTCTTGTTGCGCTGAATAATTCAATGAACGTGATCGATTTTTACAAAAATACCCAGCGAGTTGCACGGAAGAGTACTGCAGCGGCAAATCTTTTTCTGCATCGCGTGTTTACATTGCTGCGTCTAATTTCTCACGCTGCGCCATGAAGTCCATCAGTCGAGAAGAGCTGAAGCAGGCGATCGACCACGGTGAGGTAATCGTCGTTGATGCCCGATCGCCGGAAAAATTTCACGAGTCCCATCTGCCTGCTGCACTCAACATTCCTGCAGGGCGCGCCGCAGAACTGGCTCCTCAACTTGTTCCGAATAAGAGCACTTCCCTCGTGACCTATTGCGTAAACTTTACCTGGAAGCTTTCGGAACAACTCGCGCGAGAGTTGCAGGCGCTAGGATACGTGAATGTGCGCACCTACGAAGAAGGGCGTCAGGACTGGATGAATGCTGGATTACCTCTCGAAGGAAGCGCTCCGTATGAGCCTGTGCCGCGATTTCAGCCGAGTACCACGGAAGCAGAAGCTGAGGAGAAATTAAGGCGAGTTAGTTAACGTTGAACCTCGTAAGCACAAAATCGCACAATCACATCATCACAACATTTTTTCGAATTTCGAAACAACTCACGCCATCAACTCTCTCGTACTCTCATGATCTACTCGCACTATGAGTTGGCGTAGATTGTCGCTCCAGTAATTTCCGAGCACCACTTCATCCAACCAAGCAGCGGAATTCTTCTTCACACAAGTATCAGCAAGCAGAAGAAGCTCACTTTGTATTTTTAACTT
>Ga0134125_10004669_pt1 | contig 15637 bp, 11 predicted proteins | sample KB31751_FD_96464 | JGI IMG/M metagenome (GOLD analysis project Ga0134125, IMG submission 96464) | Terrestrial soil microbial communities with excess Nitrogen fertilizer from Kellogg Biological Station, Michigan, USA - KB3-175-1 | ecosystem: Environmental > Terrestrial > Soil > Unclassified ... | reverse complement strand
GATGCCGACGCCGTGTAGTGATCCACGAGCAGCACCACCGGTTCGGATCGCACGAGGGGCGGAATCCGTGCGCGATAGCTCTGCGCCGGTTCGCCGCGCTGGCGGAGCTCGGCGATTTCCGAACCGGGTTTGAGGAACAGGTTGCTCACCGCGAGCGCCTGCGACACATCGCCGCCCGGATTGCCGCGCAAATCGATGACGAACGAACGCGCACCGCGCTGCTTGAGCCCCGCCACCGCGCTCGCCATCTCGCTGTCGGCCGTCTCGTTGAAGCGCTGCAGCGGGATGTAGCCCGTGTGGTCGCCCATCACCATGGCGAACGGCACCGCCGTCTGGCGGACGATCGCGCGAACGAAGTGCGTCCGGATGGGTGACGCGACGCCGGCGCGGAGAAACGTGATGTCGACGCCGGACCCCGGTTCGCCGACCAGCAGCTGCGACACGCGGTCGCCGCTCAAGGTCGACACCGCCGTGCCGTTCACGGCGACGATCTCGTCGCCCGCCATCACCCCGCCTAACGCAGCCGGCGAATTGTGGAACACGCCCGCCACCGCGATGCCGCCCGGATGCCGCTCGAGCGACATGCCTAACCCGCCGTAGGCGTTGCCGATGTCGTTGCGCAGGAAGCCGGCCATCGCCTTCCGCGAAAAGAGACTCGCATACGGGTCGCCGATCGCGTTCACCAGCCCGCCCGCGGCGCGTACGAACAGCGAATCGTCCGACATGGAGTCGACGGCGCGTGTGGCCACGAGGTGCCGCACCTCATCGAACAACTGCGTGCCGCGATCGTCGCGCGCATCCCGGCGATCTGCCGCCATGCCGGCGAGGAAGGCCAAGCCGGCCGTGGCAACGATTGCCGCGGCGACCTGCGCACTCCGCATGTGCCGAAATCCGGACATGGCTTGTGATCCTCAGGCAAAGACTCGTCCGACCCCGGGTGGCACGCGCTGACGCGTGCGGTGGACGACCCGGATCATGAACGGTGTACACACCGGGCTGTAGCGTCAATGGCGAAACGCGCGGCTGGAGTGTCAGAAAATCGACAGCGGCCCCGGCATTTGCGATTTCCGAGAGCGTTGGAACTTGCTTTCTCGCTCGGTATGTTGCGCTCATGGGCACACCACTGCGCGCGCCCGCGACATCACGCCGCGAGCAGATGAAGAGCAGCGTCGAGCTGCTCGACCGCACGTTTCTCGCAGCCAACTACCTCTCGGCTGCCCAACTGTACCTTAAAGACAACGCGCTGCTGCGCGAGCCGCTCGCGCCGCACCACATCAAGGCGCGGCTGCTCGGCCACTGGGGCACGGTGCCCGGCATCAACCTGCTGTACGCGCATCTGGGCCGGTTGATCCGCGACCGCGACCAGCGCGTGCTGCTCGTCGTCGGCACGGGGCACGGTGCGCCGGGTGTTCTCGCGAACACGTTCCTCGACGGTACGTTAGGCGAGCGGTATCCGGAATACGCGCGCGACGGGGCCGGCGTCTCGGCCATGGTGCACGCGTTCTCGTGGCCCGGCGGATTCCCGAGCCACCTCACCGCGCTCACGCCGGGCACGCTGCACGAGGGCGGCGAGCTCGGCTACTCGCTCGTCCACGCGACGGGCGCGGCGATGGACGATCCCGACTTGATGGTTGCCTGTCTCGTCGGCGACGGCGAAGCCGAAACGGGGCCGCTCGCGGGATCGTGGCACTGGCACCGGTTTCTCAATCCGGCGCGCGATGGCGTGGTGCTGCCGATTCTGCATCTCAACGGATACAAGCTGTCGGGCCCGTCGCTCTTCGCGCGCTTCACTCAAGACGCCCTCGCCGAATACTTCGCGGGGCTCGGGTACGAATCGCGCGAGGTGGCGGGCGATGAGCGCGCGTTGGTCCACCGCTCGATGTGGGACGCGCTCGACTGGGCGCACGATCGGTTAGGCGAGATCAAACATGCCGCGCGCGAGGGCGGCACGGCCGACGTGCCGTGGCCGCTCATCGTGCTGCGCACGCCGAAGGGCTGGACGGGCCCCAAGAGTCTCGACGGCCAGGCCATCGAGAGCACCTTCCACGCGCATCAGATTCCGATCGAGGACCCGCGCACCAATCCCGATCATCTGCGGGCGCTCGAGCGCTGGCTCCGCAGCTACCACCCCGAGGAGTTGTTCGACGCCCAGGGCCGGCCGGCCCCGGACGTGACGGCGATGTACCCGGAGGGCGACATGCGGTTAGGCGCATGCCCCGTCGCCAACGGCGGCACAGTGCTCGTACCGCTCGCGTGTCCCGATCCGACCGCCGTCGGCGTGGACGCCGCTGCGCCCGGCAAGACCGTCATCGAGAACACGCGTGTGTTAGGCGGCTACCTTCGCGAAGTCTTCAACGCCAACGACGACGCGCGCAACTTCCGCCTGTTCTGCCCGGACGAAACGTCATCGAACCGTCTCCAAAATGTGTTCGAGTCCACGCTGCGCGCGTGGATGCTTCCCCTCGTGCCGACCGACGAATACCTGTCGATGACGGGCCGCGTGATGGAGATCCTGAGCGAGCACTGCTGCGAGGGATGGCTCGAGGGCTACATCTTGTCGGGACGCCACGGAATCTTCGCGTGCTATGAAGCCTTCCTGACGATCGTCGATTCGATGGTGCAGCAGTTCGCCAAGTGGCAGAAGATGGCGCGCGAGGTGCCGTGGCGCGTGCCGACGGCATCGCTCAACCTGCTCGTGACCAGCCACGTGTGGGAGCAGGATCACAACGGCTATAGCCATCAGGGTCCGTCGTTCATCAATCTGCTGCTCACCAAGAAGGCGGTCGCGACGCGCGTCTACCTCCCGCCCGATTCCAACACCCTGCTCTCCACGGCGCGCCACTGCCTAACGAGCAGGGGCTACATCAATCTCAACGTCTCGTCCAAGAAACCGATGCCGCAGTGGCTCACCATGGCCGAGGCGGAGGTGCAGTGCGCCGCGCGTGCATCGGAGTGGAAGTGGGCCGGACACGACCCCGACAACGCCGACATCGTCCTCGCGGCCGCCGGCGACGTGCCGACGCGCGAGAGTGTGGCTGCGGCGTGGTATCTGCGCCGCATCGCCCCGGATCTTCGCGTACGCGTGGTGAACGTGATCGACCTCTTCGCGCTCGAGTCGCCCGAGGATCACCCGCACGGAATCGATGAGAAGCGCTTCGCTGCGCTGTTCGGTACCGACATGCAAGTGGTGATGGCGTTCCATGGCTATCCCGACGTCATCCACGAGCTGATCCACCACCGGCCTTATCCGCAGCGCTTCCACGTGCGCGGGTACATGGAGGAGGGCACCACCACGACGCCGTTCGACATGCTCGTGCTCAACCGGATGAGCCGGTTCGATCTGGCGATCGAGGCGCTGACGCGCGCCGGGCGGACGGAGGGCATCGCCCACCTGGAAGCCAAGCTGGATGAGCATCGCGCCTACATCGTCGCCAACGGCGAGGACATGCCCGAGATCCAGCAATGGCGGTGGTCGGCGTGATGCGTCCGGCTGCCTAACGAACGGCCGCGGTCAGGTCAGGTGCGGCACCACCACCGCGGTCGTGCACCCCGCGCGCTCGACGATCGACGCCGTGCCCTGTCCGAAGAACAACGGCTGCGCCAGCAGCTTGTTCTCGGCGCCTAACACGAGCAGATCGTAGTGGCCCGCGTGCGACTGCTCGATGATCGTGGCCGCGGGATCGCCGCTGGCCAGAATGCGCACGCGCGGGTCCACGCCCGACGACGCCGCGAGCGTGTCCAGGTCCGAGCGGATACGGGCCTCCAGCGTCTCCGCTTCGAACTCGGCCACCGCGTGCGATGCGCGGAGCTCCGGCACGGCGAGCGCGCCCGTCGTGACGCGCGCCTCGTTCACCACGTGCAGCAGCGTCACCTGCGCCTGCGCCGACGCCGCGTACAAGAATGCAAACTCGGCGGCGGCGCGCGAGAACACGCTCCCGTCCAACGGAACCACCACGCGCTCATATGTCTCGGGCAGGCTGTCGTCGGCGGCGCGCACGATCACCACGGGCATCTTGAGCTTGCTCACCACGTCGCCGACGAACGAGCGGCTCACGAGATGTCGCGGCGCCGCGCCGATGAACACGAGATCGTAGTCGCGCGCTGCTTCGTCGAGGATCGCTGTGGTCGGCGATGTCGATCGCACGCGCCGGACAACCAACCGCTTCTGCTGATCCTTCAGCAGTTCCGCCGCATCGGCGAGATGCGCATCGATCCCGTGGCCGGCCAGTGACGACGTGCGATGGCCGCGGAGTCGCGGCCACAGGTACCGGGAGCGTTCCGAGTCGACGTACATCGCGGTGAGCGTGCCGTCGTGCGCGCGAACGATCGGCGCCGCGAGCGCGAAGGCGGCCGTCGCGTTCCGTCCGCCGGCCGTCGGCACAAGTACGCGCAGGGCGCCCGTCGGGAGGAGCAGCGTCCGGTCTGCGGGCTCCAGGCGCCGCCGTTCCTCATCCGTTACCGGGACGTGCCTCATCACCATGCGCAGGAACAACGGCGCCATGAACGAGGTGATCACCGCGATCATGACGATGATCGAGTACATCTCCTGCGTCAGCAACCCGAGCGAGAGCCCGATGAGCGCCACGATGAGCTCCATCGCGCCGCGGGCGTTCATCCCGATGCCTAACGCAAACGATTCCCAGCGTCCGAGCGCGCCCAGGCGTCCGCCCACGTAGCAGCCGACGAGCTTGCCGCTCACGGCGATGCCCAACACGATCGCCGGCAGCTGCCATCCGGAGAGCGACCACAGATCCACCTTGAGTCCCACGAACGCGAAGAACACCGGCGACAACGAGGCGAGCACGAACGTCTCGATCGTCTGCAGCGTCGCCGCGCGCACGCGCGGGATCTGGCGCACGAGCAATCCGAACACGAAGGCGCCGAAGACGGCGTGCACGCCGATCGCCTCGGTGGTCGCCGCGCACAACAGCGTGAACACGAGAATGAGCGTGAGATCGGCGCCTACCAGCGGTACGCTCCGGTTCACCCAGCCGATCGCCCGTGTAAATCCCGGATACACTATCCACCGCATCACCGCGATGAATATCGCCAGCGCGGTCGCCGTGAACGCGAGCGATCCGATGGAAAACGATCCCGCCTTGGCGATGCCCGCGATCACCGAGAGCACGAGCCATCCCACCGTGTCGTCCACCACCCCGGCGGACAGAATCACGACGCCGAGGTTGCGCTTCATCAGGTTGAGGTCGATCAGAATCTTCGCGATCACGGGCATCGCCGAGATCGCCATCGCCGTCGCGATGAACGCGGCGAAAATCGCGCGCTGTCCGGTATTGGCGAGGTAGCGGTCGGGCAGCAGCAGGCCTAACACGAGGCCCATGCCGAACGGAATCGTGATGCCGAACACCGACGCCATGAGCGCCGGCCGGCCAAGCCGCCGCATCACGCGGACATCCGTCTCGATGCCCGTCAGCAGCAGCAAGAAGATCATGCCGAGGGTGGAAATCACCTCGAGCAGATGGAACTGCGACGTCTGTTGCGGGAAAATCGATGTGAAGAGGGTGGGCGCGTAATGCCCGAGAATCGTCGGACCCAAGACGATGCCGGCCAACAGCTCGCCGATCACCGCCGGTTGTCCGAGTCGCCGCATTACTTCCGCGAGCAGCCGGCACAGGAACATGAGGCCGGCGATCTGCAGGAGCAGGATCTGTAGGTCGTGCCCCGAAATCGGCGGCACCGTTGCAGAACCCATAACGTCCCTCGTATGCAGCGGTGCGGGGGGCGATCGAAACGCAAACCCGCCGCGCGGGGGGCAGCGGGTCCGAAGATGTCTACCAAACTAATGCCGAGCTCGCGTGGCGCCTATTCAGCGAACAGCCGTTGCAGCGCGATCACGGAAAAACGACTGACCGGCCGGTAAGCGACAATGCGATCACCGCGCCGGAAGCTCGATCCGTGCGATGCGGCCGTGCGGACCGACCGCCCAGCCGACGCGCGCCGATCCGAATCCGACGCTCCAATATGCGGCGGTATCGATGCGCGTCCACGTGAGACCGTCGTCGTGGGACGCGGCGGCGCCGCCCGGTCCAACGGCCACGAGCCACGGATCGTCGGCCGATCGCGCGTACGCGGCGCCGAACACCGGGCCGGGGAAGGGGAGTCGTCCGCCCGCGGTCCACGACCGGCCGCCATTGTCGGTGATTGCCACCTCGTCCTGATACGCCGTGAGGCGCGCGATGTGCCCGCCTAACGCAACGATGTGGCGCGCGTCGCGCACGGCGAGGCTCGTGATGCCTTCCGACGTGTCGCCGGCGAGCGGCGTGGTGACCACATCCCAGGTGGCCCCGCGATCGCCGGTGCGCAGCACGCGCGCCTTGGGCGCGTTGCCCGTGCCGATCCACCCATCGCTCGGCGGCAACGCCATGGCACACGTCCCGCTCGCCGCGAATCCGCCCTCGTTCGGTTGGGCCGCGGGCAGCGACGGAGCGGACACGCCCGACCAGTGCACGCCGTCCTTCGTGGCGATCACCAGAAAGTGACCGTCCACCGCATCGCTCATCGCAAATCCATGGTTCGCATCCCAGAAGGCGAAGCAGTCGAAGAACGCCTTGGGGTCGCGCGCCGTGAACTCGAGCGTCCACGATGCGCCGCCGTCGGTGGTCTTGTAGATGCGAGAGCGGTCGCCTAACCCGCTCGACAAGAGGTACGCCGTGCGCGCGTCCACCGCGTGGACGTCGCGAAATTCGAGCGAGTCCGCGCGCGGCATCACGCTGCTGCGCCAGTGCGCTCCCCCATCCGTGGTCACGCTCCACGTTGCGGCGTGACCGCCCACCCACACGATGGATGAATCGACCGCGCTCACGTCCTGGAGCAGCGCCGTCGTCCCGCTCTGTTGGACGACGACCCGGATGTCCGGGGCTTGCGTGCGGCGCCACGGAGCGCTCGCGCTCGCGGCGATCACGCCGGCGAACGCGAACAATCCCAGCCAGCTCTTATAGACGGATGTCAGAAGAAATAACCCATGCCGAATGAGAAAACGTCGAAAACCTGGCGGATTCGCGCACAGCATGTTGCGTCGCGGTACTCGGCGCCGGCAAGTCCGAGGCAGGCTCCTCGATTCCCGGCGGTCGTGGCGGATGACCGATTCATCACGGCATATTCCTCGCTTCCACACCCTCACTCGAGTCACGCAATGCGACGAATCGGTTTTCTCACCGCCTCCTCCGTTGCCGCGATCGCATTCCTGCCGATCACGACGCCACCGTCAACCGACAACCTGCCCGGCTTCACCGCACAATCGGCGCGCGCCGAGCTCGATTGGGAATCGAAGTTCGATTCGATCCCGTCTCCCGACACGATCCGGCAGAACATGAAGCGCCTCTCGGCGCGCCCGCATCACGTGGGCTCGCCCTACGATCACGACAACGCCGTGTGGCTGCTCGCACGCTTCAAGTCGTTCGGCTGGGATGCGCACATCGAACAATTCGACGTGTTGTTTCCCACGCCGCGCGACCGACTGGTCGAGATGGTGGCGCCGACGCGTTTCGTGGCCAAGCTGCAGGAGCCGACCGTTCCCGGCGACCCGACGTCGTCGCAGCATGCCGAGCAACTTCCGAGCTACAACGCCTACTCCGCGGACGGCGACGTGACGGGTCCGCTCGTGTACGTCAACTACGGTGTGCCGGCCGACTACGAGGAGCTGGAGCGCCACGGCATTTCGGTGAAGGGCGCCATCGTGATCGCGCGATACGGCGGCTCGTGGCGCGGCATCAAGCCCAAGGTTGCGGCCGAGCACGGCGCGGTGGGCTGTCTCATTTACTCCGATCCGCGCGACGATGGCTACGCGCAAGGCGACGTGTTTCCGCGCGGTCCGTTCCGGCCGCGCGACGGCGTGCAGCGGGGCAGCGTGGCCGACATGCCGCTCTACTCGGGCGATCCGCTCACGCCCGGCGTGGGCGCGGTGCCCGGCGCCAAGCGCCTAACGCTGGCCGACGCCAAGACGATCACCAGAATTCCGGTGCTGCCCATCTCGTACGGCGACGCGCAGCCGTTGCTCGCGGCGATGACCGGACCGGTGGCGCCGCCGGCGTGGCGCGGCGCGTTGCCGGTGACCTACCACCTGGGTCCGGGAGCGGCGCGCGTCCACCTGCGCGTCAAATCGGACTGGTCCACCAAGCCGATCTACGACGTGATCGCGATGCTCAAGGGATCGACCAATCCCGACCAGTGGGTGATCCGCGGCAATCACCACGACGGCTGGGTGAACGGCGCCGGCGATCCGTTGTCGGGCCAGTCGGCGATGCTCGAGGAAGCACGCGGGTTAGGCGAGTTGGTCAAGCAGGGCTGGCATCCGCGGCGCACCATCGTGTACGCGGCGTGGGATGGCGAGGAGCCCGGCCTGTTAGGCAGCACCGAATGGGCCGAGACGCACTACGACGAATTGCGGGCCAAGGCCGTGGCGTACATCAACAGCGACGGCAACGAGCGCGGATTTCTCAACGTGGGCGGATCGCACACGCTCCAGCGGTTCGTCAACGACGTCGAGCGCGGCGTGCAGGATCCGGAAACGCATCTCACGGTGTGGAAGCGATCGCAACTGGCGCACATCGCGCGGGCCCGCACGCCTAACGAACGACAGGAGTTGCGCCGCGAGAACGGCGAGATCCCCATCAGCGCGCTGGGATCCGGCTCGGACTACACGCCGTTCCTCCAGCATCTGGGCATCGCGTCGCTCAACATCGGGTACGGCGGAGAAGTGAGCAGCGGCGGCGTCTATCACTCGGTGTACGATGACTTCTACTGGTACACGCACTTCGGCGACACGTCCTTCGTGTACGGGCGCGCGCTCGCGCAAACCGGCGGCACCATGGTCATGCGCCTCGCCGACGCCGATCTCCTGCCGTACGATTTCACCGACCTCGCGCGTACGGTGCACGGATACGTCGGCGAGCTCGAAAAGCTGGTCGACGTGGAGCGCGACAGTACGGTCGAAACGAATCGCGAGATCGCCGAGGGCGTGTTCGCGGCGACGTCCGATCCATGGCAGCCCACGCGCGCTCCGCAGGCGGAGCCCCTGCCGCCGCATCTCGATTTCTCCCCGCTCGACAATGCGGTCGACTCGCTCACGCGCAGCGCCGATCGCTACGCCAAGGCCGCGGCGGCAAGGCACGCGCACGGCGCGCCCAGCGATGCGGTGCTCGCGAAGGTCAACGCGCTGCTCCTGCAAAGCGAACGGCGCTTCATCGATGCCAAGGGTCTGCCGCGGCGTCCGTGGTACGCGCACGAGTTGTACGCGCCCGGGTTCTACACCGGCTACGGGGTGAAAACGATCCCGGCGGTGCGCGAGGCGATCGAACAGCGCAACTTCGGCGAAGCGACGCAGCAGATCGGCGTCGTCGCCGACGTGTTGAACGGCGAAGCGGCGCTGGTCGATTCCGCGGCGTCTGCGTTAGGCGGGCAGTGAACGGACCCGCCGTACGCATCGAGCGGGTATCCAAGTCGTACGGCGGCGTACGGGCCCTGATCGACGTCTCGGTCGAGGTGCCGCAGGGCGCGTGCGTCGCGTTGGTCGGCGAAAGCGGGTCCGGGAAAACGACGCTGCTCCGGTGCATCAACCGGTTGGTGCCGTTCGATGCGGGGTGCATCGCCGTGTTCGGGACGGATGTGATGCGGAGCGAGCCGGTGGCGCTGAGACGCGCCATCGGCTACGTGCCGCAGGATGGTGGACTGTTGCCGCACTGGCGCGTGCGCCGGAATGTGGCGCTCGTGCCGTGGTTGGACGGTGCGGCCGACGCGACCGTGCGCGCGGATCGCGCGATGGCGGCCGTGGGCCTCGAGCCGGCAATGGCCGAGCGATGGCCGCACGAGCTGTCGGGTGGACAACAGCAGCGCGCGGCCGTCGCACGCGCCGTGGCCGGCGGCCAGTCGCTGGTGCTGCTCGATGAGCCCTTCGGCGCCCTCGACGCGATCGCGCGCTCGGATCTCCAGGCCATGTTGATCGCGCTCCGGCAAACGACCACGCTCACGCTCGTGTTGGTGACCCACGATTTGCACGAGGCGTTCCGGTTGGCCACGAACGTGGTGGTGATGCGTGCCGGTCGCGTGGAGCAGCACGCGCCGCCCGCCGACATTCGCCGGACGCCGGCGACGCCGTACGTTCGGGCGCTGTTGGCGCGCGCGGGCGTCGAGGCGGCGTGATGCGCGCATTCGCCGCGGCCTGCCTTGCCGGGCTGCTGCTATTGCCTAACGGAGAATCGTCGCCGGCAAAGGCGCAAAGCGCCGCCGACGGCGACGCGCAGGCGGCACCCGCGGCGCCATCGAAGCAGACGCGCCCCGTGGTGGTGGCGTCCAAACCGTTCGGCGAGTCGTATCTGCTCGCCGAGATGTTCGCCCAGGTCCTCGAGTCGCGCGGCATTCCCGTGGATCGCCGCCCGGGACTCGGCGCCACCGAGGTCGCGTTGGCGGCGTTGCGCTCGGGCGCCATCGATGTGTACCCCGAGTACACGGGCACCGGCCTCCTCGCCGTGCTCCACGCCGCGCCCATGCACGACGCGGCCGCGGTGTTCGATACGGTGCAGCGCGCGTTCGAGCAGCAGTGGGGCATCCGCTGGCTGCCTCCGTTAGGCTTCGAGAACACCTATGCGATCGCGGTGCGGGCCGGCACCGCCGGGCGCTACGGACTGCGCACCCTGAGCGACCTGGCGCGCGTCGCGCCCAAGCTGCACGCGGGGCTCACGCCCGATTTCATCGGCCGCGCCGACGGACTCCCGGGACTCGCGCACGCGTACGGCCTCCACTTCGCGTCGGTGCGCCCGCTCAACCAGGCGCTCAAGTATCGCGCGCTCGCCGCGGGGAAAGTCGATGTCGTCGACGGCTACTCGACCGACGGATCCATCGCACGCTACGGTCTCGTCGTGTTGGAGGACGACCGGCACTTCTTCCCGCCGTACCAAGCTGCGGCGCTCGTCGGAGCGCGTCTGCAGCGCGATGACCCAGCCGCCGTCACCGCGCTCACGGAGTTGAGCGGACGCTTGAGCGCTCCGGTCATGCGCGCGCTCAACCAGCGCGTGGAAGTCGGCGGCGAATCGGTCTCCGCCGTGGCCGCATCGGCCCTCGCATCGCTTGACCTAACGCACAAAAGCGCCGCGACGGCGGCGCCACCGGGCGCGGCGCGCGAGTCGTTCCTCGCGTACCTATGGCAACGGCGCGCCGTGTTGTGGAAGGACACCCTGCGCCACCTGCTGCTCGTGGCCGTCCCGCTGTTGGCGGGCATCGTGGCCGGTGTTCCGCTGGCGCTGTGGCTCGAGCGCCGGCGCCGCGCCGCCGAACCGGTCATTCGTGCGGTGGGCGTCCTGCAAACGATCCCGAGTATCGCGCTGCTGGCGATCATGATTCCGCTGTTGGGCGTCGGCGTGTGGCCGGCGCTCGTGGCGCTCTGGCTCTATTCGCTCTACCCGATCGTGCGCGGCACCTTCACCGCCGTGCGCGACGCAGACCCATCGGCCGTCGCCGCCGGCCGAGCGTTAGGCATGACGCCCGCGCAGGTGCTGCGATGGGTCCGCACGCCGCTGGCCGCGCCCGGCATCATGGCCGGCATCCGAACCGCGGCCGTGATCGACGTCGGCACCGCCACGCTCGCCGCGTTCATCGGCGCCGGCGGGTTAGGCGACCCGATCGCCACCGGGCTCGCGCTCAACGACACCCGACTCATTCTCTCCGGCGCGATCCCGGCGGCCCTGCTCGCGCTGCTCGTCGATGCGCTCCTCGCCGGCGTGGAATGGTTCACCACGCCCGAACCACTCCGCGCGGCCGCGCGCGAACGCCTGCGCGACCGCTGAGCGCGTCAGGTCTTGTCGACTTTCTCCACGACGAGCGTGTAATTCGCGGCGAGCGCCGCCAACGCACCGATCGCAACCCAGATCGGCAGCAGCACCGCGCCCACCACGCCGACGCTGAGCGGCACTTCCATCAACGTGTGCCCCTGCTCGTTCTTGATGGTGACGCGCCGAATATTCCCTTCGTGCACCAGCTCCTTCACGCGCGACAATAGTCGCTCGCCGCTCACCTTGTGCTCCTCGGTGTGAACTTTCCCCTCCGATGGAGGCGGAGTCGTGGGGGTCATCGCGTACTCCTGTGCAGGGTTCTTGTCGCTCATTTTTCCGTGTCCGTGGCCAGCACTTTGGATACGTCGGCGTGCGCGAGCACCACATCCGGATCGCGCTGCAGCGCCTCGTAATAATGCGTCCCGAAACCTACGCCCTCTTCGACCGGCGTGAGGAGCGCGCGCGTCGTCGACATGAGGCCGTGCACATCCGCCATCGTCGGCGGCTCCTCCGCGTCCAACCGCTCGTCAATCTCCACTACGAGAGCAGAGATCGGTCTGAGCCACACGAACCATGGATCGTGTATCACCAACTGCAACAGCTCGCCGCTGGTCGACACGCGCCCGACGACCCGCTCGAACGTGCGCCGCTCCGAGTACACGAGCGTCTTGTGCAGCCCGAGCAACGCCCGCCTGAGCGCGCGAAGACGATCTTTTGCAACTTCGACCTGGATGTCGGTCACGCGAACGAAGGAAGAGACCGAGGAAAAGATAGCGGCCAGATGGGGAAGCGGCGCCTGGCGGCGCCTGCGGGAAGCGCTGACGCTGAGGGAAACGGCGGCTGGCGCCGCCTTAGGGAACGGGGCACTAGCCGAATCAAGCGCGAGCCCCTCTTTCCCCGAGGCGGCGCCAGCCGCCGGTTCCCGTAGCGACCGCGCTTCCCGAAGCGCGCGCCAGCGCGCGCTTCCCCGCTCTTACGGCATGAGATTGCCGCACCGGCCGTCAAACCATTTCTGCGGGTGCGTCGTTACGTCGGCCAAGTCGTGCATGACTTCGTGGCGGACTACGAGCGTGTCCTTCGCGTAGAAATCCGCGATCACGATCGTGTGGAGGCCAGGGTAAGTGACCGCCGCCGCGTAGCCGCCGGCGTCGGGCGCGCGTACTTGCGATCCCGACACGTGGTACCAGTGCACGCGCGCAAAGTCGCCCGTGAGACCGGAGCACTGCTCCATGCTCGCATACGCCCTGGCGTACCAACTGGGAGGCGCCATGGGCACGGCGTCGGCCAACGCAGCGGGCGCGATCGGCGCCGATGGCGACGCGCACGCGAAGGCTACGAAGCAGAGTGCGATGGCAGATACGAAGCGTGACATAGCGGTGTCGGGCGGCGCAGGACGGTGATTCGGTCGCTGCATCACCGTGCAATCTGGGTTCCACCGGCATTGGCCTCTCGGAGCCGATCGGGCTTGCCTTACCGAGGCGCGGCAGCACCAATTTTCGACGCGCGCTCCACACTGAAACAATCTGTTCCTGAGCCTCATTTTTGGTGGCGAGCGCGTCCGTTGGGCCGGGGTGGCATCTCCCTTGCCCATTGAACCCGCGTCGCTCGACCAAGCGGGCGCTGCCGGATAGACGTCGCGTTCGGTACTCAGCCAATCGCACGGAGGAAGTCTCAATGCACCACGTCACCTCGCGTCCCGTCCCCCGATTGTTGTCCGCCATGGTCGTGCTCGCTGCGGTGGCGTCGCTCGCCGCCTGCGGAAGCAACAACGGCGGGACGGGCGTCAACACAGGATCGATCACGGTGTCGACCGCGACCACCGGCGCGGACGTGGACTCGAGCGGATACAGCGTCGTCGTCGACAATGCCAGCGGCAAGTCGCTCGGCATCACCGATTCGCTCACGATCTCGGCGGTTCGCGCGGGAAGCCACCAGGTGTCGCTGGCGTCGGTCGGGTCCAACTGCAGCGTAGCGCCGAGCGACACGCAAACGGTCACCGTCGCGTCGGGCGCCGCCACCGCGGTGTCGTTCCAGGTGACGTGCGTGCTCCGCGAGATCGTGTTCTCGTCGTTCCCAACCGACAGCGGCGACATCTTCACGATCAACGATGACGGGACCGGCTCGCACGGCCTGGCGCCGTCGACGAGCTTCGACGGGCTGCCGTCGTGGTCGCCTAACGGACAGCTGATCGCGTTTTCGTCGAGCCGCCAGCACGCGGGCCACGGCTTCGACATCTGGACCGTCAAGCCCGACAACAGCGGCCTGACGCGCGTCACGACGCTCGCCGGCGAAAATGGCCTGCCCGCGTGGTCGCCCGACGGCGGCAAGATCGCGTACGCCTCGACGCGCACCGACAGCGCCGTGGGCCACGCCGAGATCTGGGTGATGAACGCCGACGGCAGCAATCAGATGCAACTGACGCACGACGACGCGCTCGCCAACGCGCCCGCGTGGTCGCCGGACGGAACGCAGATCGCGTATCAGTCCAACGCCGGCGGCACGACGCAGATCTGGATCGTCAACGCCGACGGCAGCAACGCGCACAAACTGACGAGCGATCAGTCCAACGACGCGTCGCCATCGTGGTCCACCGCAGGGATCGTCTTCCAGTCGGATCGCGATCGTTCGGACGCGGATACCGCGCAGGTCGAGGTGTACGTGATGAAGTCCGACGGCACCGGCCAGACGCGCCTCACCAACAGTCCCGGCTTCGATGGCACGCCGGCCTGGTCGTCCGACGGCAAGAAGATCGTATTCGAGAGCGCGCGCAGTGGACACTCGGACGTATGGGTGATGAACGCGGACGGCTCGAACCAGAGCCGCGTGACGAGCAACGGCGCCGAGAACGGCACGCCGAAGTTCAAACCGTAACAACGGGGAAGCGCGCGCTGGCGCGCGCGTGGGGACGAGGGAACGGGGAACCGGGAGACAGCAGAGCAACAACAAGGGCCTAACGCGAAATCGTTAGGCCCTTCCTGTTCCCTCATCCCTATTTCCCGAAGCGCGCGCCAGCGCGCGCTTCCCCGACCTTCTCTACCAGCCCGGCGTCAGCTGGAATCCCCACTGATTCTTCGCGTTCGGACGCTGGAACGGGTGCGCGTAGTAAATCTCCGCCACCAGGTAGCCGAGCACGTTCACGCGCATGCTCACGCCCGTGCTGAAGATCGGCACCCGGGCCTGCGACGTCGTCGAGAACTCGATGTTGGGCTGGTTCGTCGAGGTCCAGGCCACGCCGGCGTCGAAGAACGGCGCCAGCTCCGTCGCCAGATACGGGAAGTTGATCAGGCCTAACTGATCGGTGCCCGTGAGCGGAATGCGGAGCTCGACGTTGCCCACCGCCATCTTGCTGCCGATGAGGCGGTCGAATACCGGGCAGCTGCTCGTGGCCGACGCGACGCACTCGGACGAGTTGATCGAGTTGACGTCGTAGCCGCGCACGAGCTGCGGATCACCCACGTAGAGCGGGAAGAGCTGTGGGTTGTCCGCGTCCTTCCCGTATCGGCCGATGTGAACGGCGCGGAACGCGAGCGTGATCGGCCGCATGAAGAAGTAGCGCCGGTAGTCGACGAGCACGTTCTCCATTTGCAGCGACCCGAACGACGGGTCGACCTCGAATCGATAGCGGCCGCCGGCGATCGGCGACGTGAAGCCGTAGTACGAGTAGTCGCCGACGAACGCTGCCGTGAGCGACACGTAGTTCCACGTCGGCAAGCCCGACGACACATTCTGCTGGGTCTCGCCGATCGGAATACCGTTCTGGTCCAAGAGCACCTGGAAGAGCTGCGTTCCATAGCTCAGGTGCGTGGCCGAAATGCCGAACTCGACGCGCTTCGTCAAGTCGAACGGATATTGCGTGG
>Ga0134125_10004668_pt1 | contig 15642 bp, 19 predicted proteins | sample KB31751_FD_96464 | JGI IMG/M metagenome (GOLD analysis project Ga0134125, IMG submission 96464) | Terrestrial soil microbial communities with excess Nitrogen fertilizer from Kellogg Biological Station, Michigan, USA - KB3-175-1 | ecosystem: Environmental > Terrestrial > Soil > Unclassified ... | reverse complement strand
GATGAAGAAAATCGTTCTGGTGGCGCTCTGCACGTTTGGTGTCCTAGCCGAGGCTAACGCGGCAATTGTCCTCAACAATACGGCCACGGCGGTCGCTAATTCGACCTCCATGTCGAAGCCGATCACGGTGTCGAATAGCGCTGACGATTTGGCGATCATCCTTTGCGCCGAGAACAGCACGGGCCCGAGTTCAGTTACGGACTCTGCCGGCACGCCTCAAGTCGGCGTGCCGTGGGGTGGTGCCGGGAGCTCAAGCGCGCGATATACCGGTCTGTGGCACGTCCCAAGTGCAGCTGCAGGAACCCACACCATCACTGTGAACTTCACGGCAGGAACGGCGATGACCGTGCTGCTGATGGATTACGGCGGTCTGGCGACGACTTCACCGTTCGACACGTATGCGACGCTGAAGGACTCAGGTACGATCACCACGGCGGTGACCACGAATTCCGCGACCCCGAGTCAGAGCGGTGAGCTTGCGATCGCCTGGTGGTGCAGTGCCGGAGCGAACACGAGCAGCTCGACATGGACGAACGGCTTCACCCAGGAGTTAATCCTGAGTAGCGCGCCGAGCGGCGCCGCGGCGGATTTGGTAGTGGCTGGCACAACCTCGACTTCGACGGGCACGACCCTGACGACGGGCACGTACACGATCGCCGGGGTCGCGTTCTTCAAGCCTGCAGGGGGCGGCTCGAGCTGCACTCACGAGGGCCGGCTGTCGAACGGCACAATTGCCGTGCCGACCGCGAGCAGCGCGGTCGTGTGGCGCAAGGACGGGACATTCGGCACGGTGGACTGCGCAGGCACGCAGTACTACCAGCCGAAGAACGGCGCCACGTTCGGAGTGAACTGATGGTGTCAGTTCGCCAAAACGGCTTCTATCAAGATTCGGCCGGCGAAGATAGCCCCGAGACCTCCCATGCTGTTCAGCAAGAGCTGATCCAATTGACTGACGCGCTTGTAGCGATCGTAAATCAGGCGCATGACGAACAGATTAAAATACCGGCGCCTTTGCACTCGCAGATGCGACGAGAGAACGGCCACATCGAATTCAGTCAGCTTCCTTTCATCCTGCGTGATATAGACGCACTCCCCGTAGATGATGCGCTGGATGATGGGGTAGATGAATCGTTCAACGAGCGGGCTGTGGCGGACTTTCTCCGTCCAGCTGTGGGAATACACCTCGTTGATGACAAATGTGGCTTCTCGCTTCGCTACGCGCCGCAACTCGGCCATTGTGGCTGGAATATCGACATGGTGCAGGATGTCGCGGGCGACGATCACGTCGAAGAAACCGTCGGGATAGCCCAGACTTTCGGCTGGCATTTCGTCAAACTGAACTTGCGCTCCTTCTTGCCGTGCGAGTTGCCGTGCGATGGCGAGCGATTCAGGACTCAGATCGAAGCCGTAGACCTCGGCCCCCATTTTCGCGATGCGGACTGTGTCGATACCGAACCCACAGCCGACGACCAATACTCGCCGTCCCTGCATGCCGATGCGCTTGAGCGCGCCATACATGGCCCATCCTTGGTTCCACCAGCGTGTGCCGGAAAGAATGTCATAGGTGACGGGCTGCTGAAGGATGCCGAGGTTTTTCTCGGCGAATCCTCTGTGATAGTCAAGTTCCCGCTGCTGCCGGTCCGTCAGCGTAGTGGACATAACGGATTCCCCCTTCTTTTCTGCCCAGATTACACCCCGGCGTTGCCGTGTGGACCTGCCTGAACTGACAGGGTAGCTATGACGAGCGCGCAAATATTACAGAACGTAGCGCTGACCGAAAGGAAGCATCTCAGCCCCGAGGGCTAACCCTATGTCCGCGTACTCCCAGCTGTCCAGGCGCCGGCAGCTGTTCGTCGACGCGTACGTGCGCCGGGGGGTCGGGACCGAGGCGATAAAAGAGGCCGGTTTCATCGGGCGCAGACCCGACGTTGCCGCTGCCAAGTTCCTGGCCAAGCCAGAGGTCCGCGCGGCGATTGAAGAGAAGCGGGGGGAGGCGATCGCCAAAGCTGGTGTACGAGCCGTGCGGGTGCTTGAGGAGCTCGCGGCGATCGCGCTCCTGGACCCGGCGGACCTTTTCGACGAAACCGGGGCGATGAGGCCCCTGAAGGACGTGCCGAGGGAGACGCGCGCAGCGCTCTCGGCGCTGGACGTCGAGGAGGTTCGCCTTGATGGCGTCTCGATCGGGCAAGTGAAGAAGCTGCGCATGCACTCGAAGGTCGAGGCGCTGAAGCTCCTCGGCCAGTACTTGAAGCTCTTCGCCGAGCGCGTCGAGCACACTGGCAGAGACGGCGGACCGATCCAGACCGAGGAACTCTCCGAGCTCGACAAGGCGCGCCGCATCGCTCACCTGCTGCGCTCTGGCATGCAGGCCGCGACCCCGCTATCTCGCGAGGAGCCGGATGCTCCAGCTTGAGGAGATCGTCCGGACGCTCGACGGACTGCCGCGCGAGCGCCGCGCCGAGATCGAACGTGAGGCCATACAGTACACGGCGCACATGCGCTGGGTGCCGAACCCCGGCCCGCAGTCAGAAGCCTTCGCCTGCCAGGCGGACGAGCTCTTCTACGGCGGGCAGGCCGGCGGCGGCAAGACGGACCTTGCGGTGGCTCTTGCTCTGGAGTGCCACCAGCGCTCCCTGATCCTGCGTGAGTTCAAGGACGACGCGCGCGCGATGGGCGATCGGCTGGTGGAGATCGCCGGCTCGCGTGATGGCTGGAACGAGAACATCGGCCGCTGGCGTCGCGGCAACCAGGTCGTCGACTTCGATGGGCTGCCCAACGAGAAGGATAAGCAGCGGCACAAAGGCAAGCCGCACGACCTCATCGTGTTCGATGAGATCGGCGACTTCTACGAGAGCCAGTTCGACTTCATCGTTGGCTGGAACCGCTCGACAGATCCCAACCAGCGCTGCCGGGTGCTGTGTACCGGCAACCCGCCAACTAGGTCCAAGGGTCTTTGGGTCATCAAGCGATGGGGGCCCTGGCTCGACCCCAAGCACCCGCGGCCCGCGAAGGACGGGGAGCTGCGCTGGTACATGCGTAACGCCGAGGGCGAGGAAACTGAGGTCGACGGCCCCGGACCCTACCAGGTCGAAGGCGAGGCCGAGCCAGTCCGAGCGAAGTCGCGTACGTTCATCCGGGCGAGACTGAAGGACAACCCCGATCTTGCGCGCACGAACTATGCCGCGACCCTGGCCGCGCTCCCGAAGGAGCTTCGTGATGCCTACCGCGATGGCAAGTTCGATGCGTCGCTGAAGGATCACCCGTTCCAGGTGATCCCAACGGCATGGGTGGTCGCTGCGCAGCAGCGCTGGACGCCGCGGCCACCGCAGGGCGTGCCGATGTGCGGCATGGGCGTGGATCCTGCGCAGGGCGGCAAGGACCGATTCACGATCGCCTGTCGCTATGACGGGTGGTATGCGCCGACGGTCTGCATCCCGGGCTCTGAAATCAAGCTCGGAAGCCAGGGCGCAGGCCACGTGATCGCGCACCGGCGAGACGACGCCGACATCGTGGTCGACATGGGCGGCGGCTACGGCAGCGGCACGTACGAGACACTCGTCACCAATCGCATCCCTGTCAGCGTCTACAAGGGTGCGAACGCTTCGATGAAGCGCACCTCGGACAGGAAGCTCGGCTTCGTGAACAAGCGAACCGAGGTCTATTGGCTCTTCCGCGAGGCGCTCGACCCGGACCAGCTCGGCGGCTCGCCGATCGCGCTTCCGCCAGATCCCGAGCTCCTCGGGGATCTGACCGTCCTGACCTACGAGGTCGGGCGCCGCGGGATCGAGGTGCTCCAGAAAGAGAAGGTCGTGGAGATCCTCGGCCGCTCCCCAGACAAGGGCGATGCGACGGTGCTCGCCTGGAGCGCAGGACCTCGCGGCATCGCGCCCATGAATGGCTCCGCTCAGTTCGGCCGCGAACAGCGGCTTCCGCCGCCCGGCCAGAGAAGCGGGCGACCACAGCTTGATTTGGGCCCGCGCCATCGGGCCAGGAGGTAGTGATGTCGACACGTGACAACCTGACCCGTCGGGTCGAAGCGCTCGAGCAGAAGGTTGAGGAACTCCTCAGCCGGCCGATAGCGCCGGCCCTCGCTCCCGCTTCCGAGAGCACCGATGCCGCGGACAGCGCAGATGGCGAGCAAGAAGCAGCTGCCTGACCTGTCGCAGCCCGAGACGCTGCTCGCGCTCTCGCCTGGCGACATGGCACGTCTTTCGCCTGCCCAACGCGTTGCGCTGGCCAAGCGGACGAAGAAGGGGCAGACGCCGGGCCCAGCCCTCACCCTGCCGCCGACCGTTCTGAGCGGCTAACGATGGGTATTACGCTTGCCACCACCGCGCTGATCGCCGGGGGCGCAGCGGTCGCATCCTCGGCGCTCAAGCACACCGGCGTCGTAAAAGGGAACGGGCTCTTCGGACTCGGTGGCAAGACGCCGACACTCCCCGCGCCCCCGCCCATGCCGGATCAGACGCTGACGAACCAGTCGCAGCAGATCGTGGAGGCTCAAGCCGCCGCGGCGCGCCGCGGACGCGCCTCTACCGTGCTGACCTCCAGCGCCGACACCGGCGACAAGCTCGGGCCATGATCAGCGCGATTGCGCATATGCAGATCCTGCTGTCGATCAAGCGGCTTGAGCACACGATGGCCGAGCAGCGGGTGAGAAGCGCCGAGTTTGAGGAGCGACGCATGCGCATCGAGGCCGAATACCGGCAGGTCCTTGAGGACCAGCTGCGCCGCGCCAAGCCGCAGGGACGCGCATAGATGGGCGGCCCGATCGACACCTTCGAGCAGCGCGCCGAGGGCCTGAAGGGAAAGCGCATGGCGATCCTGCCGTTCTGGCAGGAGATGGCCGAGCAGTTTCACCCGCTCCGCGCGCAGTTCACTCGGCAGTTCTACCTGTCCGAGCAGTTCATGGACATCCAGCTCACGAGCTACCCGCTCATCGTTGCCCGAGAGCTGAAGAACACGTTCTCCTCGATGCTGCGGCCGCGCGATCAGGACTGGTTCGAGATGACCACGGACCACCCGGAGCGGCTCGACCGGCAGGGCCGCATGTGGCTCGAGTGGGCTACCGGCGTGCAGCGGCGTGCCATGTACGATCGGCGCAGCCAGTTCGTGCGCGCGACGAAGGAGGGCGATGGCGACTTTGCGGTGTTCGGTAATGCGGTCCTCACGCGCGAGACCGACATGCAGACCGCAACGCTCCTGTATCGCTGCTGGCACCTGAAGGACACCGTCTGGGCCGAGCGCTACGACGGCACGATCGGCGAGGTCTACCGCTGGTGGACCCCCCGCGGGGCGGAGCTGAAGAAGCGCTTCCCGAACACGTACGCGAAGCAGATCGATAACTGGCTCGAGAAAGACCCGCAGCGCGAAGTGCGCTGCATGCACATCGTCATCCCCGGTGAGGACTACGATCGCGTGCCGCTCGAGGGCGGCGCAAAGCCCCCCAAGTTCCGCACGCCATGGGTGTCGCTGTACGTCGACCTCGAGCACAAGAAAATCCTGGAGGAAACCGGCCAGTTCTCGCGCCTGTACACGATCCCTCGATGGGAGACGGTCTCCGGGAGCCAATGGGCGTACTCGCCCGCCGCGGTGGCAGGGCTACCCGATGCCCGGCTCCTGCAGGCGATGACCCTTACGCTGATGGAGGCCGGAGAAAACACGGTGCGGCCGCCGCTCGTGGCCACGCAGGAGGCGATCAAGAGCGACGTTGCGCTCTACTCCGGCGGCATCACGTGGGTCGACGCCGAGTACGACGAGCGCCTGGGCGATGCACTGCGGCCACTCGTCACGACCACCGGCGGCATGCCGATTGGCATGGAAATGCTGAAGGACGCCCGGGAGAAGCTCGCCGAGGCGTTCTACTTGAACAAGCTCCAGCTGCCCGCGCCCGATCGCGAGATGACAGCCTACGAGACCGGGCAGCGCATCCAGGAGTGGATCCGGGCAGCGCTGCCTCTCTTCGAGCCGGTCGAGCAGGAATACAACGCGGCGATCTGCGAGGACACCTTCGAGGAGCTCATGCGCCAGAACGCCTTCGGAGCGCTGCGCGACATTCCGCAGTCGCTACGAGGCGCGGATATCCGCTTTCGATTCGAGTCGCCGCTCCACCAGGCGACCGAGCGTCGCAAGGGCGCGCTGCTCCTGCAGGCGGTGCAGCTCATCGAGCAGGCTGCGCAGCTCGACCCGAACTGTGTGGCTGAGTTCGACGTTCAGCACGCGCTGCGCGATGCGCTGACCGGGGTCGGGGTCGATGCCGACTGGCTGCGCGATCCGGAGCAGGTAGCGCAGCTCGTGCAGGCGAAGCAGCAGCAGCAAGCTGCGGCCGTCCTCACGCAGCAGGTCGCCAACGCGGGCGAGGCCGCGCAGAGCATGGGGCAGGCCGTCAAGACGTTCCAGGGCACCGCGCTCTAGCCTGTGCAATCCAACGGATCGATCACCAAGGTCGCGCGCCGCGGGCGCGTGAAGGATGCCCCGCGCGTCGAGCCCTGGATGCCGGCGGAGTGGGCGCCGGTAGACGCGGCGGCCATCCAGGCCGTGGCCGCTGGCCGGGCGAACGAGGATCAGCAGCGCCGCGCCATGCGTTTCATCGTCGATCGGCTCTGCGGGACCTACGACCTTTCCTATCGCAGCGAGCACCCGAACGACACGAGCTTCGCCGAGGGCAAGCGGTTCGTGGGGCTGCAGATCGTCAAGTTCATCAATCTCAGCCTCGCAATGCTGCGCGGAAAGCAGACCGAGCAGGGCGCGGCGGCACCATCACGTGAGGAGACTGCATGAGTGAAGAGACAGGCGCGAATGCGGGCGCAGCGGGCTCGGCAACGGGCGCTGCAGGTTCGGCAGGTTCGGGCGCGGGCGCTCAGGGCGCAGGTGCTAGCGCAGGCGGCCAGGCCACAGGTAGTGCTGGCGCGTCAGGATCAGCAGGAGCTGGCGCAAGCTCGGATGCCGGCGCATCAGGCGCGGGCGCGGGGACTTCAGGGGGCGCAGCGGGCGCCGGTGCTGGCGCCGCTCCTGGCGGTCCTGGCGGCGCTGGCGGCAGTCCTGGTGCGGGCAGCGGCGAAGGTGCTGCGAAGGCCGGCGCGGGCGAGATGTGGGGAGCCGACTGGCGCGAGCAATACTCCAAGGACGACCCCGCCAAGCTCAACGCGCTGAAGCGCTACACGAGCCCGGGAGCCGCGCTCGACGCGCTATTCGAGGCGCAGAACAAGATCCGCTCTGGGCAGGCCAAGCAGGCGCTGCCAGAGAATCCGAGTGCCGAGCAGATCGCCGCGTACCGCCAGGCCAACGGGATTCCAGAGAAGGCTGACGGGTACTTCGAGAAACTCCCCGACGACGTGAAGGTCGACGAGGCCGATCGCGCCGTCATCGCCCCGTACCTGGCGGCCATGCACGAGCTGAATTTGACGCCCGCGCAGGTCGGAAAGCTCGTGGCCGTGCGCAACCAGGAACTCGAGACGATGGTCGAGCAGCGCACCACACAGGACAACACGCTGCGCACCCAGACCGAGGACGCCCTGCGCAAGGAATGGGGCAACGACTACCGTTCGAACATCAACAACATCCACACGATGCTCTCCGGTGCCCCCGAAGAAGTGCGCGATGCAATCATGCACGCGCGCACGCCGGACGGCACGCCGCTCGTGGGTACACCGGAGACGGTGCGGTGGCTTGCGCAGCTTGCGCGCCAGATGAATCCGTTCGGCACCATCGTCGGGCCCGCGGGCGATGCGCTCGACGGCAAGGGCGTAGAGGCTCGCATCTCGGAGCTCAACCGCTGGATGGGCGCACCCAACGGCAGCGCCGACTACAAGCGCTACTGGGGCGACCCGAAGGTGCAGGCCGAATATCGGGAACTGCTCGATGCGCAGGCGCGCATGCGGCAGCGGGCGGCGTGACGAGAGGAGGGTAGAGCATGGTCAGCGGCGAGCATCACTTCATGGCACGCGCGTTCTCGAACGCGCATGGGCAGCTTCACGAGGAGCTCGGGGTTCCGAAGGGCAGGAAGATCCCGGCCTCGAAGCTGCATGCGGCGGTCAAGCGCGGCGGCAAGGTCGCCAAGCGCGCTCAGCTCGTCCTGAACGCCGAGCACGCGAACCACGTGCTCAAAGGGTATTGACAGCAGAAAGCGCGACGGTAATCTCGCGCCCGCTCGCGGCCACCCCGCCACGCGGCCCCGCGAGCATCGAACGTCCAGACGTTCGGCCCTGGAATGTTTGAGAGCGGCCCCGCAAGGCCATCCCGCTCTCGGCACTTCAGCCACCCCGAAAGTTGGTCACCACCAATTTTTTTGCGGATGAGGAGCATGCGGGTCCCGAGAAGGACCAACGCGCCGACCTCCGCCGAGGTGCACGAAAGTGTCTGACACAGCATTCCAGACCCAATACCGCCAGGAGTTCATCGCGCAGTTCGAGCAGCGTCAGTCGCTGCTGCGGCAGACGGTGACGACCGAGGCGGTCATCAAGGGCAACACGGCGGTCTTCCTGGTCGCCGGCTCCGGTGGCGCGACTGCGGTCACCCGCGGCGTCAATGGCCTGATCCCGGCACGGGCCGACAGCCTGACGCAGGACTCCTGCTCGCTGACCGAGTGGCATGACCTGGTCCGCAAGACCAACTACAACGTGTTCGCATCGCAGGGCAACCAGCGGGCGATCATGCAGCAGACGACGATGGCCGTGATCAATCGCAAGTGCGATTCGGACATCATCAACATCCTGAACACCGGCACGGTGAACACGGGTGCTGCTACCACGGCCTCTCTCGCGCTGGTCGCCAAGGCGAAGACCAAGCTCGGCAACGCCGCGGTGCCCTGGGATGGGAACGTGACGTTCCTGATCACGCCGGCCTTCGAAGGCTACCTGATGCAGATCGACGAGTTCGCAAGTCGCTTCTACGTCAACAATCCTCCGGTGCCGGGCGCTGACATGGCATGGCGCGACAAGCCCATGGCCTTCATCTGGTTCGGTGCGATGTGGATCGTGCATCCGAACCTGCCGGGCGTGGGCACCAACGCCGAGAAGTGCTTCGCGTTCCACAAGAGCGCGATCGGCCACGCCGTGGACTCCGCGGGGCTTGAAAGCCCGGTGGGCTACGACGAGGAGCAGGCCTACTCGTGGGCGCGCTGCTCGGTGAACATGGGTTCGGCGCTCCTGCAGAACTCCGGCGTCGTCGTGATCAACCACGACGGCTCGGCGCTCTCCTGAGCGGCCTGACGGATACGAGGTAAGCAGTCATGGCGTACAGCACGTCCAATCCGCCGGTCAAGCAGGCGCAGGGCATCGATGGCTTCTCGATCTGGGCTTACAAGAGCGCAGACGCGGCAGCCACGGTGAAGGCCGCGAACTACATCACGAACGCTCTCGACCTGGGGCTGAAGGTCGGCGATCTGTTTCTGATCGCCGATACCAACACCCCGCTCGCGACGCTCGCGATCGTCTCGGCCGTCACTGCGAGCGGCTCGACACTGACCTGACCGGGCCAGTCACACAGACCTATCGAGGCGCCCTTCGGGGCGCCTTTTTTTTGGAGGATCCAATGACCGAGGAAACCAAGCAGGAACCCGTCCGCCTCATCGCACCGCTCCCGCCCGATTGCGCAGCGCTCGCAGAGTCCTCGATCGCGCGTGTGCGCGTGTACGCGCCGGCTGGCGTGAAACCGGACGACATGGTGACGGTGGCGTTCTGGTCGAACGTCGCGAGCATGTTCGTGCGCATCCGCGAGCGCGGCGAGTGCTTCATCGATGCGCTGGCCGAGGATGGCAGCTGGTACGCGGAGTTCCTGGTCCGCGACGCCGGGCGCAACTGGGCGAAGGTTTCGCTCCTGCGCAAGGTTCAGCTCGAGCAGGTGCAGATCTCCCGCAGCGTGGCGCTCCTGCCGGGCCACACGGTCAGCCACGGCGGACCGGTCGGCAAGTGGCGGGTGGTGCGCGATTCGGACGCACGGGTGCTGAAGGACAAGTTCGCCACCGAGGGCGACGCCTACGCGTGGCTCTCCGAGTACGCCAAGGGCCTTGCGGCCTGACGGCCTCATAGGAGGAGCGCAGCATGGCGATTGCCACACGACTGTCGATCTACAACGGCGCGTGCGCGCTGATCGGCGAGCGCATCCTCCAGCCGGCCAGCGCCGGCGCGACCTACTCGGCAGAGGACCGGGAGTCGCGCCGCGCGCTCGATGACATCTGGGATCGCGGCGGCGTCAATACCTGCCTTGCGGCAGGCCTCTGGAACTTAGCCAAGCGCACCATCCAGTGGAACTACGACCCGGACTACACCCCGCCGTTCGGCTACCAGTGCGCATTCGGGCATCCGACCGATTGGGTGCGCTGGATGGCGATCTGCGTGGATCCCTACATGCAGGCGCCGCTCCTGCAGTACGACGACCAGGGCGGCTACCTCTTCTGCGACCTGCAGCAGATCTACGTCGCATACGTTTCGAACGACAAGGCGTTCGGGATGAACATGGCGGCGTGGCCCGACGCCTTCCAGCGCTACGTGGAGGCTTACTTCGCCGCCGCGGTCTGTCAGCGCGTGACGGGGGATGCGAACAAGACCGTGAAGTGCGAGAAGGAGCGCGACGCGACGCTCATCAAAGCCAAGTCGACCGACGCGATGAACGAGGCGACCACGCTCCTGCCAGCGGGTAACTGGCGCATGGCGCGCCACGGACGCCGGCAGACCTACGATCGCGGCAATCCATATAGCCTTTATAATTAGAAGCGCGGGAAGAACTCAAACATGCCGCGAAGCAGAGCAGTCATGGAGCGCAGAGAGCTGGCTCTACTGGCCGGTAAGCCTCGCTACGTGGGGCGCCTGTGCCCGAAGCACCCGGAAGCTGCTGGAGAGCGCTACGTCTCTAGCTTTCATTGCGTCGTTTGTGCGCGCCATACGGCGCGTATCGCGTCGCGTCGCCGTGTCATAACGCCTGAGCAACGGGCGCGCCACCGCGAGGCCCAGCTATGTCGGTACCACGAGGATCCAGCACGTCGGGAGTACATGCGGCGGTACTACCGGAATAGCGCGCGCGAGCGGGCCAGACAAGCTGTCAAGCGCGCGAGCCCCAAGACCAAAACCTATATGGCCGAATACCGCAAGAGGCCGGAGCAAGTCGCCAAGCGCGCACTTCGATCAAGGTGGTTTGACAGGTACCTCAAAATCGCTACGCCATGCTGGGCTGACGCCCGCGTAATGGGCGAGTTCTACCTACGCGCGCAGGATATTACGAGAGTCACAGATGTGCGTCATGAGGTTGACCACATTGTGCCGATGGTCAGTAGGGTCGTGTGCGGCCTCCATGTGGAGCACAACCTGCAGATCCTGCCGCATTACGCCAACCGCGCGAAAAGCAACAAGTTTCTCGGCTGACAATGGCGGCCCAGAGCGCAGTCCTCGCCTTCAACCGAGGGCTGCTCTCGACCCTCGCGCTCGCGCGGGTGGACATCACCCGCTACCGGATGGCAGCGGCCATCATGGTCAACTGGATGGCGCGCGTGCTCGGCGGGATGATGCTGCGACCGGGCTGGGCGTACGTGGGCGCCACCGATGGCAACGCGCAGTGTCGAACGATCCCGTTTGTGTTCTCGGCGACCGACACGGCGCGCATCGAGATCACCGCGGGTACGCTTCGGTTCTGGGTGGCCGATGCGCTGGTGACGCGGCCGGCCGTCACCGCTGCCGTCACCAACGGCAACTTCGCCACCGATCTGAGCGGCTGGACGGACTCGAGCCAAGCCGGCGCATCGGTCACCTGGAAGGCAGCGGCAGACGTGTCATTCGTCGGGACGGGGACCAACAATGCCATCCTCGACCAGCAAGTCACAGTCAATCAGGAGAATGTCCGGCACGCGCTACGCATCGTGGTTACGCGCGGCCCTTTCACCTTCCGCTGCGGCACGTCGCAAGGCGACGATAGCCTCATCAATGAGACGACCCTTAACGCCGGCACCCACTCGCTGGCGTTTACGCCAGCTGGCGGCAGCTTCTGGATCAGATTCGAAGCCTCCAGCCAGTACGCCGCGACGCTCGCGTCTTGCAATATCGAAGCCGCCGGGACATTGACGCTCCCTGCCTCCTGGCAGAGTGCAGATTTCCAGAGTCTGCGCTGGGCACAGAGCGCGGACGTGATCTATGTCGGCTGCAACGGCTATCCGCAGGTGCAGGTCGAGCGACGCGCCACCGACTCCTGGTCGATTGTCGATTACCGACCGACCGATGGGCCATTTCGGCCGATCAACATTACGAACACGACGCTGACGCCGAGCGCGACCAGCGGGGACATTACGCTTGCAGCGAGCAATCCTCTCTTCAAGAGCGGCCACGTCGGTGCACTCTTCCGTCTGGTATCGCTCGGGCAACTCGTGAATGCAGCGCTCGCTGCTGCGAGCACCTACAGCAACCCGATTCTCGTGACCGGGGTCGGCTCTCAGCGCCAGTTCACCGTCACGATCAGTGGCACCTGGGTCGGGACATTGATCCTGCAGTATTCGGTCGGGACGCCAGGCAACTGGATCGACGTCACGAGCGAGCAGTTCAGCACGAACGGCACCTGGAACTACGCGGACGGTCTGGACAACCAGGACATCTACTACCGCATCGGATTCGATGCCGGAAAATACACCTCCGGCACAGTCAATGTGTCGCTCGCGATCTCCTCCGGATCAATCACGGGTGTGTGCCGTGTGACCGCCTTCACCGACAGCCAACACGTGAGCGCACAGGTGCTCGAGGCGCTCGGAAACGTCACGCCCACTACGAACTGGTACGAGGGCGCCTGGTCAGACTTTCGCGGCTACCCGGGCGTGCCCAAGCTCTTCCAGGGGCGCCTCTGGTGGTTCGGGAGCGGTATCTACGGCTCGGTTTCCGACGACTACTCGAGCTTCGATGACACGGTGCTGGGAGATTCGGCACCGATCATCGGGCAACTGGACTCCGGACCCGTCGAGAACATGTACTGGGCGCTCTCGCTCCAGCAGCTCGTGCTCGGGACCGCCTCAGCAGAAACATCCTGCCGTTCCACCTACCTCGGCGACCCGGTCACCCCGACGAACTTCAACGTCATCACCGGATCGACGCAGGGGTCGGCCAATGTCGATGCCCTGCAGATGGACCGCAGCGGCATCTTCGTGCAGGTGAGCGGGCAGCGGCTGTTCTCCCTGGACCTGGACATCTACACGTACAGCTATCTTTCGACCGAGCTCACGCTCCTTGTGCCGGACCTCAACACCGCGGGCATCGTGCAGATCGCGATCCAGCGGAAACCGGACACGCGCATCCACTGCCTGCGCGCCGACGGCACAGTGGCCATCATGGTCATTGACCCCTCTGAGAACGTGAACTGCTGGCTGGAAGTGACCGCGGCGAACGGCGGTGTTGTCGAGGACGTCTCAGTGCTGCCAGGCTCCGGCATCCCGGAGGACCAGGTCTACTACGTCGTGCGCAGGAGCGTGAACGGTCAGACCGTGCGCTACCACGAGAAGTGGGCGATGGAGAGCGAGTGCACGGGACTGCCAAGCGCCAAGCACCTGGACGCACATGCGAACTTCACGAGCGCGTTTGAGACAACCGCGATCACAGGCCTGACGCACCTGGTGGGACAGACTGTCAGCGTTTGGGGATGGAACACGATAAACCCATTCGTTGACGCCGCCGGCAATACCGTGGGGCGCGATCTGGGCACCTACGTCGTCGACGGCTCAGGCGCCATCACGGTCACTACTGCGATCACCAATGCTTGCGTGGGGCTTGCCTACACCGCGCGGTGGCAGTCGATGAAGCAGGCCTTTGCGGCCGCACTCGGCACACCGCTGAACCAGCCCAAGCGTATCCCGCGGCTGGGGCTCGTGCTGCAGAACACGCACGCTCAGGGCATTCAGGTCGGTAACGATTTCGAGAACCTCGACAACCTGCCGCTCTCGGATCTGCCGATGACCCAGAGCGGAGGCGGCAGCGGCGTGCCGCCGACAGAGACACCGGACACTGATGCGATCCTCACCGACTACGACCACCAGATGGCCGCGTTCGATGACATCTGGTCGACCGATTCGAGGGTGTGCCTCCAGGCTGCATCGCCCCGGCCTGCGAGTTGTCTTGCGTTCACTGTCGGCATGGAGACGAGCGGGTGAGCGAAGTCGCCTACGCGTGCGAGAGCTTGCGCGAGGTGCGCGAGGCGCACCTGGAAGCGCTGCTCCTGCGCCACTGGCGGGAGATTGCGCATTACGATGACATCCCGCTCGATGTGGACTGGGCCGTGTACGAGAGTGCCGAGGCGACTGGCAAGCTCTGCCTCTATACGGCGCGACTCGACGGGGAGCTGATCGGCTACGCGGCCTTTCTCGTGCAGCGAGCCCCGCACTACGCGGGTTCCATCCAGGCGGTGCAGGACGTGCTGTTCGTGGCTCCGGAGCACCGCCGGGGACGCGTCGGCATCGGGCTCATCCGCTTCTCTGAAGAGCAGCTCGCGACCCAGGGCGTGCAGCTCCTCTACCAGCACCAGAAGCTCGCTCACCCAGCGCTCGGCCGGATCCTTGCGAGCCTGGGCTACGAGCCTGTCGAGCAGAACTGGGCCAAGCGCCTGGACCGGAGGTGACGCGATGGGCGCAACCGCACTCATAGCCGGTACGGTGCTGTCGGCCGGATCGAAGATCTACGGCGGTATGCAGCAGAAGCGCGCCATGGACGCAAGCGCGGGGATGCTTGATCAGGAGGCCGGGCAGTCCGTGGCTTCCGGCATCATGGCCGCGCAGAACGAGCGCCGCAAAGCCAGCTACGTTGCCTCCAATGCCCGCGCGCGCATTGCGGCAGGGGGCCTTGCGACCACCGGCACGAGCGCCATCAGCACGGTCGGCCAGATCCGCGGACAGGGCGAATACAACGCGCTCACCTCGCTCTATGAGGGCCAGGACCGAGCGATCGGCCTCAACTACCAGGCGGCCGGCATGCGCAACGAAGGCAGCGCCGCCGAGACCGCCGGCTGGATGAGCGGCATCTCGTCGGTCCTCACTGGGGGCACCAGCTTCTTCGACAAGTACGGGCAGGCTGCCTGATGCCACAGATCCCCGACTGGACGTCCCTCGGCGCAACTACCCCGACGCCCAATCGTGCCTATCAGCGCGTCTTCACCGACGAGTCGGGCGACATCATTGCCCGTGGTGCCGCAGATCTTGGGGAAGGACTGACGCGGGCAGGGGATGAGCAGTACCAGCAGAACGTGAACTACGCCCGGGCTCAGGCGAGTAACGCACTGCTCGATCATGAGATCGCGGTCAAAAACCAGACCGAGCAGATCCGCGAGCAGGTCGCCTCCGGTCAGCTCCCCTGGAATCAGGCGCAGCAGGCGTACACAGACGCCACCGCGAAGCTACAGACACCGGACATCGAGAACCTTGACCCGATCGGCCGGGAAGCACTCGACCGCGGCGCAAGGCGCAATGTCCTCGAAGGTCAGATCGCCGTGCAGGGGATCGCTCGAGCGGGCCAGCAGGCATCTTTCATCGATCAGTTCCAAGCCGCGCAGGACAAGCTCGGCAAACTCGCCGGTATGCCGGACGCCGATGTGGGCCAGATCAACTCCCAGATCGACGCCTACCGACCCATGGCGCTCGCGGCTGGCATCCGGCCGGAGACCGTCGACCACGAGATTCAGGCGTTCAAG
>Ga0134125_10004667_pt1 | contig 15642 bp, 18 predicted proteins | sample KB31751_FD_96464 | JGI IMG/M metagenome (GOLD analysis project Ga0134125, IMG submission 96464) | Terrestrial soil microbial communities with excess Nitrogen fertilizer from Kellogg Biological Station, Michigan, USA - KB3-175-1 | ecosystem: Environmental > Terrestrial > Soil > Unclassified ... | reverse complement strand
TGCGAGAGACATGATAGTAAAATGAGATATAGTTAGTAATTTGTATATGTAGATATGTATATATACTGCAGTAAAGAATACAATAAAAAATTATTATTTTGTGCGTAAAGAATATCTTATCTCTTTGATTTTATTTTATTTGATATAAAAAAAGGATATGGCGATGGTTTGATCATTACATTATAACTTAATTTAATTTGAGGTTTTGTTTTATGATTGCTCTTGTATTATATTACTTAATGAGATAATCTCCTTATCTTTTTGTTCAATCACTTTTGCATTTTTTATGAAAGAATTCATGGTAGCAATTGAATACTTGTTTAATACTTCTGCTAGTTCTGAAGATTTATTTAGCTCAAAAGTTTTATTCTTTTTTCCTGATTTGACTTTTATAATCTCTTTTTTAACTAGTTGAGGAATTATTCTTTGAACTGTTCTCAGCGGAACTTCGCTTATTTCACTAACTTCTGATGTTGAAAAATCAAAATTTTGATTATATACAAAAAAGTCTAGAATCCTTGCTATATTGTTCTGAAATATTCTTTCAAGAGGTCTATTTTTTAAATTGGTGATTTTTTCTTCCTCTTTTTCCATGGTTGTATTTTGTTTTGGTATTATAAAAAATTTACGCCAATTTTGACGCTATAGATTTATTCTCATCATTATTGAATGTTTTATAAAACCCATTTTTCCATAAAATTTTATCACTTTCTCATCACAATCTAGAATTACTTTATAACAACCATTTTCTTTTGCTATTTTGATCAATTCTTTTATTATTGCCCTTCCTACTCCTTTACCTTCGTATCCTTTTCGTGTTACAACATCTTCAATATGTCCTGCCTTTCCACCATTGTGAATAAATTTTTGTTCTATAAGTAGTGTTGCTGTACCTATTATATTATGATTCTCTTTATCTTCAGCTATAATTATTTTGTAATTTTCATCTTTGTTGATTTTATTCAAGATCTTTATGGCAAGACTTGTTTCATTTTTGATCTCTCCTACTTCAGAAAGATTTGATAAAGTTTCAAAGAATCCTTTTGAAAAATCTTCCTCTTCTATTTCTCTAACTATAAATGACATTAATGATAAATATTAACTATAATACATATTTTATGGTAGTTATTGTTATTTCTTAAAATCTATATTTTGTTATTTTAAATAATATACAGAAAAAATATGTATAGTTTCTTTAGAAATGCTAATTAATATATTTTATTAAATATTTAGTAGTGTAAAAAAAGATATTTATGACAACAGAGGTTGAAATTAATAATTATACTAAAGGGAATAAATTGGCTCGTATCATGGTAGTTGACGATGAGAAAGATATTCTCAGAATAATTAAAAGAGACTTAGAAGTCACTAATGAATTTCAGGTTGAAACCTTTTCTAGTGGTATTGAAGCTTTAAACGCTTTTAAAACACATGATTTAGGCTATTATGATGCAATTATTACCGATATAAGGATGCCTAAAATGAATGGGTTTGAACTTTATAGGCAAGTAAAGGAATTGAGTCCGAATACTAAAATTGCCTTTATTACCGCATTTGAAATAAATAAAGATGAGTTTAATAAAGTCCTTCCATCTATAGAAGTAAAAGATTTTATTATCAAGCCTATAGATATGGATGACTTGATATTTAAAATTAAATCCATGATATCGATATAGTACATATACATATGTTTTTTATAGTAGAAAATAAAATTGAAATTCGCTGAAAGTAATTTAGTCAAATCATGTTGTTATTATATTGGACTATAAATGATTGGCATAGTATTATCTAGAAATAATATTTTTTTATTAATTCTAGTAATAGGCGTTGGGATATCTTTATCATTTCTATCATATCATTATTCAGGGATTACTGCAGATCAAATTTCAAGTGTAGCTTCTACTGATATTAGATCCAATGCAATTATTGAAACTGATGGATTGTCTAGAACTCTTATTCATATAATCGACCCTATTTCAACAAATCTTGAAATTTTGTCTAATGTAGCAAATTATAGTAATGTAGGATGGACTAAGAATCTTATTGACCGTGCCCAAAACTCTACCAAAAACCTGACTGAAGGTTATTATTGGATAGACGAAAACGGAAGAATTGTTGCTATCAGCAATGTTAATTCAAGTTTAATCCATTCTTATAATTCTATTGATCTAAGTAATAGGGAATATTTTGTTATTCCCAAAGAAACAATGTCAAAATACTATAGCAGTGCAATAGAATCCATTGATAAGGTTCCTCGGTTATATATCTCATTTCCTATTATTGAAAAATCTAGTAATTCTTCTAAAAATGTTTTTAAAGGAGTAATTGTTTCATCTATAAAGATTCATGAATTAGGTAGCTTTTTACAAAGTGAATTAACACCTCAAGTTGCCAGCAATGTTGGTCTTATGGATAAAAATGGTATAATAATATATGCAAGAAATCCACTTTTAATAGGTAAAAATTACCAAGATTCCAAATTTCAATCTTTAATACCCCCAGAGATTAAAGGGCCATATAATGCTATTTTAGAAAGATCTCTGAAAGGCTCATCTGGTGCAGATGATCTTTTATTAATGGGTGGAAATAAAACTACTATTTCTTATCAACCTGTTTATATTGGAGGTAAGTATTTGTGGACTTTATTTGTAAGTGCACCTCATCAACTTGCTTCAGAAGTAGGTGTATTAATAAATAATCAAAAAAATTTTAGCACTTTGATGGTTTTAATAATTGGTGCAGTATCTTTAGGTATTTCTTTTTTAATTTTATCTTGGAATAAGCAATTGGAATCTGCCGTAAATTCTAGAACTGCAGAATTAAAACAAGCTAATGATTCTCTAAAGGTGAATAATAAATTGTTAGAATCGGCTAATAAAAAACTAAATACTCATGATAAGATGCAAAAAGAGTTTATTAATATAGCTGCTCATGAGCTTCGAACTCCCATAATGCCAATATTAGGAGACGCTGTGTATCTAGAAAAACAATTTGAGTTAGGAAAAAAAGAGGTTATGGTTGATAAAGAGCAAGTTAGTTCTATTATTAGAAATGCTAAACGATTAAAGAGGTTAGCCTCCGATATTTTGGATATAACTAAAATAGAAAGTCAATCGCTAAAACTAAATAAAGAAAAATTCAATATTAAAGATGTAATTCTTTCTTCTATAAGTGATATTAAAGCTCAAATCACTAGCAGTAATCCTGAACAACTAAATAATTTGCATATAATATATAATCCAAAAGATATATCTGTTTTTGCAGATAAAAACAGAATTACTCAGGTTATATTTAATCTATTAAGTAATTCACTTAAATTTACTGAGAATGGTACTATAACTATAGAATCGTATTTAGAAAAAGATAAAGCAAAGGATATTGAATATGTAGTAGTTAATATAACCGATTCGGGCCAAGGAATAGACCCAGAAATTTTGCCAAGATTGTTTACTAAGTTTGTGTCCAAATCATTTGAAGGCACAGGACTTGGTTTATTCATCTCTAAAAGTATTGTACATTCTCATAATGGAGAGATCTGGGCTTATAATAATCCTGGTAATGGTGCCACATTTTGTTTTAAGATACCTCAAAATTAAAAATAATAAGGTTAAACGAAACCTTATTATTTTTTTGTAATTTTAATAAAGAAATTATTTAAAAGCCATCATCTTTAGTCATTTTCATTACAGAATTTATTTCACTAAAAAATGTATCCCGAAGCTGGCTATTGTAAATAGTTGCAGCAGGGTGAAACGTAATAAAATATTTTATTTCATCACAAATAATTATTTTTCCATGATATTTTTGTAAACCTTTTAGATTCAAAAGAGATTGTAAGGCAGTTGCCCCTAATATACAAACAATAGAAGGTGAAATCATTTGTATTTCTTTCTTTAAATACCCTATACATTTGGAAATTTCATCAGGCTCTGGAATTCGATTATTAGGTGGCCTGCATTTGACAACATTTGTAATGTAAACGTCTTTCCTTTGAAATCCTGCTTTTTTTAAAGCTTCTTCTAAAATTTTTCCAGCATAGCCAACAAAAGGCAATCCTGCTTTATCTTCATTTCTGCCTGGTGCTTCCCCAACAAATATTATCTTTGCATCAATGCTTCCTTGGCCAGGGACTGCGTTGCTTCTTCCCTCACACAGTTTACATAATTTACAATTGATTACATCATATATGATATTATCATATAACTTTAGCTTATTTATCAAATCAATAGTTTATAATATAATTCAAAGCAATTTAATTATAATGCAATTTTAAAAAATATTTTATATTGTTTTCTTCAATTTTACTTTCTTTAATTATTTTAAAATTTAATTAATATAAAAAAATATTAATCTATTGATAATAATCTATTATGAAAAAAGTTAAAAAATGATACAAATTGATGAAGATAAAATTTTTAAAATAATTGAATCTAATAAACCTAAATGTGTAGCTATAAATGGACCTGAGCCATTGCTTCCAAAAATTCAAATAATTTCGGATAGGATAGAAAAATATTTTGGTATTATTTCATATATAATTGGCGAGAGAAGTTGGGGATCTTGTGATCTAAATGTTCATGCTGCAGAAATGTTAAATGCTGATATATTATTTAATATAGGCCATACAATATCTTTTGAAAGATTTGGCGAAAAGGTATTTATGATAAATGCTTTTGATGATATAAGTTTTGATAAAGTGGCTATCAAATGTGCTAACGAATTGAAATCTAAATTCAAAAATATTTCACTAGTTACAGACAGTCAACATATTCATCAAATATCTGGCGTAAAGGAAATATTTGAAGGACATGGTTTTTCAGTTGTTATTGGAAAAGGTAAAGGACAGCTAAATGATGCACAGGTGTTTGGATGTGAATTTCACCCTGCATATAAAATTGCCGATACTATTGAAGCTTTCATTTTTCTTGGTCAAAGTAGATTTCATTCCATCGGAGTGGCATTATCAACAGAAAAACCTACCTATATGCTAGATCCGTACTTTGAAGAATTTCTATTGATGAATGATGAAGCAGAATTAATTAAAAAGAAATCTATTTTGTCTGTGTATAAATCTTTAGATGCAAGAAAAATTGGAATAATAATAGGATTAAAAGAAGGACAATTTGCAAATATTAAAGCAATAGAACTTAGAAAAGAATTGACAAAACTAGGAATACAAACTCAGTTGATAGCATTAACAGAAATTTCAGATGAAAAATTGCAAAACTTCAAAGAAATAGATGCTTTTATTCAGGTTGCATGTCCTCGATTAGGAACTGATAATTATTTTTCAAAACCTGTTCTATCAGTTCCACAATCATTAGCATTAATTAAACTATTAAAAAAAGAACCCATAGAAGAGTTTTTTAAGATTCAACATTGGTTGTAAAAGCTGCTTTGGTATAAAATAAAATACGCTTATTTGCACTGATATTATTTTCATTGTTTAAAATAGAAGAAGAAGAGGAAGGGGGAAATATCAGTAGTAGCGAGAAAGAGGTTTATCTTAAGTTCCCTGTCATAGATATATCTTTTATGAGTATATTGGCAAAATTAAATAATTTATATATGTATTATTTTTTATATTGAATAAAAGGGATAGAAGCGTATTTCCAAATTTTTTTGTAAAGCTTATTATAAATAACTAGTATATAAAAGGGCAATTAATGGTTAGTGTTTCAAAAAAGGTTTCCTTGATAATATTTCTTGCTGCAGGTGGTATATTTATAGCAATAGGTTTTGTCTCAATAATAGACTCAAACATTCCTCGATTTGTTCAAGTTTCTGAAATGATTAAACCTAATCAAACAGGGATTTTTACTCCTGATATGAATACAGGAAATACTGCAAATATTTTTTTTAATAAATCCACCGCATTAGTAGTAATAACAGATCCTAATAATGCAGTAATTTTAAACAAAACACAGAATAACAATATATTTAATGAAACAATAAAAGCTGAAAAAGATGGCAAGTACAAGATCCTCATTAGCAATAAGGGGAAAACCAATCTTGATCTAAATCTTGGTGCTTTTTCAAAGGCAAGTCCTATTGCATTTAGCGGACAAATGATGTTGGTGATAACCGGAGTAATTATAGTTGGACTTGGATTTAGGATGAGAAAGCAATATTAAATTATATAATTTCTGCTTTTTTATAAGATCCAAGTATTTTAAAAAATATTGTTTCTTTTTTTATATTTAAAAGAGATGTTTTTATTTTTTCTTCATCTATATTGCCTTCAAAGTCTACAAAAAAATAATATTCCCATGGAATGTCTTTAGTTGGCCTTGATTCTATTTTTGTCAAGTTTATATTTTTTAAAGCAAATTCTTTTAAAATTGTACATAAAGAACCGGGTGTATGTGAAATAGAAAAAATTATGGATGTTTTATCCGCATTAGTTTGATTATTGGATTTCTTTGATACTATTAAAAACCTTGTAAAATTATTCTTCTTATCTTCAATACCTTCTTCAATTATTTTCATATCATAAATTTCTGCAGCTCTCTTGCTAGCTATAGCAGATGCATCAATCATAAAGTGTTCCTTTATGTATTTTACAGAACCTGCAGTATCATAGGAAGGAATAGATTCTAAAGATCTTTTTCGGATATAATTTCTGCATTGAGCGAGTGCTTGTGGATGAGAAAAAACAGTTTTTGGCTCACTAGATTGTTGTTTATTAACAATTAAACAGTGTCTAATCCTTTGATATATTTCCCCTGTAACAAAAAGATTTTTTTCAACTAATAGATCATAAGATTCATTTACGCTGCCTTCTATAGAATTTTCAATTGGGACAACTGCAGCATCTATAAAAGAATTTTCTACATTGTCAAATAAATCTTGAAAGGTTTTAAATGGGCTCAAGTTTAACTTTAAATTAGAAAAAAATCTAAGTGCAGCTGTTTCACTATATGATCCTTGCTCTCCTTGAAACCCTATCTTTACACCAGTATCCCTCATTTTATTGTATGTTGCTTTTTGTAGAGCGATGTAAAAGCTTCTTTACCGTAATCCATAGAAACCTTTCTTTCCTCAAAATTTCCACATGATGAACATTTTAATCCGCCAGGAACTTTGTTTAAACTTTCGTTTCCACAAGAAAAGCATATCGTATAGACCACGCCCATTTCTTTATCCTCTAATGTTATGTGAATTGAAGAATTTAGCAAGCTAAATACTCTTCCACGAACAATATCGCCGACTTTGAAGATAAGTTTTCCCTTATTTCTTTCGCGCCAGCCCAAATTGTAGTTATTTGAGCCACTGCCGCTGCCACCACCACCACCTCCTCCTGTATTGTAAATACGCGTTGATGCAATGGCAGAAAATCCTGAATGAGAGTATTTGTCATTTACATAAACAACCCTGACAGATATCATATTTCCAAATAACATATCGATATAACCCACTACAATGTCTCCAACTGCTGGTATCAGAGGAGTATTTTTTTGTACAACGTTCAATACTCTGTCGACCATATTAATAATGGGTTTACCTATGGCTGAAGACCTTACCTCTCCATCGTTGACAAAAGTATTTTTTCCCGGATCAAATTCTTCAATTACCGAAAGACGAACACCTGGAATTACACGTTTAATTTCACGAATTTTATTCATATCAAATCAAAAAATATTGTTAATTCTATAGTTATAATTGTTACATAAGAGTATAAATAGAAAAGGGCCAAGTTAACGTAACAGATTTATCATATTTACCGCCATCCTTGTCTCTTTTACGTTGTGAGTTCGTAATAAAGAAGCACCGTTTGTTATACAATGAATTTCTGCACTTAACGAAGGAATAAGTCTTTCTTCTATTTCTAGATTTAATATAGCTCCAATGAATGATTTTCTTGAAATTGATATACAAACAGGTTTATTAAGAGAATATCTCATTATTGCAATATTGGAGAGAATATCCAAATCTCTAATATACCAGTCTAATCCTTCGATCTTTGAAAAAAATGGGTTATTGCCTTCTTTTCTGAAAAATCCAATGGAAGGATCAATTATTATGTTTTCATCAATTATTTTATGACTTTTAGCAATGCTAATACTTTCTTCTAATAAATTAATGGTGTCATAAATATCTCCTGTTAGCAATTTATTATTAGAGCCTTGATCATTCTGATAAGCTCCAATTATTGCTGGAATTTTAGATTTAGAAACAACCATGGGCATTTTTTTATCAAATTTTAATCCTGTAACATCGTTTATTGCATTTATTTCATATTTCAATAATGCTTTCAAAACATTTGATCTTACTGTATCTATCGAAATAGGTATTTTACTAATTTGACGAACTGCGGAAACTGCTTCCTGTAGCCTTTCAATTTCTAATTCCGTTGAAATCATTGTTTCCAAATAAGGTGCTGTTGACATCCCTCCAATATCAATTATATCTGCTCCAGAATTCTGCATATCTAAAACTGCATCTTGAATTTCTTCAGTATTTATTTTTATAGAATTTTTGTAAAATGATTCTGGGCTTGTATTAATTATTCCCATTACCTTAGGGCAAAAGTTATTTCCTATTGAAATATTACCTATTTTTGTCAATATTACAAAGTTATAGAAAAAACATAAAAATATTAAGTAAATTATTTCTTTTTGCTAATTGGAAAAAATTTTAATTGATCAAGACAAAAGTATATAGTTAATCTATAGGTTATCTGGATAAAGTCAGATGAAATCTTTAAAATATCCATGTTTTTTGCTTTTTATTATATTGTACTGTTTTAGTATATTTACTAATTTACATGAAAATTTATAGATGATTTGATAAATAAAAAAAACATAATTATTAAAATTTTATAATGTGGAAAACCTCTTTTATGATAATGGAACAGGAAGTTTCTGACTTTAAAGAATTTTGTAATAGAATTATTGGAACAGATTCTAGAATTAGATATGTAGGAATAGCTGATAAACATGGAATAATAATAACAAAGGGAGAAAGAAAAGATATAATTCCACTATTAAACGATGAAGAAACTGCACAATATGCTATAACTGCATCAACTCGACAATATACAAGACTACGATGGCAAAATATTTTAGGAAAGTTATATTATACTTGCTCTTTATATGAAAAAATTCTTAGAATTACGATTCCAATTACAAATCAAAAAAATAGATTGGAATATCTCATGATTTTTACATTAGATCCTGATAATATTGATGATTTTGATAATTTAATTATGAATAAAATTATGCCGATGATTATTAGTTTTTTTTCCTCTAAACTTTTATAATTTGTTAAAGAAATTATTAACGTTAAAATAAATTTAATATGTTTCCTTGCTTTAAAATTATGCTATATCAATAAACATGATCAAAATTCTATTTTCAAAAGGTTTAATATCGAAATCTAACGAAGATTATTAGTTAGTCAATGACTCATTGCATCGCCATACATTCTTACAAAGGTGGTACAGGTAAAACTACCATTGCTGCAAATATCGCCGCATTACTTGCAATGTCTGGTAAAAAAGTTGCTATTTTGGATCTTGATATTTATGCTCCAAGCTTACATACTTATTTTAAAATAACTCCTAATAAATGGATAAATGATTTTTTAGATGGCAATGCTAGTCTTGATGAAACAATATTGGATATAACTACATCTATAGGCAATAATAAAATTGCTCCAGGCAAATATTATGCTGGATTTACAAATCCAAATCGAGATGCAATATTTAGATTTGAAATTAGCAATGGGACAGAGCATTGGAAAAAACAATTCCGAAAGTTAGTGTTTTTGAGAGAACAAATGATAACAAAAATGGATATGGATTATATAATATTAGATACAAGCCCCGGGATCAGGCATTGGTCAATAAATGCTTTGTCTATTGCTGATAAATTAATCTTGACCATGAAAATGGATGACTTGGATATTGAGGGAACAAAAAAATTACTATATGAGATATACACTACTTTTGTAAAATTTGGAGCTATTTCTTATATCTTGCTAAATAAGGTTTCAGGATATTGTGTGCCGATGACTCTAGTTAATAATACTCATGGGCATGGACATGGATATGAGCATATGAATTCTAATGCCACTTTTTCACAGATTGAGCAAATCGGAAATAATCCTGTAGGTCTACAAAATCCAAAAAATGTGCTTGGAGGATTAAGAGGAGTTTCAGGTGTAGAATATCTTACGCCATTGCCTTGTTATTGTGATATTCAATTTAGTCCTCGAGAGTTTTTAACATCGGTCAATAATCCTGAACATTTTTTTTCAAAAAACCTACAAATAATAATAAATGAACTTTTAAAAAACCAATAGCATTAAAAAAATAAAATGATATGCAGTTTAAAAAGATCAATATATTGAAAACAAAAAGATATTTTTATTTTAGCAATTACTTTTAATTAATCTTTGACCTTATAGGTTGTCACAGCCAATCTATTTTTTTTGAAGTGATTCTATTGCTTCAACTTTGATACCAACCGCCAAATGTTAGGTCCTAATTTTTATATATAATTTAACTTTTACATACTATAAACAAAATAAAAGCAATTATAATAGTTCAATTTGTTACTAATTAAGATATATATATGCCTATATATTTTTTAGATGATTGAATTCTTTAATTAATAGCAATATAAAAAACAAAGGATGTTTGATTTTTCTTTTCTACTTTTTCAAATTGAATTTTTAAATTAATGCATAAAAAACAATTTAAATGTAAAATTATACTATTTACTGAATTTAATTTCATTCAAAATAATATGAAAACAAATGATCAATAAGCAGAATAAAAATGACCCATTTGTTACATTTTAGTGATGCTATTATTGCTTTTTCGATTTACCTTTATGACTCAATTAAGTTTCCAACCTGCAATCAACAATCTGATACTTTTACTCAACAAGAAATTATTTCAAAGATATTAGAACCAAGTCCTCAATTTGCAACATATGTGATAGTTTTTTTATAAAAGGAGTTTATTGGTAGCTTCTCATCAGGTTTTCAATCATATAACTAAATCTCATCTTATAACAATATGGATAAACTTGCTATTTTTATTTTTTTATGACTCTAATTTCTTTTGCTACTTCATCACAGATGAACCATTATAATTATCCTATTATTTTTATAATATATTCTACTATAGTTTTGATTATTACTGGAACATTGTTGTCCTCAATTTGGGTTTATCCAACAAACGCATTTAATATTGTTAAAACTATGAGTAAATCACAAGTAAAAAATTGTATTATTGCAATGTATAGTTCCATCTATAATATTTGAATTATCTATTGATGTTTCTTTTACTGATATACCCATTGTGCAATATTTTTGGTTTTCAGTAATACCTGCAAAGATAATTGTAGGAAAAAATATCATTAACCTCTGTTTGAAAAAAATTTAATTGGTATTGCCTTCTGACCGATTCTATAAAACTTTATTTCTTCATTCGATATCAAAAAATATTTCTTTTTTATTGTCAAAGACAAATATAAGCAATTTAAAATTCAATGGTGTTTAATCTAATGTAAAAATATTTTTTAATGGATTATTGTTGAAGTAAATTACAAACTCTTTTTATATGTTATTCTCTTTTTTTGATATCAAAGTTGACTATGCATAACGAATCTTTTATTGATAAGAGTAAAACAGAGGTTCTATATGGTATAGAAAGCTCATTAGATGTCGGTGTTAAATTTATGCAAAAAGCTAATACTATTGATGTAGCAGCAGATAAAAAAGGACCTGCAATTCTCATAGAATATGATATCTATAAAAAAAATTTAATTGATGCTCAAAATAGAGGTACAAAAATACGCTATTTAGTTGATATTACTAAAGAGAACTTGAACTATTGCAAAGAAATGTTAAAAATAGCCAATGAAATTAGACATTTTGAAGGATTCAAAGGCGGTTTAGCTGTAAGTGATAGAGAATATATGGGCACACCTTCATTAACTGAAAAACAACATTCAGTATTTTTAATATATAGCAATGAAAAAGAAATAGTAGAGCAACAACAAATTATTTTCAATACTTTATGGGAAAAAGCAATTCCTGCAAAACAAAGGATAAAAGAAATTGAAACAGGGATTAAAAGAGAGTTTATAGAAACAATTAAAGAACCATTTGAAATTCAAAAACTTTTCTTTAAATTATTGGAATCTGCAGAAGAAGAAATATTGTTGCTATTGTCTACTTCAAATACATTTTATAAATTAGAAAAACTAGGATTAATTTCTTTATTGTATATTATTGTAAAGTCTAGTTTAAGTATACATATTATGACAGCTATAGACTCTACAATTAATAACAAAATAATAAAATTAAATAATGATTTTGGTAATAAAATGATATTTTACCCCCTTAAAAAATCTGATGATCAGCCTAATATTATATGTCTTATAGTTGATTCATCATTATCATTAGTTATAGATATCAAAGATGATTCTCAGGAGAATTTTGAAGACTCTATAGGATTAGCTACGTATTCTAATGTTGATTCTATTGTGGATACCTATATATCATTATTTGAAAGATCTCGCATTCAAACAGAATTACTTTAACAAAAATTGTGTTATCTAAAATAAAAACAAATAAATTTAAATAAAGATGGGTAAATTTAACATTTACCAATCAAGAAAGCTTTACGTTTTGATCAATTAATTTCTATATCATTAAATATTATAGATTTACTTAAAAAGGTAAACTGAATGATATTGATAAAAATTTAAAAATGACTGCTATTGTTATAAAACCGCATTTTTTTCTTTCAAGAAAAAGAAAAAAGAAAGCCTATTTAAAAAGAGACACATATACTAAAAAAGGTAAAAATAATAATTATATTATTAATAAAATAAGATGGTAAATTAAATGAATTTGTATTGTATTTTATATTTTAAATTTAACTAGTTTATCTATACATGCAAAATGGATTCTCAAAGAAATAGCTGTTTAATTGTATAATATTGTGATCTTTTCATTTATATAATAATTGTTTGATTTGGTAATTGAACATAAAAAGATCAAATACTCTATTATCAAGTATTATAGTGCTAATGTATACTAAAGCAGAGTAAAGGCCCGATATATTTCTTTTATTTTTAATATATTGATATAAAGGTATATCATTTATTTTGCAATTGTGTTGTATACATTGTAACTAAACAAAATATTATGCATAATCTCTTTTATTTAAAAGGAATTAATCACTTTAAAGAATAAATTTTTATATAGAATAAATGAAACAAAAAAAACTATTTGTTTTGGGAAAAGATGATTTTATTATTGTATTTGAACTTTATCTGTATTTCTATTTTTATGTATTTATCCGTCTTGACAACAGTATCCACATTCACATTCTGATTCGCCAAAATTCTCACATATGATATTTATTTTATTCATATTATATTTATAACGATATTCATATATAAACTTACTAATTTCGTTCAAAATACAATTTAATAATTTGAATGATGTCAAATTTAAACGAAATAATTTATACATCTGTATTTCTTTTTTGTTTTTATGGACATTTTAATTATTTTATCATTTAAAATATCTTCTACAACTGCAGTAACCATTGGTAAAAATATTGTGTATTTTTATTGGGAAAATTAATTTTTGTATTTGGTATAAATTAAATAAGGTTATATGCCCATATCCAAAGTATTTAATAAAAGATAATTTAACTAGCCTTTTTCTATGATGTTAAACCCGAAGCCTCGATCCCATGCATTGGCTTCTACCTGGTGGATTTCCCTGCAACAATATATTTCATTTATTATATTATATCGTTGTTTTCAGACAAAATATAATCTAATTTATCTGTCCTTTATTTATTTATTTATTTACTTGCTTATTATTGAATATTATGTTAACATCGTACATCCTTCATTAATATTTTTTTAAATTCAATAAATATATCTCTAAAAGAAATCACAAAACTTATAAAAAATATAATTTTTTAAATAAATAAATTTATTTTCAATTTAAAATATTTGTTTTAATTTTTTTATAAATATTAAATATGGAAGGAGGTATAAAATAAAAGACGGTCATACAAATAGAGGTGTTTCTCTATAAAGTATTTAACAACCCTATCTTTTTTTATCCTAATACCCCCTTTCCTTATTTAACACTCATGGCTTTTTCCTTATGGTTTGCGACAGCACTAATACAATAGCTAAAGTAATATTAAAGTAGATCTTATGCTTTATGAGCATTTTAAGATATATTTATAAAATTTAAATCTAATGATATATTATTAAGTCTAAATAATAGCAGTAACAATTCAATAAAATATGTTTCTTTATTTTATATATCTTTAAAAAAGAATTTTAGAATCTTGTGGAAATCCTGATCCTAAATCTTTACTTCTTTACATTAGTTAAATAATTCTCAATTTCTATAATTGACATAAAGTTTTTAAAATTGTAAATTAATCTATTATATGGAAAAAGACCAAATAAAAAGAATAACCTTTTTTTTAGGGGCTTTTTTTATTTTCAGCCTAATTGTTTCTTTGTACAATATTAACAAATATAATACATCTTTTGCTCAAACGACTACAAATAAAGTTAATTTAAAAATCCAAGATCTTTCAGTTGCAAGAGTTCCTACTGGTACAACTGAAATACTGGGTAAAGTAGTTAATAATAGTACTTCGAATGTGCAGGATGTAGTAATAAATATGGTTTTTTATGATAAAAAGGGCACTCTGCTAGATAAATTTGAAAGACCTTTAACACCCACTGCATTCGTACTTAAACCAGGAGAGTCTCATCCATTCAATTTATCGGAACTGGTATCATTTTATAGAATAAATACATCTAATGTTACCGCTACTGGTAATACTGCAAAATAATAAATCAAAACATTTTTTAATGTTATTCTATTTATCTTTTTATAAATGAGTTGATAAATTAATCTAATAAATTAAATCACATGACTCTGTTCACTTAAGGATGAATCTATAACTTGAAGTTTTATCTATTTTATGACCTGTAGAAACAGAACATCCTCTAAGTATAATTATTATGGATTTTATTTTTATTTTTGTGGTTTATCATTAAGAAAAGCCTCTCAAATACTGTCTTTACATTTTATCAAAAGGAATCACATATCAATTTGGAACTGATGGATTCAAAAATACAAACATCAACAAAAGATATCCTCTAATAAAAGGAAAATCAAAGAATTCATCATCGATGAGACTTTGATAAAAGTTGGCTCTTTAGTATTAGTTTGGCTTTGATGGGTTGTATTATTGAACTTGAAAGTAAAAGAATCGTTGGAATCACCATATCAAAAGAAAGAAACATGTTTTAGCCGAGCAATTATTATCCAAAATTGTATTTGAATATGGCAAACACTTTGTTTTATTAAATGAAGAAACTTGGCATCCCTCTCAAGCTTGTAGATTCTTGAACTTGAAACATCATTTGCTTTCTTCTTTTAAAAAGGGCAATTCACTATGATATTGAAGATTCAAATTATTAAACATTTTATATTCAATATATTTTATGCATTATAAATTACTTTATTCTCTATATTATTATCTCGAGCGGTTTTTAAATGCTTGAATTTTCATGATACATTTGCAAAGAGTGATGACAACAAAATAATGGTGAACAAAACAAAAGACAATGT
>Ga0134125_10004666_pt1 | contig 15655 bp, 13 predicted proteins | sample KB31751_FD_96464 | JGI IMG/M metagenome (GOLD analysis project Ga0134125, IMG submission 96464) | Terrestrial soil microbial communities with excess Nitrogen fertilizer from Kellogg Biological Station, Michigan, USA - KB3-175-1 | ecosystem: Environmental > Terrestrial > Soil > Unclassified ... | reverse complement strand
GGCCCTCGGCATCGACCCGACGCTCACCATCCCCGATTTCAGCGGCCGCCCCATTGCCCTTCTCGACGACCCCAAACCGATCGCCGAACTCTATTAAAGTACCCACCCGCCCTCGACAGAGTATTGGGCCGTGTGGTAAGTTCGCCGCGGCGCGTTCCGCGCGAACTTCCCACGAGGCCTGCCATGCCCGTTCGCCCGTTGCTTGTCGCGATCGCCATCGTCGCCATCAGTTTTCCTTCGCTTCCCGCCCAACCGCCGCCGCTCCCCGCGCCGATTCCCAGCGACCCCGCGGCGGCAGACGGCGGCCCGGAAGTGCTCGCGCGCGGGCCGCTGCACGAGGCCTTCGCCGCGACCGCCGAGCAACCGACTCCGGCCGAGATCGCGCCCAAAGAACCACCGAGGGCCATCGACGAGTTGCCACCCGATCAAAAGCCGGAAGGGAACAACGTCCAGTGGATTCCTGGCTATTGGGAATGGGACGCGGAACGGACGGACTTCGTGTGGATCAGCGGGTTTTGGCGGGCGCCGCCGCCGAACCATGCGTGGGTGCCGGGTAGTTGGCACGCGGCGGCGGGCGGCTTCCAGCGAACGAGCGGTTTCTGGAAACTCCAGCAAGCGAACCAACCGGCAGCCCAGGAAGTGGAGTACCTGCCCGCACCGCCGGCCAACATCGATACTGGCCCGGTGACTCCCGCGCCGAACGCCAGCAGCATTTATGTCTCGGGTTCGTGGGTGTGGCGCGGACGCTATGTGTGGCGGCCCGGCTTCTGGGCCCCGTACCAACCGAACTGGGTCTGGGTGCCCGCTCACTACCGCTGGACGCCTATCGGTTATGTCTTCACCGAAGGCTACTGGGACTACCCGCTGGCCAACCGCGGCCTGCTGTTCACGCCGGTTTACTTCGGGAATCGCACATTCGCGGCGGGGTACGTCTACACGCCGAATTACGTGGTTGCCGAACCGGTGCTGATGGGCGCCATGTTCGTTCGCCGCGGCTACGGCGGCTATTATTTCGGCGACTACTACGGCGCCCCATACGCCCAGGCTTACGTGCCGTGGTGCGCCCCGGGGTTGCGCGGCGCCGTGACCATCGTGCCCGCCCGCGGCTGGCGCTACGACCCGCTCTGGAGTTACTACAGCGTGGCCTATCGCGGCAGTCCGCAGTGGAATGCCAGCGTCACCGCCCTGTATGTCGGCCGCTATCAAGGAACCATCGCGGTGCCGCCGCGAACGCTCGTCTTGCAGAATCAGGTGATCCTCCGGACCGCCAATGTTCGCCCGGGATTCAACGTCGCCGCGAGTTTTACCCTGGCGAACAACGCCGTGATGGTCAACAACGTCAACGTGTCGCAGCATGTGATGGTGGCGCCGCTCTCCGTTGCGGCGCGATTGCAGCCGGCGGTGCGGTTCCACCCGATCGCGGTTTCGGTGCGGCAAGCGGAGATGCAGCACGCGATGCGGATGCGGGAGGCAGCAGTGGTTCGGCATCGGGTGGAGGCGGAGGCGCTGCGCGGCCGCGGTCCGGGCGCGATCCACGAGCCGGTGCGGTTAAAAGTCGAGGTGCCGCACGCCGCGGTGCATGCGGCCGCAGTGGAAGAGCGGCACCGGCCGCCGGTGGCCCCCGTCCATCCGATGGTGGAGCGCCGGATCGCGCCGAAGAACGCGCCGCGACCGAAAGGTCCCCACAAGAAGGATTAGAGTTGATGGATTAGCCCCGACCCAACGGGGATCGCGCCCCGTATCGTTATTCTCCCAGCAGCGGCGGCAAGAAGACCAGATCCTTGCCGCCGCTCATGATGCCAATCGGTATGGCGGTGTTCAGGCCGCCGTCATCTTGGCGATCCGTACCGATGCTCCACAAGATCGGCGACCCCTTCGGAACCAGCTTCACTTCCACGATCGGCGGCCGCGACCTCGCGGAAGTGGGCATCGGTACCGCCGGTGCGACCACCAGCGGCGGCCGCAGCAACTCGCCTTGCGAAAGGCGATAGCGGAACGGCTGGTCGTCGTATGGATCGCGCGGCACTTCCTTCAGATAACCCGCGGAAACCAAGGCATCGAGAGTTTCCGGAACCGAGCCGCGTTCCACCTCGTGCAGGCGAATCGCCAGGCAAATGAGCAGCGCTCGCCGATGAGCCCGATGCTGGCGGTCCGTTTCCAGCATCTCGCCGGGTGCTTGGCCGCGCACCGAGAACTGGCTGTATCCGGGCCGCCCAAGGATCAAGCGGCGGTTGGCCGTCCGGTTTCCCGATTCGAAACCGATGCCCATGAGTCGGCGGGTTCGCTCGCGTTCCCACGGCACGCTCCAGGCGGTGCCGATGAGGTCGACGATCGGCGTCGCCTTGTCCGGATCGCGGTCCGCCGGCGTGATGAGTGCCGGCAGCCACTGCCCCGGCGCCTTGGCGAATTCGCGGAGCACGAACCGCTCCGCCAAAAGATGCGGCCGCGGGTCGAACGGCTCGGTCGGCTCATCTTCTTGCACGGCGGCCAGCGCCTGGCGAAGCAAAGCGGGGCGGCCGTGCAACGACTGCAGCCAGCGCTCCGTTCCCGCGAAAGCGACGCGATCGATCTCGTTTCCGAACGTCAAGGCGCTGACCACGGAGCCGAGCCGGTAAGTGCGGCTGAGCGCCAGCGCGACGCGAAGATTGGCGGGGAAGACAGCGGGATCGCCTTCCCACTGCTTTTGCAGGCCGCGCACGATGAGCGCCGTTCCCATGTTCCGGCCGTTCAACTGCGTGGTCATCGACGACTTGGTGCCGGAACGGACCGGATGTTCGAACAACCCGAGCGGTTCGCGGCTGGCTTTCTCGGCCAGCACGTTCCACGAATCCTCGCCCGGCCCCTCGCCCTTATAAAGCTGGCCCATCCAGTCGATCAGTTCCTTGTCGGGCTTCGGCGTCGGTTGCCATCCCTTGTAAGGAATGTTGGCGAAGCGCTGCGGGAGGCCGTCGTTGCCATTCTTGACGCCCGGCGTCTCGGGAGTCGTATGGATGTCCTGCACGACGCGGGTATAGCGTTCCGCCGCGGTGCGGAATGATCGCCCGGCGTCCATGGTTTCCAGCGGGGCCAGGCCGCTGACGTACTGAATGTCGTCTTCGCTATTGGGGTCGTCGTGGATTTCGAGGACGCGGTAGGCCAGGCCGGCGGCACAGGCGAGCAACACGGCCGCGATGCCGGCGCCGACGATGCCGATCAGCGGCCGCGGCGTGAGGCGGTCGGCCGCCCAGTTGCGCGTCAAGCGAAACGCCATGACCAGTGCGAGGGCCGGGGGAAGCCAGAGTTGCCAGTGGTGCACGCCGCCCGCCAAAAGCGACGGCAGCCACAAGGCGCCGACCATGGCCCCGACCAGTCCCGCCACGCCGGCGGCCACCACCGCCTTCCGGAACAGCAGGCTGCACGCGCATCCCGATACGAACCCATACACGAGCGGCAGCGCCGCGAAGCTCCACCCCTTCGACCCCAGTTGCGAACCGTCGAAGAGCATCGTGCGGAACACCGAGGAAAGGAAGGTTCCGCCCTGGGCATTGAAGGCCACCACGCGAATGGTCGAGGGCAAGAGCAGCAAGCACGCCAGGAAGAAGGCGAAGGCGGCATGGACGGCGACCTTGACGCACCAGAGGCGGCCGATGGGAAGGCGTCGTTCGCCCCAGAAGCGGGCGCAGCCGAGCGATTGTTCGTCGAAGAACGTCGTGACGCCGGCCAGCACGCCGGCGCAGAGACCGAGCGACGGCCACACCAGTATTGGCTGGATCGTCGGCGCCATCAGGCAGAGGCCGAACAGCAGGGCGAAGCCGCTAATGATGAAGCCCGGCAAGAACAACTGCTTCAGCGTTAACCAGAGGAGCGCCTTGAAGCCGAGCCGCCACACGGGCGACGTTCGGGTCGTCAGCAATCTGGCCATCGGGGTGTCGACTGCGGGATCCTTCGCGAAGGAAGGATCGCTGGCCGTGCGCTCCCGGTCTTCGCGCGTGAAGCGCCACGCCGACCCCGCGATCGGCGCCAGGAACATCAAGGCGAGGAGCATCAATCCGCCGCGCGAATCGAGCAGGTTCGTCCGCGGGTTGTAGAAGAAGAGCGCGATCGGCACGTAAAAGACGACGAAGGCCACGGCGGCGGACGGCAGCGCGACGCCGACCGACCCGAGCGTCGTTCGCGCGACCGTCGAGCCGTACAGCCCCCAGACGAATGCCAGCAGGGAATAGACGGCAATCGTGAGGGCCCAGCGCGGCGACGGCAGGATGTTGAGGGCCCCGGCCAGGCTCAGCACGATGCCGACTTCCAGCACGACGAGGAGGAAGCCGGCGGCGAACTTGGCCCGCCACAGTTCCCAGCGCGACATCGGCAGCGATTCGAGGAAGCCGATCGTTCCGGCCTCGCGCTCGGCGGCGAACACCGCCCCGCCGCAGACCGTGCCGGCCGTGACAGCGAGCAAGAGCGTTGCCATCAGGCCGGCGCCGAGGAACCGGATGATATCGGAGAATCCAACGCCGGGCGTGGGCGGGTCGGCCAGCATTGCCGCCGCGATCTGGATGCCCGAACCGAGAACCAGCAGCGTGAGGCCGATTAGGCCTTGTTCGCGGAATTCCTTCCAGACAATCGCGCGGATCATCGCACGCTCCAGGGCAATTCTGCATCCGAGCCGCGACCGTTAGGGAGCGAATTGCTTTCATCGCTCCCTAACGGTCGCGGCTCTGTTAGACGAGCCCTTCCAGCTTCCGCACCATCGGAATGCCCGATGCCGTGCCGTTCAAGTGCTTGGCCATCAGGGCGGCGTAAACCTCTTCCAACGTGACCGCGCTGTCCTCGAAATCGGAGATGCTGGAACTGCCGCGAAGCGCCGCCAGGGCGCCGGCATCCGGGTCTTGCAGCAACACCTGCCAGAAGCGGCCGGTGCCATTGCGCTCCAACACGGTGCCGAGTCCACTCGGGTCGGGCGGTTGCTCGGCGAAACGCAGACTGATTCGCCGCACCTTCTTCCGCATCTCGTCGAGCGTGGACGACAGAATCATTTTGCCGTCCTTGAGCATGCCGGCATGGGTGCTGGCCTTTTCCAACTCGGCGATGGAATGGCTGGAAATGAGCACCGTGCGGCCCGTCGCGGCCAGTTCCGTCAAGCTGGCGAGGAACTCGCGCCGCGTCAGCAGATCGAGGCCGCTCGTCGGTTCATCCAGCAACAACACTTCGGGATCGGGAGCGAGGGCCAGAGCCAGGCCGACGCGAGCATAGCCGCCCTTGGACAGTTCCTTGAGCTTTTTGGCGGGGTCGAGGCCGAGGCGATCGGTCCATTCGCGGTAGCGCGGCAAGAAGCCGGGACGATGGAATGACGAAGCGAACCAGCCGGTGTCGGCGACGGACATCCAGTCGTAGAAGCGCGGCCGCTCCGGCATGTAGCCGACGCGGTGGCGCAGTTGTTGGGCCCGCGACCAACAATCGCAGCCGAGAATCGAGGCCTTGCCGCTATCCGCCGGGGCGAGCCCGGTGAGCACTTTCATGGTGGTGGTCTTGCCGGCGCCGTTATCGCCCAGAAAGGCATAGACGGCGCCGCGCGGCACGCGCAAGTCCAGCCCGTCGAGGGCCGCTTTCCCCCGGTACCGCACCACCACGCGTTCGATCGCTATCGCGTCATCGGTCATGCGCGAGTCCTGGCCGCCGAATGCGAGTCTCTGGTCAGCATCGTGGAATGCGAGCGCCGGGTCAACACTGCTGCGTAAGTTGCTCCAAGATTGCCCTGGCCGCGCCGCTGGCGATGGCCGCTTCCGCACGGTCGACGCCCTCGCGCAAGCTGGCGACCGCCTCGGCGGCCCACAGCGCGGCCGCCGCGTTCGCCAGCGCGATCCGCCGCGCCGGACCGTCCTTGCCGTCGAGCACGTCGCGGATAATCGCCGCGCTCTCCGCGGGCCCAGCGGCCTTGATCTCCGATAAACTCACGCTTCCCAGGCCGAATTCCGTCGGCTGCCATTCGCGCGATTCGTACTCGTCTCCGCGAACCACCCGCACCATCGTGGCGGCGGCCAGGCTCACTTCATCAAGCCCGTCGCGACTGCAGACCAGCACGGCTTGCCGCGTCCCCAGTTCGGCGATCGCCCCGGCCAGCGGATCGAGCAGTTCCGGCTTGCCGACGCCCAGCAACTGGTAGGGGGCGTTGGCCGGGTTGGCGAGCGGTCCAAGTAAATTGAAGATGGTGCGGACGCCGAGCTTGCCGCGAAGGGCGGCGACGTGGGCCATGCCGCGGTGAAAGTGCGGGGCGAAGCAGAACGCGAAGCCGATGCGGTCGAGGGCTTTTTGGGCCCATTCGGGGCCGGCCTCGACGTTGACGCCGAGTTCGCGGAGCACGTCGGCGCTGCCGGAGCGGCTGGAGACGGCGCGGTTGCCGTGCTTGACGACGGGAATGCCGGCCCCCGCGACAACCAGGGCCGCCGCAGTGCTGATGTTGAACGTGCCGCTGTCGTCGCCGCCCGTGCCGCAAGTGTCGAGCACCGGCCCATTCACCGGCACCAGGCTCACCATCTGTTCGCGGAGCACCTGGGCGGCGGCCGCGATTTCGCCTGCGGTCTCGCCCTTCATTCGCAGGGCGGTCAGGAAGGCGGCAGCGCGGGCTTCGTCCACGCGGCCGGCCACCAGGTCGCGCACCGCCTCCGTCATCCGCCCGGCCGGCGCTTCCTGGCCGGCGAGCAAACGCGGATAAAGTTCGGCGAACCAGGGCGGCGGAGGAAGTTCCAAGCGAGCCGGCTCCACGACCAAACGGGGCACGGTTTACGATATGGCAAGCGCGGTACGTGGGCCAAGATTAGCCGCGAGGCGAAGCCGATGTAATCCGGTTAGCCGCGAGGCGGAGCCGATGGAGTCCGGTTAGCCGCGAGGCGGAGCCGAGCGTCCGCTCGTCAGTTCCGGAACCAGCTATCGGGAAGCAATCCCACGACGCGGCGATACGCCGTTCCCAGCCAGTGCGGTAAGATGCGCGAAAAGGTCGAGCCGCGCGTCTCGCCGATGTAGACTTGATCCGACGGCCGCAGTTCCACGTTCGTGGCCGGGTTGTTGTCGATGAGCACGGCCGGCACGTCGACGCGGAAGATTTCCGGCGGCTGGCCCGTCGCCACATGCGGCCGGATCACGTAGACCTGGTTCAGTTTCGAACCGGGGGGAAGGCCGCCGATCCGCTTCAAGAAGTCGATCACCGGTTCCGGGCCCTGGTACGGCACGACGCGGGTGCGGCCGCGAACCGGTCCGTTCAGGAAGATGTGGCCGCTGCGCGGCGACGCCAAGGAAACGCTCACTCGGTCGGGGGTCGTCCCGGCCAACTGGGCCAACTCGCCGCGCACTTCTTCCAGCGTCAATCCTTCGACCCGCGGCTGACACGATTCCGCTAGCGGTACGCAGCCGTCCAGATCGATGGCCACGTACGAATCCCACTCGGGGCGATCCATAAAGGCGATGTCGAGAACATCCGGGCAGCCAACTCGGTAGCGCGGGTCGGGGGCGACCATCGATGCAGCGGCGGCGAGGTCGGTCGGTTGCGGGCATTCGCGGTGGAGGAACTTGGCGTCGGTACAACCGGCGAGGAGAAGGCAGGGCGCTGCCAAGCGCCAGAGCGGCGCAAGCCGCCGGGCTTCCAATCGCCCCCGGAACGTGCGAAACTTCTCCACCTTATCGTTATCGTCCGCGGAACCGCTCCAGATTCACCAAATTACGCGGTTGCGGGGGAGCGCTCGGCTCCGCCTCGCGGCTAATCACTTTCCCTTGTTCCAGTAGATGCGGACGTTCTTGGTGGCCCGGCCGCACGCGATGATGTCCACTTTGCCGTCGCCATTCAAATCCGCGGCGGTGAGATCCTCGACCGCGACGCCGCCTTCATCGAGCAACATCCGCTCCCACTTCGTGCCTTGGCCGTCGAGGTTTTTGTAGATGCGGACGCCCATTTTCTCGGTGAACTTGTCGCCCTTGGCCGGGTTGTCGCGAACGCCGATGATCAGTTCGTCGCGTTTGTCGCCATCGAGGTCCGCGAACCACACGGCATGCCCCCAACGCAGGTGGTCGTCGATAACGTGGCGTTTCATCTTTGTGGTTCCATCTCGCTTGGGGGTATAAACGACCACCTGGTTGCCGTGCCAGGGTTCGATCGTGGCGACTATCAAGCTTCCTTGCGCGATCGCCTTGATCTCACTTGCGCCACGATTACTTTTAGGATTCGTTTGATTGGCTGGGTCGATCAACGTCGTAACCCATTTGTTTTGCTCGTGGGCAATAAGGAAGATTCCCTCATAAGCCGCGACGAAGATTGCTGCTTCGCCAGGAAAGTGAACGGGCCAGAAATTATGGCAGACGTGCAACTCCTCGCTCAGCACCTGCGGCTTCCAGTTCGCGCTCTTTTCCGGATCCTTGGGAATCTTGTAGGCCATGATTCGCACCGGTTTGCCGTCGGTGAAGTTCCCCTTCGCCGTGCAACCGCGGCCTTGCAGCGGAACGTGGACGATCTCCGGCTTGCCGTCGCCATCGATGTCGAAGGCCCGCACGCGATGCACCGTCGGCTCCTCGCACGGAATCGGGAACATGGCCCATTCCTTGCCCGGGACGCCGGGGTTCTTGAGCCATTGCAAAGTGCCCGGCGTCAGGGTGTCGCTCGGCTTCCAGGCGGCCCCGAGCACCAAGTCGAGCTTGCCGTCGCCGTCGATGTCCACCGGGGCCGCACAGACGTTATCGGGCTTCGTCTTGCCGTCCAGGATCACGTGCTTCTTCCAGGTCGGGTTCTCGTACCACACCACCTGGAACTGATCGACGACGATGATGTCCGGCTTCGCGTCGCCGTTGAGATCGGCCGTGAGCGCGGCGTAACCGATCCGGAGCTTGTTGTCGATTTCCTGCGTTTTGAATGTGGGGAATGGTTCGGCGGCATTCAGCGCCGACGACAGCGCCAGAGTCAACGCGATGGCCATGCGCATGATGGTCCCTCCATCGAAGTTTAGCCGCGAGGCGGAGTCCGCGGAGCCGAGCGCGGCAACTGCGGCCCCAACCGCGACGATCAGAAGTTCCCGAGCGTTTTACGGAAGCGATCGATGGAGGCCCGCACCTCGACGATGCCGTCTTCCACCGAGGCCCAGCCGAGCGGCTCGATGGTCACGCCTTCCAGCTGCTTGTAAGTGCTGAAGAAGTGCTCCACTTCGCGCAAGAAATGGTGCGGCACGTCCTCCAGCTTGAGGATGTCGCCGAACAGCGGGTCCTTGTTGGGCACGGCCAGCAACTTGTAATCGTTCTGCCCCTTGTCGCGCATTTTGAAGATGCCGACGATCCGCGCCTCGATCAGGCAGCCGCTGAAAGTCGGCTCGTTGACCATGACGAGGATATCCGAAGGGTCGCCATCCTCGGCGAGCGTTTGCGGGATGAAGCCGTAATCGCCGGGATACATGGTGGAGCTGTACAGGTAGCGATCCATTTTGATGAGGCCGGTGGCTTTATCCACTTCGAACTTGGTGCGGCGGCCCTTGGGAATCTCGACGATCATGTTGGCAACGTCCGGTTCGCCGGTGCCGGGCGGAATCATCATGTAATCGCGAACGTAATCGCGGCGTGCGAACATGCGGACCTCGGAATGGTGCGAACCGCCGGCGCGCGGCGTCTCTCGCTGTTATACGGCCAGCCGCCCGCGCTGGATTCCCGCGCCCCGCTCCCTAAATATTCCCCATGAGCCGGATACACCGGCTCACGCTTTCACCCCAGGAGACAACCCATGCCGGCCCAGGTTCAAAAGGAAGCCCCCGATTTCACCGCCACCGCCGTAATCAACGAGGAGTTCAAGGAAGTCAAGCTCTCCAGTTACCGCGGCAAATACGTCGTGCTGTTCTTTTACCCGCTCGATTTCACATTCGTTTGCCCCACCGAGATCGTCGCGTTTTCGGATCGCATCAAGGACTTCCAGGCCCGCGGAGCGGAAGTGCTCGGCGTCTCCGTCGACAGCCAGTTTTCGCACCTGGCATGGATTCAGTCGCCGCGCGAGAAGGGCGGCCTGGGCGGCCTCAGCTACCCCCTCGTCGCCGACCTGTCCAAGAAAATCAGCATGGACTACGGCGTGCTGCTCGATGCCGGGATCGCCCTCCGCGGCACGTTCATCATCGATCAGAAGGGGATCGTGCGGGCCGCGACCATCCACGACCTGCCGCTCGGCCGCAGCATCGACGAGGCCTTGCGCGTCCTCGATGCCTTGCAGCACTTCGAGAAATTCGGCGAAGTGTGCCCGGCCGGCTGGACCAAGGGCGCTCCCACGATCAAGCCCGGCGTGAAGGAATCGCAGGAATACTTCCAGAAGGTCGCGAAGAAGTAGGCCGCGCCGCATTCGGTCCAAGAGACAATTCTCGGGTGGCACCGGCTTCCAGCCGGTGCAAGTAAAGACACACCGTGCCACCCGAAGCGCCCAGTTCGACTTGCCGCGACAACGCGTTCGCCGATAGCATGGGTAGGTTCGGCTCCGATTTCGCGCGATGCCGCCGCATTCCTTTGGTGACCATGCCGACGAAGCTTAAAACTCCCCCGGCGAACCCGCCGCTGCTCACGTTCGACCCCACCAATCCGTTCATCGTCCAGTCGGATCGTTCGATTCTGGTCGAGGTGGATAATCCCAAGTACGCCGAGGCCCGCGACGCATTGGCGCCGTTCGCGGAACTCGAAAAAAGCCCCGAGCACATCCACACGTACCGGATTTCGAACCTGTCGCTGTGGAATGCGGCCGCCGCCGGCATCACCGCCGACGACATGCTCGCCGTGCTCCGCCAGTACACCAAGTTCCCGATCCCGGCGAACCTTCCCGCGGACATCGCCGAGACCGTGTCGAAGTATGGCCGGGTGAAACTCGAGCGCATCGACGCCACGAAACTCCGGCTCGTCTGTGCCGACAAGCCGCTGCTCGTCGAACTCTCCCGGCAGAAGAAACTTCGCGACTACCTCGGCGAACAGCTCGACGACACCAGTTTCGCCATCGACCCGGCGTTCCGCGGCGTCCTCAAACAAGCGCTCATCGTCATCGGCTACCCGGCGGAGGACCTGGCCGGCTACACCGAAGGGTCGGCGCTGGCGTTCCAACTCCGCGACGTGGCCACGACCGGGCTGCCGTTCACCATTCGCGATTATCAGCGCGAGGCCGCCGAGGTCTTCCACGCGGGGGGGAACGTCCGCGGCGGTTCCGGCGTCATCGTATTGCCGTGCGGCGCCGGCAAAACCATCGTCGGCATCGCCGCCATGGCCCTCTTGCAAAAGAACACGCTGGTCCTCACCACCAGCATCACGGCCGTCAAACAGTGGGTCCGCGAGATCATCGACAAGTCGACCTTAACCGAAGCCGACGTCAAGGAATACACGGGGGAAATCAAGGAAATCGGGCCGGTCACGGTGGCGACCTACCAGATTCTCACGTACCGGCCGGACAGGACCGAAGACTTCCCCCACTTCGGCCTCTTCGACGAGCGCGACTGGGGCTTGATCATTTACGACGAGGTCCACCTATTGCCGGCGCCGGTCTTCCGCGTCACGGCGACGATTCAAGCGCGGCGCCGGCTCGGCCTCACCGCGACACTCATTCGCGAGGATGGCCGCGAAGGGGATGTCTTTTCGCTTATTGGGCCGAAGAAGTACGACGTCCCGTGGCGCGAACTGGAGACGCGCGGCTGGATCGCCTCCGCCACTTGCACCGAGATTCGCGTCGCTTTGCCGACCGACAAGACGCGCATGGAATACGCCGTCGCCGATCACCGGGCCAAGTACCGCATCGCCAGCGAGAACGAGGCGAAGGACGACGTGGTCGCGGAACTCCTGGCCCGTTTCCACGATCAACGGGTCATCGTGATCGGGCAGTATTTGAGCCAGCTGCGGCGACTCCAGGAGCGGTTCGAGTTGCCGATGATTACCGGTGCGACGCCGACCGGCGAGCGCGAGGATCTTTACAACCAGTTCCGCTCGGGCGAGGTGCGGCACTTGATTTTGTCCAAGGTCGGCAACTTCGCGATCGATTTGCCGGACGCGAACGTGTTGATCCAGGTGAGCGGCACGTTCGGTTCGCGGCAAGAGGAAGCGCAGCGGCTCGGGCGCATCTTGCGGCCCAAGAGCGAGGGGGGCAACGCGCATTTCTACACGCTGGTGACCCGCGACACCCGCGAACTGGACTTCGCCCACCACCGGCAAATGTTCCTGACGGAACAGGGTTACAGCTACGAGATCCTGGATGAGAAGGACGTGCTCCCGCCGCCGCGCCTCACGGGATGATGAGCGGGCGAGCCGTCGTCGACGCACCGCGGCAGCGCTATGCTGCTGTCGCCTTCTCTCCGGGCGGCAACACCCGGCGACCTCCAACGTTCACGCCGAAGTGCTCATCTGAGAATCCATGACTGCGACACCGACCCAGCCTGCACCCCTTTCCCACATTGCCGCGCCCACGCACAATAAGCCTTTCGGTCGCCTGTGTCCGGAGTGTTGCGAATGCGCGGCGTCTTGACGGTCATCCTGGCGGGCGGGCGGGGAACGCGGCTCGAACCCCTCACCCGCGATCGCGCCAAACCCGCCGTGCCCTTCGGCGGCCTCTATCGCATCATCGACTTCACGCTTTCCAACTGCATCAATAGCGGCCTACGGAAAATCCGCGTCCTCACGCAGTTTAAATCGTTCAGTCTCGATCGTCATATCCGCGCCGGCTGGAACTTCCTCAGCCCCGAGCTCGACGAATCGGTCGAGGTGCTGCCGCCGCAACAGCGGATCGACGAGACCTGGTACAAGGGAACCGCCGACGCCATTTACCAGAACATCTACTCGCTGGAGCGCGAGGATGCCGAATTCGTGCTGATCCTCGCCGGCGACCACATTTACAAAATGGATTACGACCTGATGTTCCGGGGCCACAAGGAACGCGGCGCGGATGTGACGGTCGGCTGCATTCCGGTGCCGCTTGCCGAAGTCCGTCACTTCGGCGTCATCCAAACGTCAAACGACGACCGCGTGCACAGCTTCCTCGAGAAGCCGAAGAACGCCGATCCCATGCCCGGCGACTCCCGCTATGCCCTTGGTTCCATGGGCATCTACATTTTCAACACCCGGCTGCTCTTCGAACTGCTCTGCGAGGACGCCGCCGACCCGAAAAGCGATCACGACTTCGGCCGAAACATTATTCCCGGCATGATCGACGCCGGGCAGAAGGTCTACGCCCACCGCTTCCGCGACGAGAACCGCAAGGCGATGCCTTACTGGCGCGACGTGGGCACTCTGGACGCCTATTACCAGGCGAACATGGACCTGATCGCGGTGGAACCGGTGTTGAACCTGTACGATTCGCAGTGGCCGATCCGCACGCATCACCCGCAGAGCCCGCCGCCGAAATTCGTGTTCAGCGCCGACGGGCCGCCGGGGCACGCCCGCCGCGGCGAAGCCCTCGATAGCATCGTTTGCCCCGGTTGCATCATCTCCGGGGGCCAGGTGCGGCGGAGCATCCTGTCGCCGAAGGTGCGGGTCAACAGTTATGCCGTGGTGGAAGATTCGATTCTTTTGGAAGGGGTGGACGTGGGCCGCTATTGCCGGATTCGCCGCGCGATCATCGATAAGGACGTGCGGCTGCCGCCTTACACGGTGCTCGGCTTCGACGCGGAGTTCGACCGCCGCCGCGGCTTCACGGTCACGGAAGCAGGCGTGGTGGTCGTGGCCAAGGCCGAGCCGCCGGAAACCTTCCAGGCGCCGAACCCGCTGCCGAATTAAACTCAACCGCGACGTACTGAAAGCGTCCACGGGCTCATGGCTCTTCTCGAAGCCGAAGCACCCATGTAGAACGCCTGCATGGACTCAACACCGACGCCATTCAGCACGCAGCTCGAAACGTTTCCGAATCCTTCGCCGGGCCGCGAATTCACGGTCGAGATCGTCTGCCCCGAGTTCACGAGCGTCTGCCCGCTGACGGGACAACCCGACTTCGCCACGATCACGTTCACGTACACGCCGGCGGAGAGTTGCGTGGAATTGAAGTCGCTGAAGATGTATTTGCAGGGATATCGCGATCGCGGCATCTACTACGAGGCGGTGACCAATCAGCTTCTGGACGATTTCGTGGCGGCGTGCCAGCCGGTGCGATGCCGCGTGCTGAGTGCCTGGACGCCGCGCGGCGGCATCACCACCAACGTGACCTGCACCTACGAACGGTCGAAGTGATTGCAGCGAGTGACGCCTTCGAAAAAAGCTACTCCGACGTTCGTGAAGTTGCCGCGAATTGCCGGATGGGGGAACTATTGTCGAAAGTAGGGAGGCCATGAGCACTGTTCGGCGTGATTGCTTGCCGCGCTGCCAGTTCGCCGCGGTGTTGATAGAGCACGGCGAGCAATTCCTCGTCGTCGATGTTTCCCAACGATCGGCCCGTCTGGTCCTCGCCCAGAAAACCGAGATGAGCGAATAGTTGCCCGAGGCGAATGTCGGGAGACAGGTCAACAACTTCTGCCAGGATGGACAAGGCTTCGCGCTGGGTCGGTGGAATCATAGGAGTTCTCCTATCGTTTTCTCTGAAGCGTAGGCTTTGCGAAGTTGGCCGATTACCTCGACTTTCACCATTGTCTAAAGTTGGGAGTCCATGAGTGCGGTTCGGCGTGCCTTTGCTGGCTACCAGCCACCAGGCGGCGGCCGGAGACGGGTCTTGAGGAACGCGAAGTACCTGTCCGCGCCATCGAAGATGTCAGACCCGGCACCCATGTACGCGCGGGCCAACTCGTCCGCCGCCCGGTCCAGGTTGCCCAACTCGAACTGGCACTGGCCCAACCGCAGGTGCAGGAACGGGTTGCCGATGGCGTCCGGGCATCGCATCGCCATCGACAGATTGTCCCGCCCGGCAGCGTAGTCCCGGCCGAGGAAGTTGGCATCCCCGATGGCCCCGAGCAACCAAGTGGCCGCCTCCCAATCGGTCTTCGGGTCCGGGAGCAGATCCCAGGCAGCCCAGTACTGCTGCAACGCAGCTTGGAAGTCCCCCCGCTTGGCGAGGGCATCCCCTTCCGCGCTGAGTTTCCGGATTCGCTCCTGCGCCGCGCCGGGCAGTTCGTGCTTCCGCTTTTTGAACCACCCGAACATGACACGTGCCCTCTGCCGCCGAACGACAAGCATAGGGTGCCGGGCCGGCAGCCAAAGACAATTAACTCACGCAAAGCCGGGATGTCGGCCCGGTCAACTTCATTGGCTGGATACTACTCATGGCCTCCGGAGCGGCGGGCCGCACCTGTCGCCAAGTATAACGCGATCACGGGTTGCCCCGGTCGCAGCGTGGATCTTTCAGGTGTTGCTGAAGCACACCAACCACGAAGCGGGATCAGGCCGCCCGTCGCCCCGGAGGTCACGAGCCATGCCGAACTACAACCGACAACACGCATCCTACGCCGGCGTCGATCTGCACGCCAGAACTCTCTTCCTCCACATCTGCGATCCCGCCGGCCAGGCCCTCGATTCCCCCGCGCATCGCCCGGATCGAGCCGTCACCATCCGGGGATCGAGCGCACTGATTGAGTGGACGGACCGGCGGAACGGAGAGGTTTCTGGGGCGCGGTTCATTGCGTGCCGCAGCCGGCCTTCCTCAACGGGAAGCCGGCCTGACCCCGAAGTGCTGTTTGGTCCCGCCGCGGCCCGACCGCGAAGCGTAGACCACCGAAAGAACCATCCCGGC
>Ga0134125_10004664_pt1 | contig 15659 bp, 12 predicted proteins | sample KB31751_FD_96464 | JGI IMG/M metagenome (GOLD analysis project Ga0134125, IMG submission 96464) | Terrestrial soil microbial communities with excess Nitrogen fertilizer from Kellogg Biological Station, Michigan, USA - KB3-175-1 | ecosystem: Environmental > Terrestrial > Soil > Unclassified ... | reverse complement strand
GACGATCCGGATGACCTGGCCCATGGTGATCTGCTCGGGCGGGCGCGCCAGCGCGTAGCCCCCCCCCTTGCCCTTCTTGCTCTTGAGGAAGCCGGCGTTCTTCAACTCGAGAAGGATCGCCTCCAGGAACTTGCGCGGGATCTTCTCGCGCTCCGCGAGATCGGCGATCAGGACGGGCCCGCGCGCATCGTCGGCCGACAGGGCGTAGAGGGCCCTCAGCGCGTAGCGTGCTTTACGAGATAAACTAGTCATCCTATCTATAAGATAGAGTATCATCTGCTTGAGATGGGGGTCAAGGAGAAATTTCCTTCAGCTCAGGGAGAATCTCCCCCCCGCGGGAGGTGTCCTTCCCATCCAAGTACTGGATTTTGTGTGAGTTCTCTCCTGGCACGACGGCTGCTCTTCGATGGCCGTCGGAGGTCCACATGGCTCGAACAGGCACCAGTCTTCTTTTGCCGTCCATCGTCGTGGCGGCGCTGGCGCCGGCCTGCGGGCTTCGACCGCCCGTCCAGAACAGCGGCGCGGCCACGGCCGACGACGGCGTGGCGGTCGCGGTCCTCCGTCAAAGCTGCACCGAAACCGTGGAGACCGAGCTTCCGGGCGTGCCACTCGTGGAGACCAAGGTCGAGATCGAGGTTCGCAACGCCGCGCCGCCGCCGCTCATCGTCCACCGCGACGGGTTCCACTTGCGCGGCGCCGACGGGCGGGCGATTCCGACCACCAGCTGGCAGGCCGACGAGCCACTCTCGATCGAGGCCGGTCAGACCCGCACGTTCGAGCTGCGCTTCATGAGCCGCGGCGGACTCTCTTGCACCAAGCCGATGCAGCTCGAGGCGGCGGCGGGGATCACCAAGGGCGCCGCGCCGGTCCGCATCGGCGCCGTCACCTTCGTCCCCTCGCGCGCCTAGCGTATCGCCGGAGCCGGGCGTCGAGGCGCGCCCGGCTCCGGGACGTACCGCCGCTCAGCGAGCGGAGGCGCGCCGCCGCCAGGTGAGGACGAGGAGCCCGAGCAGCAGGCCCAGGGCGAGGCCGCTCGGGCGCGCGGCGCCGACGTCGCACCCGAAGCCCTGGTGGAGCCCCCCGTCGGGACCGCCCGCCGACCCGCCCGTGCCCGGGCTACCGCTCGGACCCGAGTTGAGACCCCCGGCGCAGATCGGGGGCGCGGCGCCCGTCCCGCCGGTCCCCGTGTCCCCAGCCGTGCCGGCGCCGCCGGACAGGTTGGCGCCGATTTTTGTCACTAGGTTCTGGAGGACCGACGCGTAGCTCGCGTCGCACACCGACGCCGTGACGCCGTTGGCGCCGAAGGCGTTCACGAACTGCGTGAGGCGAACGGCGGGGTCGCCGAAGCTGTCGTCGCCGGCGACGCTCAACTGGGCCGTGGGGTTCACGTCATCCATCCCTGCGGCGCCGCAAGAGTGCTCCACCTCGGGCCACAGCTCGCCGGACAGCGTGTTCTCGCCGCTCTGCGCGGGCACCCAGGTGACGGTGTACGGCGTGGCGGGGGCGACGATCGCCCCGACGACGATCTGACTGGCGGGGTCGGACTTGAGCGCCCTGATCCCGCTCACGAACCCGCTGACCGAGCTCTCGAGACCGGTCCCGTCCGCCGACTCACAGTCCGTCAGGTTCAGCGTCAGCGCGTCGCCCGTCCCCTGCGCGTCGGCCGGTGGGTGGAGCGGCGGCTCGATCAGGCAGGCCGCACCGCCGGCGGCCGGATCGACGCAGAGATGCCCATACGAGTTGCAGCGGTAGTTGGCGATCGGCCCCAGCGCGTTGGAGATGTTTTGCTGGTTCGAGCCGCCCACCTCGAGCGAGTAGAGCGCCGTGTTCGAGGGAGCCGAGCAGTCGTCCTCGTTGGTGAGGAAGACGATCGCCAGCTCGGCGTCGGGGCGCAGGAAGCCGGCGTTCTGGACCGGCATCGGCGCGCCGTCGGCGCCGAGCGCGCGCGCGACGGACGAGAGCTGCTGCTCGAACCCGCACCCCTGCTCGCCGAGCCCCACCATGCACTGGAGCACGGAGCCGAGGTCACCGGTGTAGTTGGCGACGCCGCCGGAGTTGGAGAGGAACGTCTGTCCCGCGCTCAAGCCGGAGCACGGCCCGACGGCACCGCCAGCGCCACCGTCGGGGCTGCCGCCCGTCCCCCCCTTCCCGGAAGCGCCCCCCGTCCCGGACTGCAGCGACACACCACCCCGGAAGATCCCCTGGTCGCCAAAATCCGTGCAGCCGCCGAGCGATGACGTACTGTCGCCTGGCGCGCCCATGTCCGAGGAGACGACGGCGATGTGAATGTCGGGGAGCCCGTTGGGGAGGCTCTGGAGGCCATTGATGAAGGCCGGAATCTGGTCGGCGAGCTTCTTTTGCATCCCGTCCATCGAGCTCGAGTCGTCGACCATGAAGAGGACGTCGAGCTTGCCGGCGCTCGCGGTTGCGGCGGTCACCGGCGCGGTGGCGGCGGCGGCCTGCGCGGCGGGCGGATCAGCAGCCTGCGCCTCCAGGCAGGCGGCGCCACCCAAGGCGAGCGCGATCGCGCCGCAAGCGAGCGGCACCGGATGGAACAGAGCTGACTTCGGCGACCGGATCATGACGAGCCTCCTGGGATGGGATTGAGTCGGAATCGACGTCTGCGATACCTAGTCCCGGGCGACCCACAATTTCCGGTCAGCTTTCGGCCGCAATATCGGACGGCGGCCGCTGGCATCGCCAGCGCACCGCCAACCTCGTTGGCGTCAAGGTCAACGAGACAGGCAAGGACGTCCGCGGCGATCGCGCCGCCGTCGCTGACCGCGCGCGGGAGCTAGGCTCGGCGCCGGCGACGGCTGACCGCCAGCAGACCGAGCAGCACGCCGAGCGACGCCGCGGGCGTCCCGCCTCCACCTGCGGTCGCACACGAGCAGCCGCTGGACGACGACTCGCCCGCGCCGGCGGTGCCGCCGCCGGACGTCGCGCCCGTTCCGTTGCCGGAGCCGCCGCCGCCGACCGAGCCGCCGCCCGTCCCGGTCGTCCCGCCGGCCCCGGGCGTGCCGCCGGCGCCCGTCGCGCCGCCCGTGCCGTTGGCGCCGCCCGTCCCGATGACGCCGCTGCCACCGCTCCCCGTCGTTCCGCCGTTCCCGGAAGTGCCGCCGGCGCCCGTGGCGCCGCCCGCGCCCGTCGCTCCACCGGTCCCCGTCGTCCCGCCGGTCCCCGAGGAGCCGCTCGCGCCGCCGACGGAGCCGTTGCAGCCGGAGCCGATCTGCACGGCCGTGGTGGCGGCCGTTCCGATCGAGAGCATGACGACGGTCGGCTTTCCGCTGGAGGCGGTCACCGAACCGCCGCTGGCGCCGCCGACGGTCACGGCGTACGTCCCGGCGGCGAGGCCGTTCACGGTCAACGCCGTCATGTGCGCGTCGCCGGTCTGGTTCTGCAGGGTGAACCCGAGGTAGTTGTTGCTGCCGCCGAGGGTGGCGCCCAGGTAGCGGTCGCGGTTCAGGGTGAAGCCCATCTTCTGCGAGATCATGTTGAGCCGCTTGAACACCCCGTCGGTGGGCGTCACCGAGGTGCAGCTCCCGGCGCTGGAGACGTTGCACCCGTAGCCGGTCAAGCCAAAGATCGGATCGTTGGCCACGTCGGCCGACAGGATCCGGATCGCGCCGAACAGGCCCAGGTCGGCCTCGCCGCTCATCTGGCGCCAGTCGTTGTGCAGGTTGCTGTTCGCCGGATCGAAGCTGTTGACGTAGACGTTCCCTTTCATCCCCTGGTACGTCCAGGAAACAGTCCCCACGTTCGCCGAATTCGAGTCGATCTGCCCCGAGTTGATGGCGTTGATGTTGGCGATCTTGGCCGCGTAGGAGAGGCGCTCATCCACTTCGGGCGTGGTCGATTGGTTGCGCACGAAGTCGTCCAGGCAGTACCCCGCCAGCGCCGCCGTGTACTGGAACTGCCACCAGTTCTCGCCGTTCAACGTGACCGGGTCGGCGTAGTAGTACCAGACCGGCTCCTGACCGCGGCAGGCGCGCGTCTTGGCGTTGACCTTGGAGAGCACCGAGGCGTTCCCGTTCTGCTTGGCCGCCATGTAGACGGCCTCCTCGCCGGTGTTGTCGTAGGTGTACTCCGAGCCGTACGGGTACTTGCTGGCCGAGAAGGCGCCGTAGAGCTGGTTGATGGCGTTGTTGACGAACGACGCCTCGGTGGTGTGCCCGCCGGCGGTGAGGGCCGCTGCGATGTCGGGCAGCGTCTGCTCGCCCATGTACCCGGTGCCGGTGTCGCCGTGGCCCGAGTAGAGCGTATGGATGATGTCGTACGCGCGCAGCAGGTAGGTGTCGGCGGTCTGCTGGTACTTGATCAGGCTCGGGTAGAGGCTGGCTACCTTGTACATCGAGAAGAAGGTGTTGAAGGCGTGCGGGTAGGCGTAGGCGCGGTCGTAGTAGCAGCCCATGATGTTGCTGGCGCTGGTCCCCGGCGGGCACCACCAGTCCTGGACGATGTACGAGGTGGGATCGATGGCCCGCCCCCACACGGCGGCGAGGTAGGTGTCGAGCGCGGTCACCTCCGAGGCGACCGGCGTCTGGGCGTTCTTCTCGGCCAGGAACTCGCCGTGCGTCCAGCCCCAGTCGTCGCCCCAGCCGCTCCCCCCCTCGGCGCCGCGCTTGGCCTTGCTGTCCATCATCCAGTCGTCAAACAGGCCCTTCATGTCGCCGCTCGTCCACTGCTGGTTCTGCACCATGAACGTCGCGTGGCGCTGGAGCGCGGTGTCGATCGGCTCGAGGACGTAGAACTGCAGCGTGGTGGTCCGGCCGTTGCCGTAACTGACGGTGAGGTTGTTCTGCCCGAGCTGGGTGAAGGTCACTTGATAGAGCTTGTGGTCGGTGGCCGCCGTGCCGAGCGAGGTGATGGTCGTCGACGAGGGGAACTGCGCGGTGAGCCCGCCGATCGCCGCCGAGGTGTGGAGGTCAATCTTGGCCGCCATGTTGGTCGGCACGATCATGCCGGGAACGACGTTGACGTCGATCATCCCCTCGCTGTAGAGGCGGTTCTCGACGTCGGCGTGGCTGGCGACGTTGAAGAGCTTGAAGCTGTAGGTCTGGCTGGCGCCGGCGGCCAGCGTGAGGCTGGTGTTGGGGAGGTAGCCGCGGTTGGTGCTCTTGATGACGTTGGAGTGGATGTAGAAGACGTCGAGCCCGTTCTGCCACTTGGGCGTGCCGCCCCCCGCCGCCCACGCGCTGCCCGCGTGCTCCTTCCCGACCCAGTTGTCCATGTACTCGAAGCCGGCGCCGGTCGACTGGTCGGGGACCATCAAGATGAAGGGGCCCACGCCGCTCGGCCGCTCGACGGTGATGTACGAGTTGTTGTTGCCGGTGAACGAGTGATAGACGGTCCGCGTCTCGTAGATGACGTCGTTCTGCTGCGTCCAGTACTCGTTGAACGCCAACGGCAAGCCGAAGTCGCCCATCTCCATCGACTGGTTGCTGGTGTTGGTGACGGTGATCTGCCAGGAGAGGTAGTCGTTCACCAGCGCGTAGGTCTCGACCAGCTTGAAGTTCTTGACCCCCTTGGCGTTGGCCGAGCTCTGGTAGGTGACGGTGACCGCGTTCGTCCCGCTGGTGATGGCCCGGACGTCGGCCGACTGGTTGGTGAGCGCGGTGGTCCAGGCGCCGCCGTTCAGTCGATAGGTGAACATCAGCTCGCCCACCCACTCGTGGTCGGAGGTGTTCTGCCCCGGCGCGTTGGTGGCGTTCAGGACGTAGTTGGTCGGGAAAGCGTCGCCCGTCAGCTGCAGCGAGGTGATCTCGCCGTTGGTCCCGATCTGCGCTTTGAAGTAGTTGTTGGAGAGGGTTTGGGTCTGGGCCTCGGCCCGACCCGCCAGCCCCAGAACCAGCCCGGCCGAGAGGAGCACGGCCCGGCGCTTCGTCGAATGAGCGGTCATGCAGCGATGAAGTGACAGCACCCGAGCCGCGTGGCTCGGAGAAGCGCGGTGCGCCGCGCGCGAGGTCCGAAGCGATTTTGTTGAGCCGTCGGGGCTCGCCGCGGCGACCTACGACGCGGGGCGTTCGAAGGCGCGGATCGCCGCCAGCTCGTCGGTGCGCGCGCGGTCGAACGCGTCGCGCGGAAGTGACATCGTGATGTCGCTCGGCTCGTCGACGAACTCGCGCGCCTGGGGGCTGTCGTCGATCTGGTAGCCGAGCTTCTCGAACAGGCGGCGCGACGCCGTGTTGGCGGGGATCACCGAGATGTAGATGCGCGCGAGCCCCAGCGTCCCGAACCCGAAGGCGTGCAGCATGCGGCCGAACCGCGTGCCGAGCCCTCGCCCCTGCGCGGCCCGCCCACCGATCATGATGGCGAACTCGGCGATGTCGCCCTCGAGGTTCCGGAAATCGGCGTCCCCCATGAGGACGCCGTCCAGGAAGAGCAGAAACGGCCGCCCCTCCTCGACGCGCAGCTCCTCGTAGTAGGCGACGACGTCCTCGGGCGTATGCGGCTCGTCGGCGTGCGCCATCATCCGGCGGTTATGGTCGTCGTTGTAGAAGGCGGCCAGCGCCGGCGCCGCGCGCCGCAGCTCCTCGGCGGTCGGCTCGAGCGCCGCCAGCAGCTCGCCCCCCTGCCTCCATTCGACGGCCCAGAGCCGCGCCTTGTTCATGGAAGGTAGAGTATTCGATCCGAGCTGCGATATCCTCGCGACGTGTCGGCCTGGGATGAGATCGAGGCGGAGGCGCGGGATGCCTTCGCGGGCGCAGGGCGGTTCCCGCTGCAGGCGTACTCGGAGTTCATGCCGCCGCCCTACGTGGTGCTCAAGCCCTATGCGCCGAGGCGGGCGGCGCGCGCGGCCACCATCGGCGCCAGCGACGGCGACGGGCTGGACGTCACGGAGGACGAACAGGCGCACGAGGTAGCCCCTGGGCTCGGCCGGATCGCCGGGCGTCTCCTGACCGAGCTCGATCACCTGCTGCACGGCAAGCCGCACGATTTTTCGCGCACACTCCTGGGCGACAACGCCGCCTGGCCGCGCGCGCTGGCCGACTCGGCCGCGGCCCGGCGCGCCGCCGGCGAGCCGATCGTCGTCGCGCTCTCGCTGGCGCTCTCGCGCACGCAGGACGACAAGGGGAACGTGCGCTGGACGCTGTTCGGCGTCAGTCACGACGGCCCGGCGGCCGCGTTCTGGCGCAGCTTCGGCGACGGCGACGGCGGTGGACTCGCGCGCTTCACGCGCTTCGCGACCTGGGCCGGCGAGGCGGTGGCGGTCCCCGGCGCGCGCCCCCGGACCGACGGGGTGCGCGTCCTGGCCGACGCCGCCGAGCTCCCCGCGTTCGCCCGCGCGCTGCGGCTGGCCGACGACCAGCCCCTGGACGGCGTCGAGACCATCGTGACCTTCCGGCCGTTCGCCACCCTCCCTGCCCCCGTGCAGCAGGCGTACCTCGCCGGCCAGCTCCGTCTCTGCCCCCACCCGGCCAGCCTGATCTTCTTCGAGCACCCCGGCTACCGGAAGCTCTCGGCCGCGCTGCCGCGCGCGAGGCAGATCCCGCTCCTGCACCTCTTCTCGCACCTGGCCGACGGCTCCTCGCTGAGGATTCCGCAGTCCGGCTGGCTCGACGAGCTCGCCGACGCCAGCACCGGGCGCGGTCATCACGGCCACACGTTGGTGAAAAAGGTGGTCCGCTCGCACCGCTGGCAGCGGGTGGCGCGCGACCAGGACATCCGCGAGCTGGCGAAGTTCGAGGACCAGGTCTCGGTCGCGCTGTTCTCCCTCGATCCCGACGATCTGGGCCTCTACGGCAAGCCGATGGCGCGCAACGCGCAGATCTGGAACGAGGACTACGCGCTGCTGCTCGACGGCCCGCGCGCCACCCCGCTGGAGATCGAGCGCGCCAAGGCGACCGTCGATCGCGGCGGGCGGTTCGGCTATCGCTTCTTCTATCCGCCGATGCGGGCCGGCGCGCGGGAGATCTTCTGGCACCTGCCGCTGGTGGCGCGCCTCGGCCCGGGCAGCGCGGAGATCTGGGACGGCGAGCCCCTCCTCGGTTACGCGCAGGCGGAAGCGCCACCCGAGCTCCCAGAGCGCCCGCCGGTCGCGCTCGTGCCTCGCCTCCTCGCCCGCCCCGGCTACCTCGAGGCGGCGTCGATCTTCGGCGGCGAGCCCGGGCACGCCCGCTTCACCACCACCCACAACGTCCAGCGGCTGCTCGAGTTCCGCGCGCTCCTCGGCGGCCCGCTGCCGCCGTCGTTCGCGCGCGCGCTGACCCGCACCGGCAAGCACGCCTCGCTCGACGCCTGGCTCGACAGCGTGGCGGCCCTGGCCAGCGAGGCCGCCGGCGGCGCCCGCTGCGCCGGTCTCCTCAAAGAGGCGGTCTCGGGCGGCGACGTGACCCCGGCGCCCGATCTGACGTTCGCCGGCACCGGCACCCGCGCCTTCGAGGAGAAGGTCTGGAAGACGATCGCCGGGCTCGCCGAGGGCGAGCTCCGGATGAAGGAGAACGCCGACAGCGTCTTCGTCAACAAAGGAAAAACCGGCGGGCGGGCGGCCAAGGCGGCGCGCCTCGAGCTCGGGCAGCGGCGCGATCTCGAGCGCCTGGGCGATCACCTGCACGAGCGCTACCGGGCGCTCATCGCCGCCCACCAGATGACCGGCCGCGCGGAGGTGGTCGACCATCCGTTCCGCTGGGAGACCGACTTTCCCTTCCGCTGGTCGGAGGGGTGGAGCCGCAACCAGTCGCACGAGGCGCACGAGCGCAACGTCGTCCTGATGATCCCCGGCCGGAACCGCGGCGAGGCGGTGATCATGGCCGACCACTACGACACCGCCTACATGGAGGACGTCTACGAGAAGGACCGCGGCGGCGACGGCTTGCGCGCGGCGGCCGCGGGCGCCGACGACAACCACTCGGCGACCACGGCGCTGCTTTTGGCCGCGGAGACGCTGTTGGCGCTTTCGCGCGGGGGGAAGCTGGCGCGGGACGTCTGGCTGGTGCACTTGACCGGTGAGGAGTTCCCCTCCGACTGTCTGGGCGCGCGCGCGCTGGCGCGGGCGCTGGTCGAGCGGCGGCTCCGCTTCGCCGCCGCGTCGGGCGCCATCGTCGACGTCTCGCGCGTGCGGGTGACCGGCGCCTACGTGCTCGACATGATCGCCCACAACAACGACCGGGACCGTGACGTCTTCCAGATCGCGCCCGGCGAAGGGGTCGCCTCGGCGCGGCTGGCGCTCGAGGCGCACCTGGCCAACGAGCGCTGGAACCGCCAGGTCGCGCTCTGGAACGAGGCCTCCGACCGCAAGAGCAAGGGGCGGGCCGAGCGCCAGGAGCACGGCGCGAACATCCCGCCGCCGTTCGCCCACCTCGCCTTGCGCGGCGAGATCCGCCCCGAGTGGGACCCGCGCTCGTCGCTCTACAACACCGACGGCCAGATCTTCTCGGACGTCGGCGTCCCGGTGGTGCTGTTCATGGAGAACTACGACATCAGTCGGACCGGCTACCACGACACCGCCGACACCATGAAGAACATCGACCTCGACTACGCCGCGGCGCTGACCGCCATCGCCATCGAGACCGTGGCGGCGACCGCCTGCGCGCCCTGACCGCCGTCAGCGGCACCAGGCGGCGACGTCCGGACCCTGCGGCGTGTAGAGGGTGGCGCCCGAGGGGACCGAGATGGCGATCGGCGGCGTCACGGTCTCGATGAAGGCCCCGAACTGGCGGAGCAGCGTCATCGACGCCGTGTCGGTCACGCCGAGCGCTTCGTAGTCGGTGGCGTGGTCGTGAATGACGAACGACGAGGTGACGGCGAGGGAGCCGTCGCTCGAGGTCACGCGCGTGGAGTCGATCCCCAGGTTCACCGGGCCCGGCGTTCCCAGCGCGGCCAGCGCCGGCGCCGTGGTGGTGTCGGACGGCGGCCCACAGAGCTGCGCGTCGTCGGATTCGCGCCAGAAGTGAAACAGCGCCGCCGGATCGCCGGTGCCGGTGCCGAACCGGCCGTCGCCCGACCAGGTGGCCGCCGTGAGCGGATAAGCTGAGGTGTGAACGACAGCGCCGGTCGCCGGAGCCCACCAGGAGGTGGTGCCCGACACCGAGCCCACGAGATCGCTCGCCGGCGAGACGCCCAGGAAGGTCACGCCCGCGGGGACCGTGAACTGGTTGATGGAATGCAGATCGGCGCTGCCGACGACCATGACCGTCGTCCCCGTCTCGGTGAGAAGCTCGTTGCCGTCGCGGGAGAACCCCAGCACGGTCCCGGCAAAGCTGGGATCGAACGCCAGCTGGGTCCCGGTCCTGGCATCGAACACCGTCAGGCCGGCCGCGCCCGCCTCCTCCGTGGTCCCCTGGGCCGCGAAGCGACCGTCGGGCGAGACCGCATACCCGAGGAGCGCGCGACTGAAAGCACTGAAGAGAACCGTCGCCGCGCCGGTGGCAGGGTCCACCAGCTCGAGCCGCGTGCTGGTCGGCGAGTCGCCGACCTGGAAGTCGAGCTCGAGGAACAGACGCGCGTCGCCCGCGGTGAAACGGAGCACCGGGATGCCGCCGCCAGCCCGGCTGAAGCCCAGGTTCTCCGGGTTGACCGTCAACGTGAAGGTCTCGGGGGCGCCGGTGAGCCAACTCGTGGTCGTACCCGTGCCGAGATCGATCACCGTGCCCAGCGACGTCGCCAGCCGGGCGCCGTCGGAGGAGAACGCCAGTTGCGAGGCGCTGGCGTCGACACCCGAGGCGGGCGGCCCCGCGAAGCTGCGCTGCATCCGGCCGTCGGCCGCGTTCCACAACGTCACCTCGCCCATCTCGGCCGAGAGCGTCGCCAGGGCGGTACCGTCGGGCGAGAAGGCGACCGCGTCCATCCGTCCGAGCGGCGAGCCCAGCTGGGCGAGCTCGGTCCAGCTGTCGGTCGCGATCAGACGGACCGTCCCCGCGCCCGTGCGGGCCGCCAGCCGATCGCCTGTCGGCGAAAGCGCCACTTGCCAGCCCGCCTCCGGACCCAGCGTCTGGCAGCGGGTGTAGAGCTGGCCCGCCGCGGCCGGGGCGAGCGTGATCGTGTCAGTCAACGTGAGCGTGCCGCAGGCGATCCCCGGACCGCCCCCCTGACCACCGGCGCCGCCGCCATCAGGGGCAGCGCCCGAATTCCCGGCGCCGCCGTCGGCGACGGGCACGCCGCCGGTCCCCCCGCCGCCCCCTTCGCCGCGATCGTGGAGGAGCTGCGCGAGCAACCGGTCGCACCCGAAACATCCGGTCAAGACCAGCGCGCCGAACAGCCACATTTTCCGCATCGCCCACCTCCACGCCACGAAAGTTTTCGAGCTTCAACCTAAGGCGATCACCGCCTGCCACCAGAGCCCCGCCGATCAGCCCTCGGCCTGGGCAATGAAGACCATGATCAGGCTCCAGGCGCCGAGCGCCGGGACGAACAGCAGGAACTGCAGCGGCACCGGCAGCGCATAGATGATCGAGACCATCGGGATCCAGAACAACCAGTTGGGGACCACCAGCGGCAGCACGCGCGCCCGGTAGAGCCCACCCCGCAGCGCCAGCCGCGTCGCCGCCACCGAGTAGCCGCGCTGCCGCCAGAGGAAGAGCACCACGATGGCCACCGACCACAGCGGCGAGAACACGAACTGGTCGAAGGCCACCTTCTCCACCACCGTGCGCAGCAGCGCCTCCCTGCCGAACAGCGTCGCCTCGCCCCGGTAGAGCAGGTCGATCACCACGCCGTCGAGCGCGAAGAAGGCCGTGTTGAACAGGATCTCGCCGCCGCGGCCACGCAGCGTGCTGCGGCCCCGGTCGGCCAGCAGCTTGGCCAGCTCGGGGAGGATCCCGCCGGCCGCCGCGGTCAGGCCCGCGGCGACCGGGAGTCCGCCGGCGGCTTTCCACGCTGCCGCCAGCGCGCAGGCCTCACGAAAAGGCGCGCTCGCGTGATAGGCGATCGCGACCAGCGCGGCGGACGCCTGGATGAGCAGGAACGGCCGCCAGAACCGGCGCAGCGCCGCCGCCCCCGCAGCCAGGGGAGAAGGGAGCGCCGCTTCATTGTCTACCGCGGTCATCGACTGGCGCGACAATCTAGCAGCGGGCGGCAGCCGCTGCGCGCCCGGCCGCAGACCGATCTTCGACGGGCAACCTCGAGCGGGCGGGAAGAATCTGACCGTCTCGGAGGTTGTGGTTACCGACGATGAGGATTTCGTTCTCCAACCGGGTCGCCGCGCGCGCCGCCGCCCGCATCTTCGAGCAATACGGGTTCACGGCCAAGCAGACCGACACCGAGGTCTTCACAGACTGTCCGACGCTGCTGGCGGCCCCAGCCATCGAGCGCAGCATCGGCCTCGAGCTGGTCGAACGGATCGATCTTTCCGCGCGCGCGAGCACGCGCAGCGGCTGAGCCTCACTGGGAGGACGGCGGCCGCTCGACCGGCTGAAAGCTCGACGGCGGCCGGGTCGGATCGCCGTCGGGCAGGTTCGGCGAGATCTCCACCTCGACCTTGGTGGTGTCGATCGTGCTCAGCTCTTCCGTGGCGCAGACCCGCGCCGCCCGGACCAGCTCGTCCGCGCGGTCGACCAGCAGGCGCAGCCGGTGCAACGAATAGTCGGCCTCGTCGCCGCCCGGCCCGGTCGGGGTCTCGCCGAGCCGGCCGAGCTCACCACCGGCGATTTGCAGTCCGGCGCGCGCTTCGGCTAGCTTCTCGTCGACGCAATTCGTGTCCAGGAGATCCCGCGGTGTCTTGGCGCGTATCCGTTCGATCTGTTGAATGCCGGCCACCAGCTTGCGGACCTCGGCGTGCGCCTCGACGCGCGGATCGCGCGTTCGCGCCGGCGCAGAGATCATGCCAAGCGACGCCATCACAGAGATGAGCAGCCACATCCCGCCCTTTCGGTCCTTGCAGTCCTTCCCGACAAGGTGGTCACGCCGTGGCCCAGCCGCAACGGGCTTGCTGCGGCGATCCCGTACCGGCCCCGCCCTCCTGGCGACCCTGGCGCTCTCGGCGGTCGCCTGTGGGGCCGCCAGTTACCGCGAGGTGCGCCCCAGCGAGCCGCTGGCGGCCGCCGCGGGCGGCCTGCGCGTCAGCGCCGAGCGCGTCTTCCTGACCGACGACACGATCGAGAACGGCGTCGGTGACGGGACGGCCCTGGTCGTCGAGCTGCAGCTCGCCAACACCGGGCCTCGCCCGTACGACCTGGCGCCCACCGCCCTTTGGTGTCTGCTGCAGCTCGACGCGCGCCGCCCCGACCTGACCCGCCTCCTGCCACCGTCGGTGAACGGCGAGGGCCCGTTCCCGGGCGCTCTCCCCGAAGGGGGCGGCGACCTCCACCCGATCGAGGTCGCCGCCGGACAGCGGCGATCGTTCTGGATCTTGTTCCGCGGCTACCGCTTCGACGGCAGCGCCGTCCCGCGGCGGATCACGCTGACCCTGCCCGACGCCGACGGGCGGACGTTCGAGCTCGTGCTGGCCGACCCGGCGGAGGGCCTCCTGCGCTGGGAGGTCCCGCCCACGCGCAGCACCTGGACCGTCGGCATCCAGAGCGGCTCGTTCTACGGCAACTACGTCCAGGCGATGTCCTTCTCCGAGAGCGTCTCGCGCCAGGCCAGCGCCGGCCGTTTCCTCTGGGACGCGGGCCTGGTCTCCTCGGTGATGGTGCAGGTGGAAGGCAAGCTTCGCTCGGCGACCTCGTCGTTCACCGGGCTCGGCCTCGACGCCCACCTGACGCTCCCCCTCTTTCGTTGGGGCGAGCCGACCAACCCCGTCCGCCTCGGCCCCTACCTGGGCGGACAGATCCAGACCCTGATCGAAATCCAGCCGACCCAAAAGAACACCGCCATGCCCCAGATCCCCGCCATTTATGGTCAAGGGGGGCCGGAGATCGGTCTCGATCTCGACGTCGGCGCGCTCCGGAACGCCGCCACGCCGTTCCCGCTCACGCCCGTGGGCGCCAACCCGCTCCCGCGCTGGAGCGCGCGGGTCGGGTACACCCACACCTGGATCGGGCACGGGACGGCCGACGGCTACTTCACCGGCGCGCGCTTCGCCTGGTAACGGCGCGGCGCCGCCGGCGCCCGCTACTTGCCAGCGGCCTTCTTCTCCACGTGGCCGCCGAACCCGAAACGCATGGCGGACAGGATCCGGTCCTGGAACTCCGCCTCGCCGCGCGAGCTGAACCGTTCGAACAGCGCCGCGGCCAGCACGTGCGCCGGCACCCCCTCGTCGATCGCGGCGTCGAGCGTCCAGCGCCCCTCGCCCGAGTCGGACACCCGCCCGCTGAACTTGGCGAGCTGCGGGTCGCCCGCGAACGCCTCCGCGGTCAGATCGAGCAGCCAGGAGGCGATCACGCTCCCGCGCCGCCAGACCTCGGCGACGTCGGCGAGATTGAAGTCGTACTGGTAGTACTGGGGCGCGCGCAGCGGCGTCGTCTCGGCGTCCGCTTTCTCCTGGCGCAGGCCCACGCCGGCGTGCCGGAGGACGTTCAGCCCCTCGGCATAGGCCGCCATCAGGCCGTACTCGATCCCGTTGTGCACCATCTTCACGAAGTGGCCGGCGCCGGCCGGGCCGCAATGCAGGTACCCCTGCTCCGCGGTGCCTCCGCGCCCCTCGCGCCCGGGCGTCCGCGGGATCGTCCCCTGGCCGGGCGCCAGCGTGGCGAACAGCGGGTCGAGGCGGCGGACGATCTCAGGCTCGCCGCCGATCATCAGGCAGTAGCCGCGCTCGAGCCCCCAGACGCCGCCGCTGGTGCCGCAGTCGACGTAGTGCAGCCCCTGCCCGGCGAGCCGTTTGGCCCGCTCGACGTCGTCCCGATAGAACGAGTTGCCGCCGTCGATGACCACGTCGTCCTTGGCCAGGAGCGGCGCCAGATCGCCCAGCGTCGCGTCGACGACGCCCGCCGGAACCATCAACCAGATGGCGCGCGGCGGCTTCAGCGCCGCCACGAATTCTGGCAGCGTGACGCCGGGAACGGCGCCCTCCTTCGCCAGCGCCCGCGTCGCCTCCGCCGAGACGTCGTGCCCCACGCAGGTGTGACCGCCGCGCATGAGACGCCTGACCATGTTGGCGCCCATGCGCCCGAGCCCGATCATTCCAAGCTGCATCCCCGTCCTCCTTGTTGGCGCCAAGGTATAGCGCCCCCGGAGGCGGACAACGCGGACAACGTGAATAGATCAGCTGGCCAGCGGCAACGCGAACGGGACCAGGATGGACAGTCGGCCGCGGGCCGGCGCCTCGGCCTCCGCCCGCTCGGCGAGCAGGCCGGCGATGGCGGGGCGGCAACCGCCACACCCGGTCCCGGCGCGACAGGCGTCCCCCACTTCGTCGATCGAACGCGCCCCCTGGCGGATGGACTCGCGAACGGTACGATCACAGATTCGGTGGCAGTGGCAGACGAGCAAGCAACCTCCTGAGTGAGCCTCGAGGATATTGAAAGTAATTCTCAAAATCAACGTGATTCGGCGGCCGCCCCTTCGATGACCCGTCCACCCGAGGAGACCACATGCAAGGAGATCCGGAGATCCTGACCGCGCTGAACGACATCCTGACCAGCGAGCTGACCGCCATCAACCAGTACTTCATCCATTACAAGATGTTGGAGAACTGGCACTACGCGCGCCTGGCCAAGAACAAGCGGGAAGAATCGATCGAGGAGATGAAGCACGCGGACAAGATCATCGCTCGGATCCTCTTCCTGGATGGGGTGCCGAACATGCAGCGCCTGGGGCCGGTGAAGGTGGGCGAGGAGCCG
>Ga0134125_10004662_pt1 | contig 15665 bp, 10 predicted proteins | sample KB31751_FD_96464 | JGI IMG/M metagenome (GOLD analysis project Ga0134125, IMG submission 96464) | Terrestrial soil microbial communities with excess Nitrogen fertilizer from Kellogg Biological Station, Michigan, USA - KB3-175-1 | ecosystem: Environmental > Terrestrial > Soil > Unclassified ... | reverse complement strand
CGAGCCGCTGCGGCGGGCGGTGCCGGCCGGCGCCGTGAGCGGTTCGCCGGTCCACTGCCCGAGCGTCGCGCGGTAGGAGAGGTCCGGCCCGGGGAGTTCGGCTTCCCACAGGATCTTGCCGTCCGGGGCGAACTCGGAGATGTACGGTTCCGAGCCCCAGCCGACGAACACGTTGCCGCCGGGCAGCTTCTGGGTGTCGCCCATGTACTCCGATTCCAGGCGGAAGCCCTGGCCGTACTGACCGACCATGCTCGCCTCGTGGCTCTGCGGGTCGAGCTTCAGGACGAGGCCGCGCGAGGCCGATTTCGATTCGATGTAGCTGCCGCCGCCGGTCAGCTGGCAGCAGTGGTCGTCGAACAGGGTGACGGTCGAGTCGGGGCCGAGCCTCGCGTCGTGCTGCCACTGAAAGCGCGCCGCCGGCTCGACGTCGAAGCTCGACCTGCGCCCGCCGAGCGTCCATTCGATCTGCCCGCTCGCGATGTTCACGAGGTACACGGCCCACGTGTCGCGCATCGAGACGAGGAAGCTCTTGCCGTCGGGCGAGAGGTCGATCGAGTTCACGTGGTAGGCGTCCCAGGGGAAGCCGTTGGTGGGGAGCGTCGCCTGGACCTCGCTGAGCGGGATGTGGTGGAGCGCGTCCCAGCTCTTGATCAGGCGACCGGACTTCAGGTCGTACTCCTGCACGGCGGAGTCGATCAGCGCGCCGTTGTACGCGCCGCCGTACTTGGATAGGTCGAGCGGGATGTTCTTGTTGGCCGTGACCCACGCGTGCTGCCCGTCGATCACGAGCTCGTGCAGCGTCACGACCCAGCCGCCGGTCGCGTGCACCCGGGCGATCGGCCGGTAGTGCTGATCGACGATCACGTATTCGCCGCTTTCGGTCGCGCCGGTGTTCGTCACCTTGCCCTGCCACCACGTGAGCACGGGCTTGCCTTCGTAGCTCTGCGCGCTCAGGTTCGAGGCGACGAGCTTTTCCCTGACCGGCTGGAACCAGACCGGCTGCAGCGAGCGGTCGAGGATCAGCGGCCCGCTCTGGCCGTTGATCGGCGGTTCGTTCAGGTTGTAGAAGTTGGCCGCGAAGACGTAGCCGGGCTCGAGCTTCGCGCCCTGCTCGCGGTGGATGATGCGGTACTTCGGCGGGTGCAGGCTCGGCGCCGAGGCGAACGTGAAGGAGTTCGCGGTCGTGTACTTGCCGAGCGGGTCGCCGTGGGTGTCGTGGAAGATCGCGGCGAGCCCGACGAACAGCGCGATCGCGCCCGCGACGACGAGCACCAGGCGCCGCGAGGCGGCGCGCGTGGCGCCCTCGGGCCGGGGCACGGCCACGAATGTGAGCAGCGCCGCCGCGGCGGTCAGGCACGCGCCGATCAGGTAGGCCAGCCGGAACCCGTGCGTGAGCGCATCCGAGACCTGCCGCCCCTGGCCGATCAGATCCGTCGAGTGCTGGGTCGCGAGCGTGATCAGCAGCGCGAGGCCCAGACCTCCGCCGATCTGGCGCGAGGTGTTGACCAGGCCCGAGGCGAGACCGGCCTGCCCGGGCTTCGCGCCCTGCGTCGCCGCGATCGTGGAAGGCACGATCGACATCGCGATCCCGGCGGTCGTCAGCACTCCGGGGATCACGACCCAGACGAGCGGCGTCCCACTCGACTTGATCTGCGTGAAGAGCAGCAGGCCGACGGTCATCATCGTCAGGCCGCTGCCGAGCACGGCGCGCACCCCGAAGCGCCCGACGAGTTTCCCCGCCCGCGGCGCGATCAGGAGGATCGCGGCGGTCATCGGCAGGAAGTTCAGGCCCACGTGGAACGGCGAGATGCCGAGCACCTGGGCCATGTACAGCGAGCTCACGAACCACATCGGGAACAGCGCGGCGCTGAACAGGATCACGATGTTGTTGGCGACCTGCAGCCCCTTCGTCAGCTCCTTGAAGGGGATCAGGGGCGCCTTCGCGAAGCGCGTCTCGATCACGCCGAACAGGGCCAGCAGCAGCACGCCGAGCGCGATCGGGCCGAGCGCGTCGAAGGAGCCCCAGCCCTTCAGGCCGCCTTCGACGACGCCATAGACGAGCACCATCTGCCCGATCGTCAGCGTCAGCGCGCCGGCCAGGTCGAAGCTGTCGTCGGGTTTCGCGCGCCTGCGCTCGGCGATGACCGCCCAGCCCACCAGCGCGAAGGCGATCGCGAACGGCGGGTTGATCAGCAGCACCCACCGCCAGCTGAGGAATTCGGTGATGATCCCCCCGAACAGGACGCCGGCCGCGCCGCCGAGGCCGTTCATCGCCGCCCACGTCGCGATCGCTTTGTGCAGCTGCGGGCCAGGCTCGAAGGAGGCGGTGATGATCGCCAGCGAGGACGCCGCCATGAAGGCGCCCGCCAGGCCCTGGAACGCGCGTGCCGCGACGAGCGTGCCCTGGTCGGGAGCCAGCCCCCCGGCCAGCGAGGCGACGCCGAACAGGGCCAGCGCGACGACGAACGTACGGCGTTGGCCGAAGTGGTCGGCGGCCCGGCCGCCGAGCATCAGGAAGCCCGCGAACGAGATCGCGTAGGCGTCGACGACCCATTGCAGGTCGGGCGAGGAGAAGCCCAGGTCGGTCTGGATCCTCGGCAGCGCGACGTTGACGATGCTCAGGTCGAGGATGACCATGAACTGCGCCACGCAGCAGACGACCAGCAGCCAGCGCGAGCTCGGCGCGCGAGGCTCGGGTGCGACCGCCGAGGCGCTCGCCTGCTCGGCCGTTCCGGCGCTCATCGCCCGCCCCCGTTCTTACAAAACTGCCGAGAACGGTTGGTAGGGTTGGCGGCCAAGCTGCAAAGCGACGAACGGAGCCCGACCCGCCATGAAGAGAACGCCACTGACCGCCATGCTAACGCTCCTGGCCGTGCTGGCTGCGAGCTTCGCGATCGCAGGCTGCGGCGGCAAAAGCTCCTCCTCGTCATCGACCTCGACGGGGACGACGACGAGTCACGGGCACAAATCGAAACCGGCCTACTAGCCGCCCGGGCGCTCACTTGCCCGTTTCCGTGTGCGGGAGCGAGGCGTAGAAGCCGATCGTCTTGACGGGCTTGGAGGTTCCGAGCACGCGCCCGCTCGCGTCGAGCGCCTGCACCTCGACGTAGTCGTAGGAGGCGGGCAGGATCGTCTGGCTCTCGAAGTCCGCGATCGGGATCGTCGCGCGCGCCGTGAGCCCGGTTTCGCGCGCGCCCGCGAGCACCCGCCAGGAGGCGACGCCGGTCGCGCCGTTCCAGCTGGCGTGCACGATCGTCTCTTCGCCCGTGTCGTTCTGGCTCGCGAAGGCGACCGGCGGCGCCGCCGGGATCGCGCTCCAGGGGTGGCGGTAGGCGCGGTAGAAGGACATGTCGTAGGGCTCGTGCGCGTCGAGGAGGATCGCCCCGTTCGGGGCGTACTCGGTGATCGCGGGCGTCCCCCCGTAGCCGAGCAGGCTGTTGCCGCCGGGGAGCGTCTGCATGTTGCCCTGGCTGGCCGAGAGGACCGGTGGGTCGGGGTGGGTGTAGGCGGCGACCAGGCGGGCTTCTCGACGCGCGTGGTCCAGCGCGATCCGCAGGCCGCGTGACTCCTTGTGGATCGGCGGGTTCGAGCCGTCGTCGAAGATCGTGACCTCGCCGTTCGGCAGCATCCGCGCGTCGTGCTGCCAGGCGGTTCGCGTGCCGGGCCCCATCTTGAAGGAGCTCCGGTTGCCGCCCAGGCGCCAGAGGATCTGGCCGGTCCCCGCCTGCAGCTGGTAGGCGGCCCACGTCGAGCGCGCCGAGATCAGCAGGTTCCCGTTCGGCTCGGGGTCGATCGAGTTGATGTGGAAGTAGTCCCACGGCGTTTCGTCGTGGCTGGCTTCGACTTCGGACTCGGCGGCGGCGACGTGGTCGAGGCTGTGCCATTCCCAGCGCACGAGCCCGGTCCGAGTGTCGATCTCCTGAATCGCCGTATCGGTGATCGTGCCGCCCTTGGCGCCGCCGACGCTAGACGTGTCGCAGCGGACCGGGTTGAACGCCGTGGTGTAGGCGACCCCGTGCGGCAGCAGCTGGAACTCGTGCAGGTCGGCGCGCAGGCCGTTGCCGCCCGGCAGTCGCTTGATGACCTGGTAGCGGTGGTTCATCACGAGGTCTTCGCCCTGGCCGAAGCCGAACTCGAGCACTCGGCCCTCCCACCACGTCAGCACCCGCTGCCCTTCGTAGGTCTGGACGTTGAGGTCCTCGGCCGTCTGCGCGCCCGGCAGGTCGCCGAACCAGACGAGCCGCCCCTGGGGGGTGTAGATCAGCGGTCCGTACTGCCCGGGTCCCGGGCCGTTGGTCGTGAAGACGTAGCCCGCGCTCGGGTCGCGGTCGGGGGTCGTGACGGTCAGGACGGGCGCCTGCACGCCGGGCAGCGTGTAGAAGCTCTGGTAGTCGGCTGGGGCGGCTTTGGGGTTGTGGAAGTCGGGCGTCGCGGCGGTCGGGTAGGGCGTGTCGACTCGGAAGTCGAATGACACCGGTCGCCCCGCGACCGTCGCCGAGACCGTGACCAGCTCGCCGGCGTCGAACGGGGCGCGCGGCACGAAGCTCGCGCCGTCGCCCTGCGAGTACGGGCGCAGCGAGCCCGGGTGCGGGCCGCTGCTCCGGCCCCGGACCGAGACCGAGGAGATCTGCGACGCCGGCGCGCCGAGGAAGCTGATCTGGGTGCGGGGGTTGGCGGCGACGGTCCCGGGCGCGGGGGAGACGTCGACGGTCGTGCCCGCCAGGGCGGCGTTGTGCTCGATCGTCGCCGGCAGGCAGCGGGGCGACGCGGAGGCCCGTTTGGAGCCCGCGCCGATCTTCAGGCTCGCCGAGCCGAGCGCGATCGCCAGCACCGCCCAGACGAGCACGGCGACACCGAGGATGATCAGCACGTAGCGGCGCATTCAAAGAAGGAGGGGGCGCGGCACGGCAGCGCACGGCGCCGCGGGCCGAGGCCGGAAGCCTGCCACATCCGTCCCCCGGGAACGTAAGAGTTGCCGCAAAACCCGTGGTCGCGCCGGTCGAGCGGCGAGCCCGGCGGCCGCGGTCGCTACCCTCCCGGGCTGATGAGCAGACTCCTTCCGGCCGCACCCCCGCTCGCGATCGCGGGCTGCGCGGTGGCCCTGATCGCCTGCGGCAGCACCTCCTCGGCCAGCACCTCCGCGGGCGCGCCGAGCGCGGTCGATGCCGCGAACACCGCGAGCGCGAACCCCGTGGCCGTCTCCCCCGAGCCGGGTACGCCGGACGCATCGCCGACGACGCAGATCAGCTTCCTCGGGGGCAGCGGCACGCAGGTCTCCTCCGTCTCGGTGAAGGGCTCGCGCAGCGGCAGCCACGGCGGCGTGCTCCGCGCCTACTCGACGGGGACGGGCGAGAGCTTCATCCCGAGCCATCCGTTCAGCCCCGGCGAGAAGGTCACGGTCCGCGCGACGGTCACGGCCGGTCCGAACACGGGCCCGGTCAGCACGAGCTTCACGATCGCCCACCAGTACGCGCCGAGCCAGAAGCAGTTCCCGCTCAACCCCGGCAACGCCGCCGACGTCCAGCACTTCGTCTCGGCGCCGTCGCTCACACCTTCGACGGTTCGGATCAAAGTGCACGCCAAGCCGGGCGCCGCGCCGGGGGACCTGCTGCTCGCCCCCTACCAGGGCAAGGGCACGCCCGGGCCGATGATCGCCGATCAGAACGGCAACATGATCTGGTTCAAAGCGCTTCCGGCCGGCGAGTCGGCGACCAACCTGGAGGCGGTCCAGTTCCAGGGGCAGCCGGCGCTCGTGTGGTGGCAGGGCCGGATCCTCGAGGTCGGCTTCGGCCAGGGCGAATACGTGATCGCCAACTCGAGCTACCAGCAGATCGGCCACATCCGCGCGGGCAACGGCTACCACGCCGACCTGCACGAGATCCGCCTGCAGAACGACGGCACGGCCTGGGTCGACGCGTTCGACCCGATCCAGATGAACCTGTCCTCGCTGCACGGTCTCTCGAACGGCGTGCTGACCGACTCGGTCGTTCAGGAGATCGACGTCAAGACCGGCCTGGTGATGTGGGAGTGGCACTCGCTCGGGCACGTCCCGGTCTCGGAATCGCACAACGCCGTGCCGAAGTCGCACTACCCCTGGGACTACATCCACGTCAACTCGATCAGCCCGGGTCCGTCGGGTGACGTGCTGCTGTCCTCCCGCAACACGTGGGCGCTGTACGACGTCGACATCCACAGCGGCCAGATCCGCTGGCGGATGGGGGGATCGCACTCGAGCTTCAAGATGGGCTCGGGGACGCGCTTCTACTGGCAGCACGACGCCGAGTGGCAGCCCGACGGGTCGATCTCGGTGTTCGACAACGGCTCCTCGCCGCCGAAGGAGAAGCAGTCGCGCGGCCTGCTGCTCGCCGTCGACGCCGCGGCGCACACGGTGACGCTGAGCAAGCAGTTCACGAACCCCTCGCGGACGCTCTTGGCCTCCAGCCAGGGCAACACGCTCAGCCTGCCCGGGGGCGACTGGCTGATGGGGTACGGCGGCCTGCCGGACTTCACCGAGTACGACTCCTCCGGGCACGTGCTGCTCGACGGCACGCTCGGTAGGAACGTGCAGGACTTCCGCACCTACCTGGCCCCGTGGACCGGGCATCCGAAGACCTCGCCTTCGGTCGCCGTGAAGCCGAACGGGTCCGGCGCGCTGGCCGTCTACGCGAGCTGGAACGGCGCCACCGAGGTGGGGAGCTGGAAGGTGCTCGCGGGCGCCTCCGCGAGCACGCTCGCGCCGGTCGCGAGCGCTCCGCGTGGCGGCTTCGAGACGACGATCAAGGCCCTCACGACCGGTCCCTACGTGCAGGTCCAGGCGCTCGACTCGAGCGGCAACGTGATCGGCACGTCGGCGACCGTCAAAGCCTGATTCGCCTGCGCGTCCTGATACTGCTCGCGGCGCTGTCGCTGCTGGTGCTGATCCCGGCCGGGCGCGTCAGCCGCTCGGTGCCGCGACTGGCGCCCGCCGAGGCGACGCTCGCGCCGGTCGCGAGCGTCGCCTCGGACACCGTCCCCGCGCCCGCCTCGTGCGCGCCGACGGCGCTCAACCGCTCGGCGCTCGAGGCCGGCGGCGTGACCGTCTCGCCGCTCCCGGGCAGCCGCGACGCATCGCCGCTGACGCAGATCAGCATGGTCGGCGCGCCCGCCGCGGAGCTCTACGCGGTGACGGTCAGGGGCTCGCGCAGCGGCCCGCACGCCGGGCGCCTTGAGCCCTACTCGCAGGGCGACGGGGCGAGCTTCGTGCCCTCCAGTCCGTTCCGCGCCGGCGAGCGGGTGACGGTCACGGCGACGCTCACACACGGCGGCAGCGCCACACCGTTCTCCTACGCCTTCGAAGTCGCCACGCCGGACACGGGCGGCGAAGCGGGCGGCAGCTCGACGCCGCGCTCGGAACCGCGCGACTACCAGAGCTTCCGCTCGCGCCCGGACCTGAAGCCGCCGACGATCGCGGTCACGGCGCACTCGCCGTCGGCCTCGCCGGGCGAGCTGTTGCTGGCGCCGTACTCGGGCCCCGGCCAGTACGGGCCGATGATCCTCGACGAGAACGGCTCGCTGGTGTGGTTCAAGCCGCTGCTGCCCGCGGGCACGCGCGCGGCCGATCTGCGTGTCCAGAGCTATGAGGGCAAACGGGTCCTGACCTGGTGGCAGGACCTGCTGATCACGGCGCACAGCCGCAAGGCGGGGATCGTGATCGACGACAGCTCCTACCGCCAGATCGGGGTCGTGCGCGCCGGCAACGGCTACCAGCCCGACCTGCACGAATTCCAGATCACGCCTCGGGGCACCGCTCTGATCACCGTCTACGACGGGATCCTCTGCAACCTCTCGAAGCTCGGCGGCCCGGCCGACGGCGCGGTCGCCGACACGCTCGTGCAGGAAATCGACCTGAAGACGGGCCTCGTCCGCTACGAGTGGCACAGCCTCGACCACGTGCCGCTGAGCGACTCCTACGCCTCTCCCCGGCCCGGCAGCCGCAAGGAACCGTTCGACTTCTTCCACGTCAACTCCGTCGAGGTGACGCACTCCGGCGACCTGCTGATCGACGCCCGCAACACCTGGGCCGCCTATGACACCGACCCCCGCACCGGTCAGGTCCGCTGGCGGCTGGGCGGGCGTCGCAGCAGCTTCAAGCTCGGCCCCGGGACGGCGATCGCCTACCAGCACGACGCGCGCGAACAGCCGAACGGCAACATCACGTTCTTCGACAACGGCGCGACCCCGAAGGCCCACCCGCAGTCGCGCGTGATCGAAGTCGCGCTGAACCGGACGACGATGACGGCGACGCTCGTGCGACGCGACGAGCACTCCCCGGCGCTCGTCGCGGGCAGCCAGGGCAACCTGCAGGCCCTCCCCGGCGGGGACTGGATGGTCGGCTGGGGCCAGTCGCCCTACCTGAGCGAATACTCCGCCTCGGGCCAGGTGCTCCTCGACGCGCACATGCCCTCGACGTACGAGTCCTACCGGACCTACCGCCAGGACTGGAGCGCCCAGCCGACGGCGCCTCCGGCGTTCGCGGTGGCACGCGCGGGCGCGGGCGCGGGGACGACCGTCTACGCGAGCTGGAACGGGGCCACGAACGTCGCCTCGTGGCGCGTGCTTGCCGGTCCGAGCGCGAACGCCCTGCAGCCGGTCGGGGCGGCGCCGCGGGCGGGCTTCGAGACGGCGATCGCGCTCGGTGCCGCGCCGGCGAAGGGCAGCTGGGTGAGCGTGCAGGCGCTCGACGCTACGGGTGCCGTGCTCGGCGTCGCCCCGGCCCGCCGCGTCTGAGCGTGCTCCCCTGGTGGGGGGCGGGGCCTCCCTGTCCTTCGGAGACGTTGCCGACGAGGCTTTCGACCTTCGCCTTGCGTCGCACCGTCGCCTTCGCGGCGGCCTGCCGGGCGGTCGAGAAGTAGTTCGCGAAGCCGCGGCCGTGAGCGGCCTGCAGTCGTTCCGGCAGCGGCTTGCGCAGCTCGTGGACGAACGCTTTCTGAAGCTCCGAGCGCATCGTGGCCTCCAGCGGCGTGTGTTCGGCGGAGTTGTGGAGCTCGAGGCGGCCGGTCTGCGTCGTGTAGTCGTAGAGCTCGACTTCCTGACCTTCGCTGAGCGGCTCGATCCCTTCTTCGGGCCAGTGCGAGTAGACCGCGAACTTGGCTTCGGGGGTACGCATCGCCACGACGTGCAGCGGCGCCGCGGCCGCGTACTGCTCGATCGCGAACTCCGTGACGGTCTCGTCGGTCGCGTGCAGGACGTAGTCGCGGCCGGGGGCTTCCGGGTCGGCGAGCATCGCCGCGAGGTCGGCCCGTTCGGCGATGTGCTCGTAGTGGGACTCGCTGCGCCACGCGTCCGAGCCGGTCGCGATCGTCAGCAGCAGCGGCGCGATGTCGACGCTCGAGGTCAGCCCTTCGCGGACTGTCTCGGGGGCGGCGGTGAGCTTGCCGCGGTTGTCCTTGACGATCAGCGGCACGCGGATCGCCTCCTCGTAGGCCGCCGCGCCCTTGCCGCGGAGGCCGTGCGAGCCGCCGTACTCGCCGTGGTCGGAGGTGAACAGGATCACCGTGTTGGCGGCGACCTCGGGGCGGCTGTGGAGCGCCTGCAGGACCGTCCCGATGTGGCGGTCGACCTCGCGCTGCAGCTTCGCGTAGAGGTCGACGAAGTCGAGCCAGATCGGCGCCACTTCCGGCCCGGTGAAGGGCACCGGCCCGAACGAGGCCGCCGCCGTGTCCTGCAGCGAGCGCTGCAGCCGCGGCTTGTTGCGCTCGATCAGCAGTTCCGGGGTCTCGAAGTTGGGCGGCATCCGCCCGACCGTCCGCCGCGCCGTCGTCTCCGCCGGGACCCGGTCGCTCCATACGTACCACCACGCGATGTCGTGCGGGTTGACGAACGAGACGGTCGTGCACCACGGCTCCCGGGCGCCTTCCTCGGAGTACCACTCGCGGAAGCGACGGGCGATCGTCGGGTCCTTGTGCCAGCCCTGGCCCGGCCCGCCGTCGGGCGAGGGGTAGACGCCGCCCGCGAACCCGTAGCGCTCGAGCGCTTCTTCGCCTTCGGCCGGGGTCCAGTGGTTGTCGTGGTGGGTGAGGTGCCACTTGCCGAACCACCGCGTGTGGTAGCCGTGCTCGCGAAGCATCGTGCCGTAGGTGGGAAAGCCCGGGTCGAGCGTCGAGCCGCCGGTGATCATGCATCCGGTCTGGTGGGTGTAGAGACCCGTCAGCATCGCGGCGCGGGCGGGCGAGCAGTCGTTGGAGGCGGTGTAGTGGCGTCCGAAGGAGACGGCTCCTTCGCGCAGCCGGCGCAGGTTCGGCGGCAGCGCCATCCCCATCGGGGTCGCCGAGAACCACTGCGGGTAGCGCAGCTGGTCGACCATCACGACCAGGATGTTCGGTCGCGTCGGCGAGGGGCGGTGGGCCGTTCTGTCGCGTTTGGCGTGCGGCTTGGGCGATTCGTCCCCGTCGGCTTCGGACAGCGCCTTGATGCCCCACCCGGCCCCCGCGAGGAGGCCTCCGGCGATCGCTCCCCGCTTCAGGAACGTGCGCCGATCGACTCTCATATGCTGCTCGGGATCCATGCGTTTCGTGCGAGCTCTCATCCTGGGGCCATCGCTGGCCCTCGGTTTGGGGTTTGCCGGCCTGACCGCCACCGCCGCGGCGCAGTCTGCGCCAACGTGCGTCCCCGCGAGCCTCAACGTCTCTGCTCTGCAGGCCGGTGCCGTAACAGTATCGCCCCTGCCGGGCAGCAGGGACGCATCTCCCTGGACACAAATCAGCCTGCTCGGCCTCCCGGCCAGGGATCTGACCGTGACGAGCGTCTCGGGTTCGCGCAGCGGTGCTCACAGCGGGCATCTGGAGGCCTACTCGCAGGGCGATGGCGCGAGCTTCGTGCCATCCCGGCCGTTCCTGCCCGGAGAGCGTGTGACGGTGCGGGCGCGAGCGCGCGTGGGGGGCGCGTGGAGGAGCGTGCTCGACGTATTCGTCGTGGCCCACCCCGACGCGATCAGCTCGACCCCCGAGCGGATCAAGTCGAACTCGGGGGCGCAGAGCTTCCGCTCGCGGCCGGACCTGCGCCCGCCCAGCGTGACCGTGACGGCGAACTCGCCCGCGGCCGCCCCCGGCGACGTCTTCGTCGCGCCCTACGGGGGCACCGCGGGCCAGGCCGGCCCGATGATCCTCGACCCGTCGGGCGGCCTGGTGTGGTTCAAACCGCTGCCCCTGTACACCTCGGCGACGAACTTCAGGGTTCAGGAATACGGGGGCAAACCGGTGCTGACGTGGTGGCAGGGCGACATCAGCGTGCACGGCTTCGGCACGGGCGAAGACGTGATCGCCGACGGCGCCTACGACGAAGTCGCGCACATCCGCGCGGGGAACGGCCACCGGGCCGACCTGCACGACTTCCAACTGACGCCGCAGGGGACGGCCCTCCTGACGTCTTACTTCCCGGTCCTCTGCAACCTCTCCTCCGTCGGCGGCTCCAGCTACGCGGGGCTGACGGATGGGGTCTTCCAAGTGGTTGACGTGCGGACGGGGCTCGTGGAGTACGAATGGACGAGCCTCGACCACGTCGCGCTGAGCGAGTCCTACTCCTCGCCGAAGCGGTCGAGCACCGCGTACCCCTATGACTTCTTCCACATCAACTCGCTGGGCGTCGACCGCGACGGGAGCCTGCTGATCTCGGCCCGGAACACGTGGGCGATCTACCGCCTGCAGGCTCCCACGGGTCTGATCGAATGGCGGCTCGGAGGCAAGCGCTCGAACTTCACGGGCACGCCGAGCACGCGCACGGCCTGGCAGCACGACCCGCGCGAACTGCCGGACGGCACGATCAGCCTGTTCGACAACGGGTCCTCACCCACGGTGCACCCGCAGTCGCGCGGGATCGTGCTGCGCCTGGAACCGCGCACGGGCTCCGTGACGCTCGTCGCCGAACTCACCCACGCCCCCGCTGAGGTTGTCGAAAGCCAGGGCAACGTCCAGGCGCTGCCGGGCGGCGACTGGTTCCTGGGGTGGGGGCAGGAACCGTTCTTCTCGGAGGTGAGCCCGACCGGCCAGCAGCTGTTCGCGGCCCACTTCCCGGTCCACGAGCAGTCCTACCGGAGCTTCCGCATGCCGTGGAGCGCGGTCCCGAACCATCCTCCGGCGCTCTCCTTCCAGCCCGGGGGCAGCGGCGCGGGCACGGTCTACGCGAGTTGGAACGGCGCCACGGGCGTCTCGTCGTGGCGCGTGGAGGCGGGCGGCTCGGCGACGGCGATGCATCCGATCCTGACCGCCGCCCGCAGCGGCTTCGAGACGGCGATCGCGCTGCCCGGCGGCACGATCGGCCCCTATTTGGCGGTCCAGGCGCTCGACGCCGCCGGCAACGTGCTGCGTTCCTCCCCGAGCGCGAGGGCCCTGCCGACGGGGTAGCCTCGCGGCCCCGGCGCGGCGCGGCTGCGGCGCCAGGGCCGCGCTCGCGCTGCCGCTCAGGTCACGCTCGCGACCAGCACCGGCACGGTCTCGTCGCGACCGCGCGCGTCGATCTCGCGGCGCTCGGCGCCGGGCAGCCGCTGGTCGATCCCCTCCACGAGGTCGGCCGAGACGACGAGCTGACCCTCTCCGGCCGTTCCCTGCAGGCGGGCGGCGACGTTGACCGCATCGCCGAGGGCGGTGAAGTCGACGACGGCGGTGCCGACGTTCCCGACGAACGCGGGCCCCGCGTTCAGCCCGACGCCGACCGGCAGCCACGGCCCCCCGGGGGTGCCGTAGCCGACGGCGCGGAGCAGGTCGGAGGCGGCGTCGAGCGCGTGGGAGCGGTAGTCGGGCCCGGCGACGCCCGGGATGAACAGGGCCATCGCCTCGTCGCCGATCAGCTTGTCGATCAGACCGTCGTGGCGGAGGATCACCTCCGTGGCGACCGCGTAGAAGCGGTTCAGCAGCGCCGCGAACTCCGCCGGGCTGCTCTTCTCGCCGAGCGCGGTCGAGCCGCGCACGTCGGCGAACATCACGGCCACGTCGACCTCGGCCCCGCCGGCGGGCATCTGGTCGCAGCAGCGAACGCAGACGTTCGGGTTCTTGCGCGAGGGCGCCCAGCCGACGTTGCGGAAGAAGCGGCCGCCGAGCCCGCCGAAGGGGCTCGAGCAGACCTTGCAGCGCGGCGCCGACGGTACCCGTCGCCAGAAGTGGCGCGCGAGGACCATGCTGCGGTGACCCTCGGTGAGGATCTTGTGCCACTCGGCGCTTTCCGGGTGGGCGTGCTGGTCGGCTTCTGTGCTCATCGGCGTGGCCGTCGTGGGCAGGCTACCAGCACCGCCACGACGTCCCGAATCAGCTTGACGGCGTGGTAGGCGATGATCGCGGCGATGCCGAGCGCCACCGCCGGGTCGAGCCAGTAGCTGCTCCCCGTCGCGAGGATGATCGCTCCGCTCGCGGCGACGCCGGTCGCCGAGACGCCGTCGGCCAGGGTGTCGAGCATCACGGAGCGCATGTTGAGATCGCCCTCCTCGACGGTGCCGATCACGAACGCGCAGGCGGCCATCACGAGGCCGGCGAGCACGGAGACGACGATCACCGGCAGGCCGTGGACGCGGGGCGCGCCCTCCAGCAGCCGCCGCAGCGCCTCGACGATCACCCCGATCGTCACCGCGAGCAGGAAGGAGGCGTTGGCGAGCGCCGCGTAGGACGTCGCCCTCGGGTGCCCGTGCGCGCGACGGCTCATTCGCAGCGCGGCGAGGCTGAGCGCCACCCCCGCGGCGTCGCCGAGGTAGTCGCCTGCGGCCGCCAGCACCCCGAGGGAGTGTGCCGCGAGCCCGACGATCGCGAGGGCGAGGACCATCCCGCCGTTGAGCAGCAGCACGAGCGCGAGGCGTTTGTCCTTGGTCACGGTCGGTTCGCGCCGCGCGGCGCCGGTGGGCCGACGGATCCGCTCGAAGCGGACGGAAGGGGGGGGATTCGAACCCCCGAAGCGGGGGTTGCCCGCTTGCTGGTTTTCAAGACCAGTGCATTCAACCGCTCTGCCACCCTTCCCGGTGTGCGGCGCAGTCATCGGCAGGCTAATCGATCCAGCTGCCGACGCAACGTCCGCGAATACCCCCGAGCGACTCTCGAGCCGGGGCCGGCGCCGACCCGCCCCCGGGCGTTCGCGGCAGCCTCTAGACTTCGCCCCTCACCTCCGGGAGAGGTGGCCGAGTGGCTGAAGGCACTCGCCTGCTAAGCGAGTATGGGGATCAAACTCCATCGCGGGTTCGAATCCCGCCCTCTCCGTCGCACGTCCTTGGATCGGGAGCAGGGCCGGCAGGGAGTTCATCGGAGCTTCCGGGCCGGCTCTGTTTCTGTCCCGGGAGCCTTCTCGGCAGCTTGGGTCGGGTTCCGCGCGAGGCGCCCGCGCGCGGCAGGAGCGCTGAATCGTGTCTGCGAGAAGGGGGTAAGACGCACCCGATGGGCGAGCACGGCGAATCCGCGGCTCAGCCCTCCCGCCTGGATCGGCCGGAGGGGGCTAACGCGGGGGTCACGAGCCGCAGCGCGGCCCGCCCCTGCTCCGGTAGCTCGCTCTCGCGCGGCAGCCCGAGCAGCTCACGGAGGACGTCTCCGGGAGTGGCCTTGCGGAGCTGTGTCAACGCCACGACCATTCGGTGCTCGTCCGGCGTCAAGCGGACCAGCACCGACTCGGTGCAGCGAGAGCGCATCAGATGGCGATCAGCCCGATTTCGTCCAGCCGGCGAAGCGCCGCGCTCGTACGGACGCTGCCCTCGGTCAGCTGGATGACCCCGGCATCGGCGAGGCTCGCAAGCGCCGCCTTCAGTTCGTCGGCGCCGACCCCTGGGAGATCAGCAAACACGTTTGTACGCGGATAAGCTCGGTCTCGGCCGAGGAGGTGAAGGACGACGGTCGCTTGAACTGCAATGTCGTCTGCCATCAGGACAAGACTCCGTTCCAACATGTGGGTGGGCGCTAACAAATTAGCACTAGCTGTGGAGTCGCCATGACCAAGCCGAGAGTGTCGGCCGCAAGCGAGTACGCCGCTTTGGGCCGGGCGCTGCGCGGGCTTCGCCACGAAGCGGGCCTGACCCAGGCTCAGGCTGCGGAGATCGTCGGCATCCGTTCGACGTTCGTGTCTCTGATCGAGCGAGGCGAGCGCGGCATGCGCTGGCACACCCTGCTCGCGTTCCTGCGCGCCTACGGCGCCGATCTTCACCGCCTCGCCGACGTCCTCGGCGAGAGCCACAAGCGCTGAGGGACTCGAGGCTCGCGGAGCCCGGGCGGCTACGTCGCGACGACGAAGCTGCCGGCGGTACGCGCGGTGCCGGCTTCGGTCGTGACGGCGATCTGGCCGGTGCTCGCCCCTTCCGGCACGACGGCCTTGATCGCGGTCGAAGAGACGAACGTGACCGAGCTCGCGCTGACGCCGTGGAAGCTGACCGTCGACCCGGAGGTGAAGCCGAGCCCCTTGATCGTCACCGTCGTGCCGGCCTTGGCGCGGCCGGGGCTGAGGCTGACGACGGACAGGGACGGCGTGAACTTGGCGGCGCTCGTCGCCTTTCCCGACGGTGTCGTGACGGTGATCGCCGCGGCCGACGCGCCGTTCGGGACGACCGCTTCGATCGTCTTGGAGGAGATCTGGGTGAACGTCGCGGCGGCGCTACCGAAGCTGACCTTGGTCGCGCCGGAGAGCGCGCTGCCGGAGATCGCGATCGTGCTCCCGGTGATGGCGGTCGCGGG
>Ga0134125_10004661_pt1 | contig 15667 bp, 12 predicted proteins | sample KB31751_FD_96464 | JGI IMG/M metagenome (GOLD analysis project Ga0134125, IMG submission 96464) | Terrestrial soil microbial communities with excess Nitrogen fertilizer from Kellogg Biological Station, Michigan, USA - KB3-175-1 | ecosystem: Environmental > Terrestrial > Soil > Unclassified ... | reverse complement strand
TCCAACTCAGGCGTTCGCGGCCAGGGCCGGTAAGCGACGACGATCCGCGGGTCGCCAGTCAGCGCGAACCGGCACAACCGGTCCAGGTCGCTGCCTGACAGCTGATGGGCATTGTCGACCAGGACAGCCACATCCATGACATCCACAGGCTGCATGGGCTCAGGTCGGGTCGCCTCCATCCCCACCACAGTCACACCCGCCGCGAGGTACGCCTCTCGCAGAGCGGCCAGCAGCGCGCTCTTACCGGAGCCTCCGGCCCCGACGACACCGATCGACAGCGGCGCCGAAGGATCAGCACAGACCGTTTCGTACAGGGCCTGCGCAGGCAACATGCCGGCCAACGAAACGTCGGGGCGGCCGTGTCGGGGTCGGGAGCGGGCCGTCACCTGATTCACGTAGGTCACTTCCGATGCTTGGGCGGACTGGTCGGCGGGGCAGGTGCGGTAGTCGTGGACGTGGGGGGCGAGGGTTGCGTGGGGGGCGTCGTGGTGGGCGCGACAGGAGTGGTGGTAGGGGGCGTGGTCGGAGGGGGATTAGACCAGCTGGTGGTCCACGTGTAGGTGGTGACCCAGCTGGGCGCAGGCGCGGCGGGGGCCGCCGCGGGATCGGGCTTGGCGGGGCCACCAGCGACATGGTTCGAAGCTGCAGGCGACGTCGTACGGATAACCCCATGGGAGCCGGCTGTGCCGGAGTTGACCTCGCTACCTGTCCCAGCGCTGGCGACCGTGCCCGCGGGATCCGCGACCGGCGGCGGGCCGGGCGCCGGTGTACTGGGCACCGGTGGTGTAGTGAGTGCTGGGGTTCCGGCGTTCGCCGCAGGGTTGGGCTCACTGCGGGCGATCAAGAAGGGGACTGACCCCACCCCGGCGGCGGTGAGCAGTGCTAGCGCGCTGGCGAGAGCGATCCGGGTCACCCTGCGCGAGTTGGTTCGGCGCCCTTGGGCTTCGGCGGCTTCGACGTCGAGAGGGATGGCGGTCAGGGATGGCCGTTGGGGTGGAGGGGCCGGGTCGGAGGGCGGCTGCGTGGGTTGTGGTTGGGGCGTGTCGTCGGTATGGGCGACGGCGGGATGGGCGACGGCCGAGCCGCGGGCCAGGGTGGCGGCGCCGCGGGCGATGGCGGTGGTGGGGTCGGGGTCGATGGTGACGGGTTGGTCGAGGTCGGCGGACACGAGCTGGGCGACCAGTGGGATGCGGCAGGATCCGCCGACCAGGAGCACGGTGTCGAGCTGGTGGGGGTCCAGCTGGGCGGTGTGCAGAGCGCGGCGCAGGGCCTGGACGGTTTCCAGCAGCTGGGGGCGGATCATGTCGTCGAACTCGGCGCGGTGCAGCCGGACCTGGGTCTCGATACCAGGGGCGGTCACCGGGATGGTGACCTCGGTGTCAGCCGATAGCGCCTGGGTGGCCTTGGTGCACTGGCGGCGCAACGCGGCGGTGGCCGTCAGGGTGGCCGGGTCGTCGGCGTCGAGCTCGGCCAGGCCGGGGACCGCGGCGAGCACGTGGCCGAACACCGCGTCATCGAAGTCCGCTGCGCCGAGGTGTTCCAGGCTTTGCGGGGAGCCCAGCACGGTGAACGCACCAGCGCCGCCGGCCCGGATCACGGTGGCGTCGAAGGTGGTGCCACCCAGGTCGTAGACCGCCAGGGTGCGTCCGGGACCGGCGTAGCCGGCCGCGGCGGCTTCCGGCTCGGGGCACAACCGCACCTGGGCCAACCCCGCGGCTGCCAGCGCCGCAGCCAGCACCGAACGCTTGTAGTCGCCCCAGGTGGCCGGGTGCGTCATGACGATGCCGTCGGCAGGGCCGCCCTGCTGGGCGGTGACCTGGTCGACCACCCAACCAGCCAGCATTGCGGTGAGCTGCGCCGCGGTGTATGCCTGTCCCCCGATGACCAGCGGCACCTCATCACCGATACGCCCGGTGAAAGCGCGCACTACCCGATCCGGATCGGTCACCGCCCGCTGTTGCGCGGCCTCGCCTACCACCAGCCGGCCGGGCTCGCCCAGATCAACCACCGAGGGCACCACTACCGAGTTGCTACCCAGCGCCACCGGCTCAGCGGGCCCCGCTGCCTTGCACACCGCTGCCGCCGTAACCGTGCTACCCACGTCAATCCCCAGCCAGTAGCCCATCGGCCATACCCTCCTCATCCCGACCGCCCGCAACCCTGAAACCACGCGTGAGCCGACGGGCCTGGCCTGCCTATCGCCAACACAAGGCGCACCGTTAGCGACACGGTGAGTGACGATCAGCACTGGGCAACCCGAGTGCTGACGTGGCGGGGACCCTATGGGCCCGGAAGATGCCGCCCAGCACCCGCCCCGGCGCCGACGCGGTCGAACCCGCTAATCGGTTCCCCTGAACGGGGTGACGGTAACCCGGTGTGAGCCTCAAGGGCTGACCGCCACGCCCAGTTCGTGGGAGTAGCCTCCGCAGGGCCAAGCACCACGCCAGCTCCGCCATCCCCTGCCCCGGGAGGACGGAGCTGGTTGCGTGACCGCGATCCAGAGAGGGCGACCAAGTGAGCACAGTAGGGCCGGCCGGCCTGGACGTCGTTGACCGGGCTATCGGCTTGACCGAGGCGGGCGGCCGGAACGACCTGGCGCAGCGGCTCGGGCACACTCGCCGGCGCCTGCTCGATCCCACCGTGCGGGTGCTCGTGATCGGCGAGTTCAAGCAAGGCAAGAGTTTGCTCGTCAACGCCCTTGTTGATGCCCCGGTCTGCCCGGTGGACGACGATGTCTCCACCGCGGTACCCACTGAGGTCCGTTACTCCAGGACCCCTGTGGCGACGCTGGTGCGAAGCACCGGCAGCAGCGATGACGGCGACGACGCACACCTGACCCGGGTCGAGGTGCCGCTGCCCGAACTCGCCGCGCACGTGTCCGAGGCAGGTAACCCGGCCAATCGGCAAGGCCTCTTGCGGGCGGAGGTCGGCATTCCCCGGCAGATCCTGGCCGACGGGTTGGTCCTGGTCGACACCACTGGCGTCGGTGGCCTGAGTTCGGTGCACACGACGAGCACCGTGGCGGCGCTACCGACAGCCGACGCCGTGCTACTGGTCTCCGACTCCTCCCAGGAGTACTCCGAACCCGAGATCAATTTTCTGCGGCAGGCGATGAAACTATGTCCCAACGTCGCCTGTGTACTCACCAAGATCGACCTTTACCCGCAGTGGCGCCGCATCGCCGAGCTGGACCGCGTCCATCTCGCGGGCGCCAAGGTGGCGGCGGACTTGCTCGCGGTGTCCTCGACGCTGCGCCTGCACGCGATCCACACCGACGACAAGCAGCTGCATGAAGAGTCCGGGTTCCCAGCGCTGGTGGCGTATCTGCTGGGCGCGGTGGCCAATGCCGACCGGTTGAGCCGCCGCAGCGTGGCGCACGATGTGTTCACGGTCACCGACCACCTTGCGGTGTCATTACGCGCCGAGTTACAGGCCTTGCAGAATCCCGAAGACAACATGGCGCTGATGGCCGAGCTGAAGGCTGCCCGGGCTCGTGCGGAGGATTTGCATCTTCGCTCATCGCGATGGCAGCAGACCCTCAGCGACGGCATCGCGGACCTCTACGCCGACATCGAGCACGACCTGCGGGATCGGTTACGCCAGGTTCTTCGCACTGGCGAGGCCGCCCTGGAGCAGGCCGACCCGAGCGCGATCTGGGAGCAGTTCACCGAGTGGCTCACCGAGCAGCTCGCCGCGGCCACGTCCGACAATTTCGTGTGGGCCAACCAGCGTGCACAGTGGGTCGCGCACCAGGTCGCCGACCACTTCGCCGAAGATGGCGGTGAACTACTCCCTGAGCTGCGGCTGGGGGACGCGGCGACCACTCTGGACGCGGTACCTGAGCTGGCAGCGCCCAAGGTCGACGATCCGAAGCTTTTCGGCAAGTTGCTCACCGGAATGCGGGGTTCCTACGGCGGCATGTTGATGTTCGGCATGTTGACCACGCTCACTGGATTGACGGCGTCGTTCCTCAATCCCTACGCGATGGTTGCCGGGTTGCTGCTCGGGGGCAGGACGCTCCGCGAGGACAAGCACAACCGACTCAAACGTCATCAGGCAGAAGCCCAGATGCTGGTGCGCAAACAGGTCGACGAGGTCAGCTTCCATGTCAGCAAGGAACTGCGAGATCGCTTGCGCGAAGTCCAACGGCTACTGCGAGACCATTTCACCGACGTGGCCACTGAGCTGCACCGCTCGCTGTCGGAGTCGATCCAGGCCGCGGAGAAGGCCGCCAACACGGAGGCGTCCGGCCGGCAGCAGCGGATCCAGCGGATCAAGACCGAGCTGGCACAGATCGACACGCTGCGCCAGCAGGCGCGCGCCCTGATGACGAGCCCGGGAACCGGGTCGTGAACTCGTCGAACCAGGCGACGCCCAGGATCGGCGCGGCGGTCCGGGCCGTGTTACGGCGGTCACTTGAGGTGTACCGCGATAACGCCAGCGCGGCAGCCCAGCTACGAGATCACATCGATCGGCTCGACGAACCGCTTCGGGTGGCTATCGCCGGCAAGGTCAAAGCCGGCAAGTCGACGCTGCTCAACGCTCTGGTGGGAGAACAGATCGCGCCGACCGACGCCGGCGAGTGCACCCGCGTCGTCACGTGGTACCGAGACGCCGCAAGCCCACGTATCACCTTGATCCCACGCGCGGGATCGCCCCGCCAGCTGCCGCTGACCCGGACCGATGGTCGCTTGGAGTTCGACCTCCGGGGTAGCGCACCCGACGACGTCGATCGATTGCTCGTCGACTGGCCCTCCCGCAGCTTGCGGACCACCACGCTGATCGACACGCCGGGTATCGCGTCGCTGTCCACGCATGTGTCCGCTCGATCCATCGCACTGCTGGCGCCCGACGATCAGCCCTCCGAAGCGGACGCCGTCATCTATCTGATGCGACACCTGCACGCGACCGACGTGCGGTTCCTGGAATCGTTCTACGACCAGGGCGGCGCTCCCGCCGCGGTGGTCAACACCGTGGCGGTGCTGTCCCGGGCCGATGAGATCGGAGCCGGCCGGCTCGATGCGATGGTATCGGCGCGGCAGGTCGCCCGCCGCTACCGCTCCGAGCCGAAGGTTCGCCGGCTGTGTCAGACAGTGGTGGCAGTGACCGGTCTCCTCGCCCAGACCGCTCGGACGCTGCGGCAGGTCGAATTCAGCGCGCTGAGCGAGTTGGCCCAGATGCCACGGTCCGAGCTGGATTCCCTGCTGCTCTCGGCGGACCGGTTCGCCGCGCAGGCACACCCCACGTTGTCGGCACAGTTGCGCAGCGCGTTGGTAGAGCGGTTCGGGCTGTTCGGGTTACGGCTGGCGACCACGCTGATCCGCCAGGGCCATCGTGAGCCGGCTGGGCTGGCCGAGGAGCTGGTGCGGCGTAGCGGCCTCGACGAACTGCGCACCGTGCTGGCCACCCAGTTCACCGAACGCCGCGACGTGCTCAAGGCCCGTTCGGCGCTGCTCCTGGTCGAGCGCATCCTGCGGGAGCAACCTCGTCCAGAAGCTCACCATCTGGCGGGTGACGTCGAGCGAATACTGGCCGGTGCACACGAGTTCCGTGAGTTGCGACTGCTTGCCGAGCTGCGCGCGCCCCACGTGGCGTTGCCACCGGATGCCCGCTCCGATGCAGAGCGGCTGCTTGGTGCGCACGGCGCAGCGATCCCCAACCGGCTCGGGCTCGAACCCGACACGGATCCCGGGCAACTCCGGGAGGCTGTGATCGCCGCACTGGCCCGGTGGCAGCGCCGCGCCGAGAGCCCGCTGTCCGATCGCGCTGCAAGTGACCGAGCGCGTGTGGTGGTGCGTAGCTGCGAGGGGATGCTGGCCCGGTTGTCGGCCGGGAGGGATCAATTGATGCAGAGTTGACGCGGGGACGGATCGAGGCCATGCCCCCGCGTCATGCCACCCGCGGGACGCCGCGTTATGTCCTCAGTCGAGTTGCCCGCGGATCGCTCCTTCTTTGTGCGCGGTGGTGTGCAGGTTGAGGTAGAAATCGGACGGATCATCCAGCACGGCGTAGATCTTGTCCCGGCTGGCGTGAACGCAACTGGTAACGGTGTTGTGGTCGCCGTCGAAGTGTGCGTCGTTGAAGAAATCAATCCAATGTCCGCCGTCGTGGCGACGAGGGGCGTTGTGGAGATGGAAGGCGGTCACCGCACCGTCGAGCCGGTCCCAGCTGATGTAGTAGCACACTCGCTCTTGTTCTGCGTCGAAATCGAGGCCAGCGACACCTCGCCCGTTGTGGTCTCCGCCATCTTCGAGCTCGTCGCCGTCGAGCTGCACGAGGAACTGCTCATGGCCGTGGTAGTAGGCCGTGGTGAACTCCTGCGCCGATGCTGAGGCAGGCCCGGCGAACACCAAGATTGACGAGGCGAATGCCAGGCACGCTCCAACCCGCCCGATTTTCCGGAGTCCTGCGCTGTGCTGCATCTGTGGGACCTTTCTTGTCCGCGCCGGCCATCCACGAGCTTGTCGCCGTGATTCGGCGTAATAAGCCCGACGCACGTGTCTGCAACGTTCGGTGAACCGTCACGCGAACGCTCAGGCGAAAGCGAGCAAAAACCCGGAAACCCCTAGAGTCGGCCGCTTCGCCAACAGCTTCAAGTCGGCTCCGCTCAGTCCAGTGCGAATGGCGAATTGACAATCTATCTGTCGTCGTCCGGTGGGACTCCGTTACGTCCCGATCGGGGCTTGTTATCGCGGCCATCCGCTGGCAATCGGTATACAAAGTGCAACCGAACACAGCGAATCTGCCCGAGCGACCACTCGACAAGGTTGACGATGCGGTGCTGACAGTTACGTTGAGTAACGCACCGTAACTATCCGTATCACTTGTCAGCCGCCGAGCCGCTCGGCGACAGGCGCAGAGCCGGCTGGCCCAGCGCGACTAACCGCGCATAACAACGCCCCGGGCCAGCCGCGCTCGACGGACCCAGGGCGGATCACACGACTACTTCAGCTGCCCGCGGAGCGCCCCGGCGGTGAACGCTGTCGAGTGGAGATTCAGGTAGTACTTCGCCGGGTTAGCGATGACCGCGTGGATCTGGTCTTGAGTGGCCGGGACACAACCCGACGCCTTGCCGTCCGCGCCCGGGAAGTTTTGGTCGTCGAAGAAATGAATCAAGGGTGGCCCCTCGTTACCTTGCGATGCTTCATGCAAGTGGAAAGCGGTGACCTGGCCCTTGAGTCCATTCCAGTTGGTGGAAAAACAGGCTTGCTTACCTGCCTCGCTGAGGTTGAGTTCAGCGGAACCTTGCCCGTTCTGGTCACCGCCCTCAGGAACCTCTCTAGGGGTCAGTTGGACAGTGAAGTGACCATTTTGGTCCTGGTACATGGGACCGATCTCGTGTGCCGCCGCCGAGGTCGACCCGGCCAGGACCAAGATCGACGAAACGAAAGCGGAACATAGCCCGACCCGGCCTAGCTCCCGGGTGCCTGTGCCGTGCTGCAGCATCATGGGACCTTTCTTGTCGCTGTCGGCCATCCGGGTCCGACCTTCGGAGGACCCGGCAGTACCAGATAATCCGGCCAAACCAGGAAGTCGTTGGAATTGCCCAGGCATTCAAGACGACTGTGAGGAAACGGTTGTGCGCACCCGACCGCGCTTAGCATAGCTGAGCGTGCCCTACGCTCATGGGCTACCTCTCACCCTTTCTGTTGGCTCTCCGTACGCGAATTGCCAGCCGGCACCTCAGGCTGACCGTCAATTTATTATCCGATAGAGGTCTCACTGTGGACATCCTGTTACTGTCCGTGGCAGCGCGAACCATAACTGCTCTGCCTAGCTAGGCTCGATGCCGTGAGCGATCCCGGAGACGGCCTGCGTAACCAGCTCGCGCACGTCGGCGCGGAGGCGGTCCGCGTCGGGCTGGTGGCCGGATCGGGCGGCAACCTGTCGGCCCGAGCTCCGGGCTCTGACAGGTGCTGGATCACCGCGGCGGGCAGCTGGCTCGATCGGCTCAGACTCACCGAATTCTCGCTGATCGATCTTGCCGGCGGACAAGTTCGGGCCGGCCACCCGGGTCCGTCCAGTGAGTGGCGGCTGCATACCGAGACCTACCTCAGGCGTCCGGACGTCAACGCCATCGTTCACCTACACCCCCAGACCAGCGTGCTACTCACCGCACTGGGCTACGACATCGCGCTGATCACCACCGACCATGCGTATTACCTCCGCGAGATCGCGACCGTCGGCTTCGCCGCGCCCGGCAGCAACGAACTTGCGACCGCTGCCGCGGACGCCGTCGCCGGTGGAATCAATGCCCTGATACTCGATCATCACGGCTGCTCGGTACTGGCCGACTCGGTGGAGCTGGCGCACAAGCGAGCGGTCAACCTCGAGGAGGCCGCCCGGATGACCTATGCCGCACTGGTGCTGGCACAAGGACAGCCCGCGCGGATTCCCGGCGTTCCGCAGCGCTTCCTGGAAGCGGTGGGCCGCAACGAAACCCAGATATGAGCAGCCTGCCGATGGAGCCTGGGATCAGCGAGCCGCTGCGGTTACGTCCGCCGCGGCACCGGGTGAGTCCTCGCGCCATCGCCTGGTGGACCACTCAGGCCACACTCGAGGTGGCGGTCGTGTTGATCCCTCTGGGAATCGCTGTGAGCGTCTGGGCCGATGCGCGGGCGTGGCTGGTGCCCACCACCGTCGCAGCCGTCGCCATCGGCCTGGCTTACCTGCTGGTGATGCCCAGATGGCGGTTCCGCGTGCACCGCTGGGAGACCACCGAGGATGCCGTCTACACGTCTCAAGGGTGGATCAACCAGGAATGGCGCGTGGCACCGATGTCCCGGATCCAGACTGTCGACACGGAACGGGGTCCGCTGCAACAGATGTTCGGGCTGGCCACCGTTACTGTCACCACGGCGTCCGCGGCCGGCGCGCTGCGGTTGACCGGGCTGGATCGCGCGGTGGCCGACGAACTCGTCGCGCAACTGACCGCGACGACTCAGGCCACCCCCGGGGATGCCACGTGATCCCGCCTCGCGAGCCCGAGTGGCAACGCCTGGACCCTCGGATGCTCGCGGTGACTCCGCTGCGCCAGCTTGCCGGATTCCTGCCCGTCATCGCGCTAATCCTGATCGTCGGCATCGAGCGGGACTTCGGCGCGCGAGTCTACGGGTTGCTGGCCGGCGTGCTGCTCGTGCTGCTCGTCGGCACACTGCGGTGGTTCACCACCCGCTACCGGATCACCAGCGAACGCGTCGAGCTGCGTTCGGGTTTGCTGTTCCGCACCGCCCGGTCGGTTCCGCGGGACCGGATTCGCAGTGTGGATGTCACGGCCGGACTCGCACACCGGCTATTCGGGCTGTCGGTGCTCAAGATCGGGACCGGGGAGCGTACCGACGGCGAGTCCCGCGAATTGACCCTTGATGCGATCTCCTCCAGCGAAGCCGACCGGGTGCGGCAACGGCTGCTGGATCCGTCGTATGCCCATCGCAGGGGCGATACAGTCACGCCGGCAGCGGTCGAGTTGGCGGCGCTGTCATGGTCATGGCTGCGATTTGCGCCGCTCACGGTGTCCAGCCTGGTGGCGTTGGGCGCCGTCGCCGGGGCGTTCGCGCAGCTCCTCAACGATATCGGCGCTGACGCCGTCGACGTCGGTGGAGTCGGTGAGCGGCTGACCACGGCACCGCTGTGGCTGGGCATCACCGTGCTCGCCGTGCTGGTTCTGGTCGTCGCGCTGGGCGGCTCAGTGCTCATCTACGTTGAGGCATGGTGGGGTTTCCGCCTGGTGCGCGAGGCCAGCGGCACCTTGCGGATCCGCCGCGGACTGCTCACCAGCCGGTCGGTGTCGCTGGAGGAACGCCGCTTGCGCGGCATCGCGATCGTCGAATCGCCGCTGCTGCGGATCGGGCGAGGTGCCCGGACGGTTGCGGTGGCAACCGGACTGGGGGGTCGTCGAGGCCATGGCCGGGGAAGCCTGTTACCACCCGCCCCCAGAAGCGAGGCGCACCGAGTAGCCGGTGCGGTCCTAGCCGAGTTGCCCTGTCCCACCGCAACAATGCTGCGCAGGCATCCGCTGGTGGCGCTGCGCCGCAGGCTGGTTCGCGCAGCGCTACCCGTCTTGGCGGTCGCCGCGGGGCTGTTGTTCGCTCCAGCGCCGGCGTGGGCGGCGTGGGCCGCGCTGGGTCTGCTTCCGGTGACCGCACTGCTCGCCGTGGACGCCTACCGCAACCTTGGACACGCCCTGACCGGCCGCTATCTCGTCACCCAGCACGGCGCCGGGGTGCGTTGGACCGTTGCCTTGCTGCGCAGTGGAGTGATCGGCTGGACGGTGTCGCAGTCGTTGTTCCAGCGCCGGGCCGGTCTGGTCACGCTGACCGCGACCACCGCCGCGGGGCACGGCGGTTACGCCGTGATAGACGTCATGACCGCGGAGGGGTTGGCTGTGGCGCAGCATGCGGTGCCGGGGCTTCTCGAGCCGTTCCTGCAGCATGAGGCGGCCGTGACCGCGCACCCACTAGGCTCAGGGTCGTGAACGATCGTCTGGTGTGGATCGACTGCGAGATGACGGGGCTGGACCTCGGCAAGGACGCGCTGATCGAGATCGCCGCGCTGGTCACCGATGGCGAGCTGCGAGTGCTCGGTGAGGGCGTCGACGTGGTGATCCACGCCGATGACGCCGCGCTGGATTCGATGCCTGAGGTGGTGCGGGAGATGCATGCGCGCTCCGGCCTGACCGAGGCGGCGCGCCGCTCCACCGTAAGCGTTGCCGAGGCGGAACGGCAGGTGCTGGCCTACATCCGCGCCTGGATACCGGAGGCTCGGTCGGCGCCACTGGCCGGCAACTCAGTGGCCACCGACCGGGCATTCCTGGCCCGCGATATGGCTGAACTCGACGGCCATCTGCATTACCGGATGGTCGACGTGTCATCCATCAAGGAGCTGTGCCGGCGCTGGTACCCGCGGGTGTATTACGCGCAGCCGGCTAAGGGCCTCGCCCACCGGGCCCTGGCTGACATCACCGAGTCCATCCGCGAACTGGCCTACTACCGGCGCACCGTGTTCGTGCCCGCACCGGGGCCCAGCTCGGAGCAGGCGCAGGCGGCGGCCCGGGCGGTCAAGGCACCGACACCCGATCGGTAACCGGCACTCGACCCGCTACCATGGTCAGCGCTGCTGGCGATGCCAGCGCATGGTGGGTGTAGCTCAGCTGGTAGAGCACCTGGTTGTGGTCCAGGATGTCGCGGGTTCGAGTCCCGTCACTCACCCCAAGTCAGTATGTGCTCATTGGCTGGATCTGGCTGCTAATTCACCGGTATCAGTGAGGTGATTGGCGACGTCGCGGAGTTTGACGTTGGTATTCTGGCTGGCCCGGATCAGCAGGGATAACGCCTGATTAGCGGTGATTTTGTACCGCTCCATGAGGATGCCCTTGGCTTGACCGATAAGGTCACGCGTCTCCATGGCGCGGAGTAAATGCTCTTCGCGCTGCGCGCTGGCCATCGCGACGGCGGCGTGGGAGGCCAGCAGCAGTCCGACGTGCTGAGATTCATCGTTGAACGCATCCGGTGCGCTGCTGTAGAGATTAAGCGCACCGAGGTTGTCGCCGCTGACGTAGAGCTGCAAGGAAAGCATGCTACCTATGCCGTGTTCAACGGCCCGTCTGGTGAATTCCGGCCACCGCTGCTCGGCACGCATGTCTGACAACCGGACAGTCTGCTCCTCATACACCGAGTCCAAGCAGGGGCCTTGGCCGGTCTCATACTGCACTCGGTCGCAGACCGAAACTATCTCGTCGCTCCATGCCTGAGTGGTGACCTTTCGGCGTGCCTCGACCACGCTGATCCCGGCGAATTGAGCGCCGGGCACGTTGTCCACCACGGCCCGCACGATGCCGCTCAGCGTGTGCTGAACGGACTCCTCCCGGTGCAGATTTCGCGCGAGGTCACTGAGCTGCCGAGCCAGCTGGTCCTGACCTAGATAGCTGCCTTGCGCGCTGGTCGAGGGCTGCCCTTGGTCTCCTCGGTTGTTGTGTTCCGACGCCATGAACCAATACTTCCCGCCAGCTGCGGTACGCGCCAAGCATCCGCTGAGCCGCATCGGCGGATTTCGGGTCGTCCAGGTGGGCTGGCACTAGAGTTCCGCGCATGAGGAGCGCCGAGGTCTACCATGAGCTCACCGGGTCGCCGGATTCGCCGGTGCTGGTGCTGGCCGGACCGTTGGGTAGCACGCTGGATATCTGGCAGCCGCACGTTGACGCGCTGGCCGAGCAGTTCCAAGTGCTGCGCTATGACCATCGGGGGCATGGCCGATCTCCGGTCGCGCACGGGTCCTACGCGATCCAGGACCTCGCCCTCGATGCCCTGGCGCTGCTGGATCGGCTCGGTATCGAGCGGGCGGCTTTCTGCGGGCTGTCCCTCGGTGGAATGGTCGGCATCTGGCTCGCCGCACGTGTCCCAGAGCGGTTGTCGTCGCTCGTGCTGTGCAGCACCACTGCCCACTACGACGACCATGGCCCGTTCATTGATCGAGCAGCAGCGGTCCGTTGGGTCGGTACGGGCGGGATAGCTGAGGAGGTGGTCGCCGGTTGGTTCACCCCGGAGTGGGCGGCGGCCCATCCGGAGGTAGTGCAGCAGAGTATCGAGATGATCACCAGGACAGCCGATGACAGCTACGTCGAATGCTGCTCCGCCATCGCCGGCTGGGACGGTCGCCGGCTGCTCGGTCGGATCGCGGCGCCCACCCTGGTGATCGGGGGGTCCCAGGATCGCGGCACGCCGGTCACTCCGCACGCCAAGACACTCGCCGCCGGCATCTACCGGGCGAAGCTGGAAGTCCTCGACGCTGCGCACCTGGCAGTTATCGAGCAGGCCGACCGAGCCAAGCGTCTGATCGCCAAGCACGTCGCTGCGCGATAACGCCAGCTCGCGGCCTATTTATTGCCCGACACCCACTGTCCCCACGGCACCTGCCAGTCTCCGAAGCCGTCGTATGGCTTGAGATCCGGACCGCCGGTGTTGGTGTTGATGACCACGTCGCCTTTCTTCACGTGGTCGAAGAACCACTTCGCGTTGTCCGGCGAGAGGTTGATGCACCCGTGGCTGACGTTGCTGATGCCCTGCTGAGCGACTGACCACGGCGCCGCGTGCACGAACTCGCCGCTATTGGAGATGCGGGTGGCCCACTGCACCTTGGCGATGTAACCGCCGGCATCGAGAGCGAGACCGAAAGTAGTGGAATCCATCACCTTCGTCGCGTTCCGGTCGGTGACCACGTGTATGCCCTTGCTACTGGGATTGCTGGCGCGACCCATGGAGATCGGCATCGTGCGTACGGTCTGACCGTTGATGTCGACGATCATCTGGTGGGTAGTTCCGTCGGCGTGAGCGATGAATTCGTCACCGATGGTGAAATGCGAGATCCGGTCCTCCTCGCCGTACACGCCGTTGCCGAAGTCCTTCCCGTAGTCGTGGATTTCGACGGTGACCTGGGTGCCGGAATCCCAAAATTCCTGCGGGCGCCAGTGCACCTCGTGCTTGGAGAACCAGTAAAAAGCGCCGTCGACATGCGGCGTTGTGGTGACGGTGATCGCATTTTCAGCTGCTTGACGGTCAGCGATCGGCTCATCGAAATACACCGAGAGCGGTTGACCCACACCGACCGTCTCGCCATTGAGTGGATTGATCGACGGGAACGTGAGCGTCCGCGGCTGGATGGTGGTGAATGTGGAGCTGCTGCTGACCGTCCGATTATCGTCGCCAACCGCGTTGGCGACGATCGTATAGGCTTTACCGTAACCCAGCTTTTCGGTGGCCTTCCAGGTCTTGCCATCGGAGTCGAGCTGGCCGGCAACAGGTGCGCCCTGCGGGTTGTTCAGCGATACCTGGCTCAGCTTGCCCTTCGCGACGGTCACGGTGATGGGCGTCAGTGGTGAGATGTCAGCCGCGCGATCCGGTGGATCGGTGCTGATCACCGCGACTGGGGGTGGCAGGGCCGGGGTGACGTGATGCGCGGCAGCGCTCGGCGCGGCGGTGTGTCCCGCGTTGCATCCGGCCACCAACGCGCCGAGCACGCCCACAAGAAGCAACAGTGCGATAACGGCGCTCCGCATGAAGCGCCCTGACTCTGTATTCCGACCCCCGGCCGCCGGACATGACATGCTCAACCGCACAAGAACCATCCATTTCCATGACCTACTACGAAGATTTTCAATCTGCCTCCCCGGACCGGCAGACCCTCGCGAGCGTGTGCCCGTGTGTAGCGACGCACGGCGGTCATGCCCGGTTGCTTGTAGCCTGGTTCGAACCCTCCGGCGCCACCGTGCTAGCGTCCTTGCCGTCGCGCCGGGGAGTAGGCCGACACCAGCGCCGCTAGCTCAACTGGCAGAGCAGCTGACTCTTAATCAGCGGGTTCGGGGTTCGAGTCCCTGGCGGCGCACCACCTCTCACCAGCGATAACCGTCCCAAAAAGATCGTTATCATAGATCTTTGTCCATCGGAGCGTCCATTACCGCGCTGTACGCTGCGGTTATGGCACGCAGGAAGCAGGCTCCGAAGGACCTGACTGGCATCCGCCAGCGAGGCGGCACCTACCAGGTCCGGGTCTCTGCCGGGTACGACCCGGTGACCGGTCGGCAGCTCATGCTCAGCGGCTCGGCGGACAGCGAAGACGCGGCGATCGTGGTTCGCGACCAGCTGCGCCAGCAGGTGCGGGACAACACCGCGGCGCGGACGAACGTCACCCTCGGCTACCTGCTCGATGAGTGGCTGTCCGGGCACCAGGTGGAGGAGACGACCCGTGATAGCTACCGGCTGCTGATCAGCGGCTTCATCCGTCCGGCACTCGGCACCACTCCCCTAGGTCAGCTCTGTCGGCAGGGTCCGCGCCCGTTCGAGCAGCTCTACGCTGAATTGCGAACCTGCCGACGCCGGTGCCACGGCCGCGTCTTTGTCGCGCACCGCACGCCTCGGCCGCACAAGTGCGACGAGCGGTGCGCGACGCACGTCTGCAAGCCGCTTGCCGTCTCCTCTATCCGCCAGTGCCACGCGGTGCTCAGCGGTGCGCTGAGTGCGGCCAAGCGGTGGGGCTGGATCACCGTCAACCCGCTGGAGGCCGCTCAGCGTCCACGCATCCCGGCACCGCAGCCCAACCCGCCGTCAGCGGGAGAAGCGGCCAAGATCGCCAACGCTGCGTGGGAACAGGACGCGGATTGGGGCACGTTCGTGTGGCTGACTTTCGTCACCGGTGCCCGGCGCGGCGAGCTGGTCGCGCTGGCCTGGGAGCACATCGATCTGGTCTCCGGGTTACTGACCATCCGGCGCAACCTGGTCCGGCGTAACGGCACAACTGTCCTCAAGGACACCAAGACTCATCAGATGCGAGTGATCAAGCTCGATCAGGACACGATCACGATCCTGAACCAGCACAGGGCACGCGCTGAGCAACGCTGCGCCGACCTCGGCACCACGCTCCATGACGACGCCTTCGTGTTCTCCTACGCGCCTGACCACCGGCGGCACTGCGACCCGGACGCCATCACCCACCGATACGCGAAGATGGCCGCTGACCTCGGCATCGACACCCACCTACACGCACTACGCCACTACAGCGCCACCGAACTACTCGCCGGTGGCGTCGACCTGCGCACCGTGGCAGGCAGGCTAGGCCACGCTGGCGGCGGAGCAACCACACTCAAGGTCTACGCCGCCTGGCTCGCCGGCGCCGACAC
>Ga0134125_10004659_pt1 | contig 15670 bp, 17 predicted proteins | sample KB31751_FD_96464 | JGI IMG/M metagenome (GOLD analysis project Ga0134125, IMG submission 96464) | Terrestrial soil microbial communities with excess Nitrogen fertilizer from Kellogg Biological Station, Michigan, USA - KB3-175-1 | ecosystem: Environmental > Terrestrial > Soil > Unclassified ... | reverse complement strand
TCTATGCGGCTCTCTCTGCTGATTGAGGTCCCGAAGCAGTGGAAAAATAAAGTTCGCGACAAGCCAAATCGTGTCAAATGCTGGTTGGCAAACTTCCGTCGAGAAGGCCGGAAAGGATAGGTAGCAAGGGGCCCACTGGAACTTACGGACCCAGAAGTGCTCCATTTCAACCTTTCGGACGTATAGGAATTCCATGGGAACCTGGGTAAGAAGAGGTTGTGGAAATACTCCCTCTCCTACCATCCACGAACGCTTCCGCTGCCCCCTCCATCCAGTCCTGAGCCATCTCCCTGTTGGCAGGTGGGTCTTCTGCTTCCTGGTTGCAGATTGCCCACGCCGGCCGTTGGAGGGTGAGACATCGCTGCTGATAGGCGTTGGACTCCTGCAGCGACATGAGGCGAACGATGCCGTTCTGCGCTCCGCATCCCATACGGCGTGATGGAAGCGCACGGCGTCTGGTTCCACCGCGGATCGCTGGGCAGACTGGTCTGCGGCGCGCCGGGATGTACTTGCAGATAGCGGAGCACGAGGAGGTTGTTTCGCAATGGGCTAATGAACAGCGATCGTTCCCATGCTTTCCCACCAGGTGGAATAGGTTAGAGTTCTGGACGGTGTAACACTCCCGGATGCTGTGGCGGGAAACTCGAAGACGGCTCCATGGTTGAGAATTACAGATGCCATCACATAGATGGTTCCCGCCGAATCCACCGCTATCCCGGTTCCCTCATATTCAGTATTCAGACCGGGTGTCGTAACGTATCTCATTGGAGCGACATTTCCGTTCGCGCTCGGACCAAACTCGATGACGCCGAACGGGTTCAGTCCGTTGTTTGGACCGCAGGGGCAGAGCACATATAGATTACCCTGTGAGTCAGTTGCCATACTTGTATACCAAGGCCCTGTAATTTGCGTGAGTGGCCCGGCAATGGTCCGGGAGGGTACTACGGTACCTGTATCTGCGGGCTCGAAGACGGCAATAGACGCATCGGCTAAATTTTGTACGTATAAGTTATCCGCATTGTCTACGGCAATGACCCCTGGACGGATAGCGGCCGACTCTCCAGAGGCCGAGTGACTAGTTCCCAGAATGTAGCGCGTCGGATCTGCGTTGCCGGTCGCGGTGGGCCCGAACACTGCAATGCCTTTACCGTCAGAGACGAATATCTCCCCAGTGACTCCGGCAACCATACTCGTTACGTTTGTGATTTTTGTCCCTGGACCGACAGGCAAAGACCGGATCGGCTTCCCGTTCGGTAAGTCAGGAGAGTACACGTCAATGCTGGTGACCGCGTATTGTTGAACATTGCTTAGAACAACCACATAGATATTCCCAGCACCGTCCACCGATACCTGAGAACCGGGAATCTCAATGGGAGGCTCTCCCCAGCCGTTGGCAGTGATCGGAAAAATCATCACTGACCAAGGTTTCCAGTCATATTGGGTCACGTAGATGCTCGGCTGCGTGACGTGGGCTGGCGTTGAGGATGGCAGCGACCCGGGAGCAGCCGTAGTAGACACCGGGTTTGTGCTGAGAAAGCCGGCAGTGCTATTGCATCCGGCAAGCAAAAGAGTCCCGCAGAAAAAGAAGATGTAGTTGCGTAGGTTGTTGGCACCGGTCACGGCTCTTATTCCTTTCGGAGTAGCGAGAAACGTGTAGTAAATACAATCCTGGGATGGAACTGCCGCCCCACATGAAGTCAGTGAAATATTTCTGTGCTTGTATTTGGGTAGTCCCAGGCGCCTCCTACAAACAGAATGGTCCCATCGGATAAGAGAGTGGCAGAGTGTGATTCGCGTGGGATCTTCATGGGATTGCCGGTGGTGAAACTGTTGGTTTGGGGATCGAATATCTCAGTCGTCGCTACGATTGGTTCTTCCTCATCATTAGCCGTTGGGGGCTTGGTGAATCCCCGGCGAGGAGCACCGTCCCGTTGGATAGAAGTGTGGCGGTATGCGACGACCGCGGCATGGTCATTTTGCCCGCGGCCGTGAATTGTCCACTAGCGGGATCGTATAGCTCGGCCGTGTCGATTGAAACGTAGGGATAGTAGAGCTGGTCGCGAACCCATCCGCCAGCTAAGAGAACTCTTCCGTCGTTGAGCAGGGTCGCGGTAGGCCCGATTCCCCGGTCGTTTGAGCCGCCGCCCCTGAAGGCCGGACTACCTGTTGGAGTAAACGAGTTGGTCGCGGGGTCGTAAAGCTCAGCAGATCCTGCCCCCACAACCAGCACCTTGCCATTCTGGAGCAAGGTCGCGAGGTGGCCGACGCGTGCCACACTCATGCTCCAGACGGGGGAAGATGTGCCTGACACTGGATCGTAGAGTTCGGCGCTGGACGTGGGTGGGGAGTATGGGGGCGACGCGGGTGAAGGTGTGTAGCCACCAGCGATGAGTATCTTCCCACTTGTCAGGAGGGTCGCGGTATGACCAGCGCGGGCGGTGTTCATGCCTGGGGCGGCCTGGATGGTTCCCGTCGCCGCACTGAGGATCTCAGCCGTGGCTGCGGGAACCGGCGTAACCGGATGATCATTTGGACCCGAGGGTACGATTGTGGCGTAACCGCCAAGGAACAGAAGATCCCCGTTCGGCAGAAGAGTCGCGGTATGGTTGCTGCGGGCGACTTTTCCCACGGATTGAAAGACAGCCGTGGCCGGATCGTACTGGTCCGCACGATCGATGATCTGTTGCACCTGGGGATAGTCAAACGACAGGCTAATCCCACCGGCCACAATCACTCGTCCGCTGGGTAGCAAAGTTACAGTAGAAAAAAGACGCGCGGCATTCGAATCCCCAGAAAGGCCCAGCCCGTCACCGACCCTGACGACGTTTGTTGCGGTCAGGGAAGGATCGTTCGTGGAGACCCCCACAACATGGTAGACACCGTCCACGGAGGGAGCAGTGTAGACGCCGTCACTGTTGATGGACCCGCCCGCGACGCCTTCCTGAATGCTCCAACTCACCGGTTCAGGCATGTGAGTGATGCTCGGGTATCCAACCTCTCCTATGGCGGCGGCGAAACTGCAGCTTTCATCACGCCGGATAGACAAATCTTCCGGGAAGACAGCCAACTGAGTAGGAATGTTGGTTGGGTTGCTGGTGACTGTGGTCGGATTGCTGGTGACTGTTGAAGCGCTCTGCTGTACCGGCGGGACGACCGAGATGCAGCCGCCACAAAAGATCAAGAAGGAGAGGGCGACGCATCGGATCGATAGGGATGGCCTAAGTAGGTGGCGGAGAGTCTGTGTTCCCATGTCTTTATCTCCCGTCGTTGCGTTCGTCAACTTCCCCGTGCGGGCCAGTCATAAAATCAAGCGGACGGGCCGAGAGGTTTCGGTCCGGCTCTCTGCGATAACCCGACCATATTCTCGTCCCGCTCTCCATTGTTCTGCAGCAGCAGTAAAGTGTGCCGAGATTAGGTAAATTCGAAGGTAAGAGGCAATGGATGCGGGATTCCCTGGGGCGGAATAAAACCTCCCCAAATAAACCACTTGCAATCTATGACTTGTCTCGCTCCGCCGGAGACAAAATTGCCGGGTATCGTGTTAAACTGTGTCGCCAGCCATGACAGATCAGCGACCCCAAAAGCGCCGGGTGCACTTTGGTACCTTCACCGTGGATCTGGGCTCAGGCGATCTCTGGGACCGTGGCATGCGGATTCGTCTGCAAAAGCTTCCCTTCCAACTTCTCGAAGCATTTCTGGAGCGGCCGAACGAACTTATTACCCGAGAAGAGTTACAGCGTCGGGTATGGCCGTCGGACACCTTCGTCGATTTCGAGCAGGGCCTGAACAAGGCGATCAATAAGCTTCGCGAGGCACTCGCTGATTCGGCCGAAGTACCGAAGTTCATCGAGACCGTACCGAAGCGCGGGTACCGTTTCATCGCCTCCGTGACAGTCGAACTGGAGACCGCTCCGGAACCGGCCTCCACTCCCGGACAGGCAACTTCCAATTCCACGGCTGATGCTGACAGGCGGTCTGGCCGCCTATGGATGGCTTGGGGACTACCGATTGGATTTGCGCTGGTGATCGTGGTTGGGCTTACATTTCTGTCCCGTAAGCCCCATTCAGATCAGGAATCCGGACTGCACTCCGTCGCCGTATTGCCGCTTGTCGCGCACGACAACACGACGGACTACGACCTTGCTGATGGAACGACCGATAGCATCATCAATGGCTTGTCGCTTGTTCCCAATCTTCGTGTCATCTCTCATGCCTCCGTTTTCCAGTACCGGGGTCAAGCTGCGGACCCGCGCACAATCGGACGGAAGCTGGGCGTCGATGCTGTGCTAACGGGACGCCTGGAAGCGGTCGGCACGAACCTAACGATGAATGTCGAATTGACGGCTACGTCCGACGGGCGACACATCTGGGGCGAACAGTACAGCCGGAACACGTCGGAGAGAGAGAGTCTCGCATCCGAGGTTTCCGGCTCTGTTGCAGATGCATTGCGACTCGGCCTTACGGAGTCGTCGCGTCAAAAGATTGCGAGCCAGAACACCGCGGATCCCGAGGCCGGCCAGCTGTACCTGAAAGGCCGGTACTACTTTTTCAAAGAGACTCCGGATGATGTTCTGGCTGCGCGCAAACTCTTCCAGGACTCTATTGACCGCGACCCCTCCTTTGCGAAGGCCTACAGTGCTCTTGGCGACACCTACGACTGGATGGCTACCGAAGGCTATCAGCCGCTTAGCGAGGTGCTGCCGCAGGCAACCGCAGCCAAGCAAAAAGCAGACGAATTGAACGATTCGCTCGCCGAGGTTCATGCCAGCCTGGCTTCGCTTGCGATGGTGCAGTGGAACTGGGCCAAGGCGGAGCCGGAGTTTCAGAGAGCAATAGCGATCAATCCCAATTATTTTGAAGCGCATCGGCTTTACTCCATTTATCTGCGGTCCATGAGGCGATTCCCGGAGGCAATCGAACACGCGAAGCTTTGTGCTGCGCTGAATCCGCTCCTTCTGCCGGCAAAGTCGCACCTCGCACTCACTTACTATTACGCCCATCAGTATGCAGCTGCTGCGGATGAATATCGCGAGCTTCTGAAAGATGACCCGGAAAGGTCGGGAGCGCACGCGGGGCTCTCCGCCGTATTGATCAAAGCGGGGAAAGAAAAGGAGGCGATCGAGGAAATGCAGAAGGCGCTCGCGCTGAGCGGAAATGAAGATGCTGCCCAGGAACTCGGCCGTAACTACGCGCGAGCCGGGTTTCGAGTTGCTCAAACCTCCCTGCTGCATCAAGAGCTGCAAGCATTGATTCGGCTCAGGGAGCAGACATATGTCTCACCGATGGAATTCGCATATCGATACGCGCTCCTCGACGATAAGGAGTCCGCCTTTCGCTGGCTAGAGAAGGCATATTCAGACCACTCACCTACGCTCTTCAATGTGAACGTCGATCCCGATTTCGACAACTTGCGTGATGATCCTCGATTGAATGACCTTCTGGCGCGGCTGCATCTGCCGCAATGATTCCAGTGGAGGATTATTACGCTTGACACTCATATCCGCTTCCGACACAATGAGGCTCTCTTATTCGCGGGCCAGTTTCGTCAGAAATCGCAAGAGGTTCTTCAACATGAGACGGCCAGTCATCACAGTCATATACCTGTCCTGTTTGCTGTCCGCAGCAACCGCTTGGGCTTGCGGGGATAAGCTCCTTTTCCTGAGCCGCATCTATCGCCATCACGGCACGAATGGCGCTACGGTCGCAGTGTATGCCCGACCGCATTCGCTTCTGGAAAACTCTTCTGCCGCGGAATTGAGTAAACCTTTCCACGAAGAGGGGTACCATCTCCTGGTGGTGAATAACGATCACGACCTTGCATTGGCGATCCAATCACATGCGATTGATGCGGTGGTCGCCGATATCAGCGACATCGCAGCAATCAGGGATTCGTCCAACACTGCGGGCATTCTGCTCATCCCCGTCATCGACAAGGATGATGCTGGCAATGCCGTCAGCGCAAAGCGCTTCGTTGCGGTAATCAAAGCGCCCGCCAAAGCAGGCAAGTTTTTGGATGCGCTTGATCGCGCCTTCGAATCCAAAGAAACCCATCGGGACCATACGAACGTCCACCCGGTTAACTCGGCTCTTCTTTCCAGATGATCCGGGGAATGCTTCGGCGATATCGCGCGCTAGACTTCTGCATCCTATTCCTTGCATTCGCTCTCATGGTCCCATCGGGTTCGGCGCAAGCATGGGGGCCAGAGAAGGGTGAAGGCACGTTCTCGACTGCTTTCGACTACATCAACTTCGCGGGCCACTTTCAGAGCGACGGGAGCCGCACCCCTCAAGCAGCCTCTAAATCGCGAAGCTTCTTATTCCAGTTCGAATACGGTGTTACAGACAGATTCACGATCACGACTTCGCTTCCACTCGTTTCGGCGCGCTATTCGGGTAACGATCCCTCGCCCTCCACACTACAGATGCTCTTCAATCAGGTTTTGCAAAGCGTTGGCCCAGGGTTCTATAACCATGGGTTTCTCGATGATACGCACTACCACACCGCCGTCCAGGACTTCCGTTTCAACGCCAGATATCGTCTTGTCTCCCGCCCCGTCGTCATCACTCCGTTCATTGGGTCAGTGCTCCCCAGCCACGACTACGCCTATGTCGGTGAATCTGCGCCTGGTAGAAACCTAAAAGAATTCCAATTTGGAACAGACGTTGCACGCCGCCTCAACCCATTTCTTCGAAGGGGCTATGTCGACGGACAAATCGCCCTCGCCATTCCAGAAGCTGCACTGAATATACGCACCACCAGAACCAATGCATCTATGGAGATAGGCTATTTGCTCAACCGTCGGGTCGCGTTCCGGGGCATTGCGGACTGGCAGCACACTTTTTACGGCCTGCACTTCCCCGCCGATCTCACCACCCCCGAAATCATTCTCACGCATGAACGCTTGCTCAAAGCCAACTACTGGCACATCGGAGGAGGAGTTTCCTACGCGCTCACGCCGAAGATAGACCTTTCCGCGGATATAGTGACCTTTGTCTCGGGTAGCGATACCCATTATGGAACTGGAGTTTCAGTCGGCATCGCACGCAGCTTCACCCTCCGCAGGCGATCAGCAACGGGGCAAAACTAACCTTCCGCCTAACTATTCAAAGATGTGCCGCTTGCTTCCGGTAAGCGGGGAACGACGCATACAGAGCGTCTCGTCTGATACGTCGTCCCCCGCATGATTGGCTTGGATTAGATAGCCACTGCTCCCACTGCTCTACCCTTCTGCCGCCTTGAGTCGTCCGGAGCGATTTCGCGCGGCCCGTCGTGCTTTGAACGCTGCGGCCAGAAGCCCACTGCCCACCAGCGCTAATGTTTGCGGCTCCGGCGTCGACGTCAATAGTGGTCCCGTAAGTTCGCCGGAGAATGTGTAGTCGGTCACCGCGAACGTACCAGTGCTCACGCCGGTGCCAAGTTCTTCGAAACCGCCTGTCACGCCTGCAAATAAACCGGTTCCTCCAGTAACCAGATAACTCTGGTGGATTGTCAGTAGCCGGCCTGCCGCGGTTGTGACTCTGGTGGCGTAGCCGTCAAAGAGCCCTGTAAGAGTGTCCCCATCCACAAAGTTGAAGGTAAAAACTCCATCTGTAATCTCGGCGGGAAACGGTGTGTGGAGGCAGGCTACTTCGTCCGCCGCGAACGCGCCGAGGTTGGATGAGCCAATCTCGATGCCCAGTGAGGGGTTGGCGATTAGTGTCGGTATTGTCGCCCCGCATTCTCCTCCCAGTGGGGCAGCAGGCTGTTCCTCATGTCGAGTTCCGCTAAAGGGAATGGTATCGGCACGAGAGTATGTGAGGAACGTTGACGCGAAGCTCAAAGCAATCGATAGAGTTGCGAGTTTCTTGAAAGAACGCATAAGAATTTCTCCATCTGCTCAAAGGCAGCAGTTGATTCCAGACAACATGTCGTGGATTAATTGCCAGGATCCACCCGCAGGACTTGGCCAAGCCCTGGAGGCGCCGCACCGAAATTGGACAGGTAGAGAGCGCCATCCGGTCCGGTCGTAAGGCCTATGGGCACGACAAGGCCGGTTATGATGTCCACCAATTGGTTCGAGCCGTCTACACGCACGAGCTTTCCGGCACCGGGTGACGGAAAGCCGGGCAATGTGGACAACTCGACTGCGTAGAGCCGTCCCCGAAGGTCGAAGGTAATTCCTGTCACCGTCGTGAGGCCGGTAATGGTATCGACGATCCGGCCGTCCTCGGAGATTTTGTAGATCTTCGCTGCACCCGGAACTATCGGAAAGAGATTGAGCGTCCCAACATAGAAATAGCCGTCGTGGAAAGTAATAGCAGTCGGTACTTGATGACCCTGTATGGCCGAGAGGTCGAGAAACAGTTCAGCTCTTCCTCCCGGATTGATGCGAACGATCTCTCCCCGATTGGGTTCGACGGCATAAAGGTGGCCATTGTGCTGGACCATACTGAAAAACGTGCCATCCGGTTCAAAATCGGCGGGGTTCGGTTGCGCGGCCGGATTTGCCTGGAGAAATGACGAGAGGTCGGAGACGTAATCCCATGTGCCTTTCTTTACGTCGGCACGGACAATCCCAGCTGGATCATCTGGATTGCCATGGGAGCAGCCACCGCCAGCGATGAGCACGAAGAGGTTATCGCCAAGAAATGCAACATCCGAGGCGCCGTTTGTGTCGCCTGAAGGCAGACTGCTGATCGCTGACGGTAGGCCGGACACTGCCACCGTTTGTGAGTTGTTGGGAACAATGCGGGTTACAGTTGCTGTGAGGCCGCCGTGATAAGGACCCACAGGACTGGGGACCTGTTCGCAGTTGAACGGACCGTTGAATCCTCCGGTACCCGCTTCGGCGACGTACAGCGCGCCGTCCGGTCCGAACCTCAGGTCGCGCGGGCCGTTTAAGCCCGTCGCAACAGTGGTAACTGTCTGAGATGATGCCGCGAGTGTCAACAGAATGAATGCAGCCGTCGAGAAGAGTCTTGTCATCGTGAATCTCATCTGGGTCTCCTTTGCTTCACGGGAGGAAACTTCAACCTGAAGCCCTCTCCCGAGTGAGCGAGACAATACCCGGCGCTCTCGTATCGAGCAATGGACTACGACGGAACAAAATCTTCCCTGCTAAATGCTTCTGGTCCTTAGACCTGAGCCTCTCCCGAGAATTATTCAGGCGCGATCGCGAGGTGCTGGGACGTGGTGAACAGCGCCCGACAAGTGATCCTCTAGACTGGGATCTCTACGGGCGGATGGTCGACAATTGGAAGCTAAAGACAGCTAGCGTCACAAGTTTTGGCATCATCGATGTCGAGGGCACAACAGAGGAGCAATGACCCGAGCAGATCTGATTCGCCAGCTCATGAGCACTGAGCTCGAAGACCATAGGAATCTGACCCGTAAGCAAGCCCGCACTGCTGTCAATGAAGTCTTTGGCGCGATCGCTGAGGCCCTGACGGATGGCAAGGTAGTCCGTTTGCCGATTGGGAACTTTGCTGTCCGCGAGCATCGTATCCAGCCAAGGCGACGTTGGTTTTTGGGGCGGGTCAGGGTCACGTACAGGAAGAGAAACTACGTCGAGTTTCAACCCAACGAGGAGGCGCTCGAATCTTTTGACGGCGAATCGTCTCGCACCCGAGGCGCTAGAGGAGCGACGAAGCAGAAGAAAGAACGCGCGCAGAATCTCACAGTCTCCGAACGTCGCAAGCTGGTGCGTGCCGGAGCGAAGGCCGGCAAATCGCAACGTCTGATAGCGCAGGAATTGGGGGTTTCGGCTCCGACCGTCGCGCGGGACATGGGGACCCTTGGTATTAAGACGCGTAAGAAGCCAACCGCCACAAGGAAGAAGAAGGCTGCAACCTGGAAGCCGAAATCGCCCCGGATTTCCGCAAAGCAGTCAGCCGAGAATCGGCAACGGAAAACGGTACAAATATCGGCTTCATTGACGAAAAAACTGGTAAAGCAGAAGTTCCGGGTCCCGGAGAGAACTAGACCGAAGCCGCGTACGCCTACTCCCGAAGAACGTCGGCAGGAGATGGTGAAAGCCGTGCAATCGTGGCTACGAGAGCACAAATCCGACTACCTGGCTCCTGAGAGAGTCGTCGACAAAGGCCGGAAGATCTTGAGTTCGCGCCCAAAGTCAATGGTCAAGAAGCCTCCACCGACTCTCAGCGCCACCGAACTTCGAGACCAAACGAGGCCCGCGCAGATGAATACGCTCCGTGAGCGCGGCAGGTTTTGGACCGAGGAAGCCTGCGCGAAGTGGCTCGCCCACTGGGTCTCCGAATGGGCACCTGGAGATGATGGCCTCCAATTCGGCCTGCTCACTCTCTTGCGCAGGGGCATGGCCAAGCCCAATCGGCACTACCCTGAGTTTCATGGCGCTCCCGGCCCGTTCTGACTGATGCCGCGGCAGGGGGACGACGTCCTTCAACCCAGCCCACATCTCTCAGCCGCCGGTCGTTTCAATCCACGCATCCACGCGGGGGCGACGAGGCCACCAATTGCGCCACGCTGCCCGCATCCTGGTTTAAAATCGACGCCCCTACGCGGGAGGCGACACGCAGTTCACCAACGATCAGCTGCAGTACAAGGTGTTTCAATCCACGCCCCCGCGCGGGGGGCGACGAGTCCCCAGCAACCAGTCCCTATCTCCATTCCTGTTTCAATCCACGCCCCCGCGCGGGGGGCGACGCAAAGCCTGGGAATCAACTCCCCGACCGCAGATGTTTCAATCCACGCCCCCGCGCGGGGGGCGACGCACCTGAGAAGGTAGGTAAGACAACGTTCGCCATGTTTCAATCCACGCCCCCGCGCGGGGGGCGACCGCCGAACGGGAGCAGCTTTACCTCGCTGGCGTCGAGTTTCAATCCACGCCCCCGCGCGGGGGGCGACCATGCGGGCGAGACGCCGGCGGCGCAGCATATTGTTTCAATCCACGCCCCCGCGCGGGGGGCGACTATCCATTTTAGTGATAGGTGCTTTGGGGTATGTGTTTCAATCCACGCCCCCGCGCGGGGGGCGACGTGCGGTACACAATCGCCTAACCGCGATTGCACTCTGTTTCAATCCACGCCCCCGCGCGGGGGGCGACGTGTGGGCCAAACGCATACTTGAATGGCACGATTGGTTTCAATCCACGCCCCCGCGCGGGGGGCGACTTGAGCGCCATCAGAATTGCCTCCCCGCGTTGTAGTTTCAATCCACGCCCCCGCGCGGGGGGCGACCGGAGACGGCGTCAGTGATGCACTTCCACTCCGGTTTCAATCCACGCCCCCGCGCGGGGGGCGACGACTCCGGGACCGTTCAGGATGGCATCCTGCACTTTGTTTCAATCCACGCCCCCGCGCGGGGGGCGACAGAGTCCGCGTTGCCGCCGAGACCGCGACTATCGGTTTCAATCCACGCCCCCGCGCGGGGGGCGACCGGCGGGCTTCGTCTGCGTCACGCAGCCCCTTCTTGTTTCAATCCACGCCCCCGCGCGGGGGGCGACGAGCTTGCTTGTGACCTCTCATTAGCGAGCCGCCTTGTTTCAATCCACGCCCCCGCGCGGGGGGCGACATCAAGCTGCTGTTGTCGCTCTGCGTCTGAAGCTGTTTCAATCCACGCCCCCGCGCGGGGGGCGACGGATGCCTCCGCAGAGCTTGGACACCGCCGCTCAGTTTCAATCCACGCCCCCGCGCGGGGGGCGACGCGCCGGTCCGTTGACTGCGACACTGACAAGCTGTTTCAATCCACGCCCCCGCGCGGGGGGCGACCGATAGCCGCATAGCTGCAACCTCACACAGCAGCGGTTTCAATCCACGCCCCCGCGCGGGCGGCGACGGGAGGCTTCACCCTTGCCTCCCGCGGCCTTTTTGTTTCAATCCATGCCCCCGCGCGGGGGGCGACGCTACAACCGTGGAAGTGGCGGGCTTGCGCTCCATGTTTCAATCCACGCCCCCGCGCGGGGGGCGACGCATCCCGTTGCGCGAGGCTGCGCTGTGGCTGCTGTTTCAATCCACGCCCCCGCGCGGGGGGCGACGGGTCAGCGATCACATGATCCACGACGTTTTCGTGCAGTTTCAATCCACGCCCCCGCGCGGGGGGCGACATCGCGCCGCGACACGCCGAGACCCAAGGCAAACTGTTTCAATCCACGCCCCCGCGCGGGGGGCGACGGCACTCGATGTTTATGCGCGGCCAGATCCCGCAGAGTTTCAATCCACGCCCCCGCGCGGGGGGCGACGATGGCGATGGATCATATCGGACACCATCCCACAGTGTTTCAATCCACGCCCCCGCGCGGGGGGCGACCGTCTATGCCGACGACTGGTTCTGCCACACCAAGGTTTCAATCCACGCCCCCGCGCGGGGGGCGACCACGAATCCTACAGGTGCCGTATCCGTTACGCTTCAGTTTCAATCCACGCCCCCGCGCGGGGGGCGACCGCGGACAACCGCACATCCGAAGTGGGCCTCAACTACAGTTTCAATCCACGCCCCCGCGCGGGGGGCGACGATCGGCGCGCAGTTCCGCGACGCGGATGTAAACGTTTCAATCCACGCCCCCGCGCGGGGGGCGACACGATCCAACGGACGTGGGCTTGACGGATTCAAAGTTTCAATCCACGCCCCCGCGCGGGGGGCGACCTCAGCTCCGCCGGAAGGTCCTTGCCGCCCAGCTTGTTTCAATCCACGCCCCCGCGCGGGGGGCGACCCTTGAACCCAGATAGAAAAGCAGTGATTCGTGGTTTCAATCCACGCCCCCGCGCGGGGGGCGACACCCCAGCCCGCAGAACAGGTGAAAGTGCAGAATCTGTTTCAATCCACGCCCCCGCGCGGGGGGCGACACCAGCCGCGAATCTCTCCGCTCGCGCCATCGAAGTTTCAATCCACGCCCCCGCGCGGGGGGCGACGAAAGGAATTCCGCAACCGCGCGGTGATCGTCGACGTTTCAATCCACGCCCCCGCGCGGGGGGCGACCCCGAAGTGTGGCACGCAAATGGAAGTCGTCAAGTTTCAATCCACGCCCCCGCGCGGGGGGCGACACCGGGCGTCATCGCTTACTTCCGCGCCAAGAGTGTTTCAATCCACGCCCCCGCGCGGGGGGCGACCAATCTCCTTCTGAGCTTCAAGCCTGCCGAGATTGTTTCAATCCACGCCCCCGCGCGGGGGGCGACGCGGGAAGACCTATTACAGCCGCGAGACGCTGATGTTTCAATCCACGCCCCCGCGCGGGGGGCGACTGGTGCGGCGCAATCCCCAGCCTCGCCACGTTGATGTTTCAATCCACGCCCCCGCGCGGGGGGCGACTCCTGATGACCTCCGGGAAATCGCTCACGATGCAGTTTCAATCCACGCCCCCGCGCGGGGGGCGACGATGGTTGGGTTGATCGCGCTGCCGCCGCCATTGTGTTTCAATCCACGCCCCCGCGCGGGGGGCGACGGTCCAATGACGGAGCTTGCGCCTTTTGTCATCCGTTTCAATCCACGCCCCCGCGCGGGGGGCGACACTCGCAACGCAGATGGGAGTAGACCTCGCCGGCCTGTTTCAATCCACGCCCCCGCGCGGGGGGCGACACTCGCAACGCAGATGGGAGTAGACCTCGCCGGCCTGTTTCAATCCACGCCCCCGCGCGGGGGGCGACCGCGCGCTTCGGCAATTCGCCGCTCGCGCAGGAGTTTCAATCCACGCCCCCGCGCGGGGGGCGACCACTCCAGCCAAACGAGTATGCACACGCCAACAAGGTTTCAATCCACGCCCCCGCGCGGGGGGCGACGTGGTCGCAGTTTGTACAGGTGACGTGGTAATCGTCGTTTCAATCCACGCCCCCGCGCGGGGGGCGACGAAGGTCGAGGACCCGGGCGAGTATGGCGACCATGTTTCAATCCACGCCCCCGCGCGGGGGGCGACCATATTCGCTACAAAGCGCGGTGATCCGACGCAGTTTCAATCCACGCCCCCGCGCGGGGGGCGACGACCGTCGTGCCGATGCCGAACGGCAACCTGACGCAGTTTCAATCCACGCCCCCGCGCGGGGGGCGACGACTAGCGCGGTTGAACGAGACGCTGGCGAAGATGTTTCAATCCACGCCCCCGCGCGGGGGGCGACCTGGCGCGAGATTACTGCTGGAAGGACGCCTCACAGTTTCAATCCACGCCCCCGCGCGGGGGGCGACGGCGGCGTTGCAGGAGCAGCAGAGTAAGACGCTGAAGTTTCAATCCACGCCCCCGCGCGGGGGGCGACGCAGTAGGGCTGACGCCGTTGACGATGCTCGGTGTTTCAATCCACGCCCCCGCGCGGGGGGCGACGGATTCCTGCCGGGTGGTGGAGTACTTCTACAAGGTTTCAATCCACGCCCCCGCGCGGGGGGCGACGTCTCGCGCGCGTGCGGCAGACGGGCGGAGACGGTTTCAATCCACGCCCCCGCGCGGGGGGCGACGCGTGATGTCGTAGCAGGGAAGGTCGCTCGGCTGTTTCAATCCACGCCCCCGCGCGGGGGGCGACGGTGGTGCTGCCGCAGATGAAGTGCGCGGTGAGTGGGTTTCAATCCACGCCCCCGCGCGGGGGGCGACGATGAAACGCGGGCGCGGGTGGCGGCCGGTGCACTGTTTCAATCCACGCCCCCGCGCGGGGGGCGACCAGGTTCTTTCCGACAGCAACATGGGCGCGGCGATGTTTCAATCCACGCCCCCGCGCGGGGGGCGACACTTCTTGATGCGAGCGTGCGGGATGAGCAGATAGTTTCAATCCACGCCCCCGCGCGGGGGGCGACGCGCGGGAAGACCTATTACAGCCGTGAGACGCTGATGTTTCAATCCACGCCCCCGCGCGGGGGGCGACGACGCAAGGTCAGGCCGCGAAGACCGAGGCGCTCGAGTTTCAATCCACGCCCCCGCGCGGGGGGCGACTTGTTCTTCGGGTGCTGCACCGAGCCCTCGTCCAGGTTTCAATCCACGCCCCCGCGCGGGGGGCGACGCTTCGGCCCGCACGATCTCCGCCGCACGTGCGCGTTTCAATCCACGCCCCCGCGCGGGGGGCGACGCGGCGGGTCTCGCGGACCGGGGTGACGTTGCAGTTTCAATCCACGCCCCCGCGCGGGGGGCGACGCGGACCGCCGAAGCGGAGCGAGACTCGCTAGACCGTTTCAATCCACGCCCCCGCGCGGGGGGCGACTTTGCACTTCGCGCGAAGCGTGCGTCGCCGCAGTAGTTTCAATCCACGCCCCCGCGCGGGGGGCGACATCGTCGGGTCGATTACCGCCACATCGCCCTCGCGGTTTCAATCCACGCCCCCGCGCGGGGGGCGACCACCGCTGACGGACCGTATGCGCAGCGGTAGCGGATCGTTTCAATCCACGCCCCCGCGCGGGGGGCGACGTGCTTTCTCGCTTTCGAGGTTGAGGGTTGAGGTTGTTTCAATCCACGCCCCCGCGCGGGGGGCGACAGCAGCAGTTTCTTATCCATCTCCGCCTCACGTGTGGTTTCAATCCACGCCCCCGCGCGGGGGGCGACTCTGTCCGTCAGCAGGAGCGCCCGACACACAAAGTTTCAATCCACGCCCCCGCGCGGGGGGCGACAGTACACCACCGTCGGCCCAAACAGCCCGTTGATGTTTCAATCCACGCCCCCGCGCGGGGGGCGACAACCTCTGCAACCTCGCCTGCGTCGGCTGGTCGAAGTTTCAATCCACGCCCCCGCGCGGGGGGCGACCACCG
>Ga0134125_10004658_pt1 | contig 15673 bp, 15 predicted proteins | sample KB31751_FD_96464 | JGI IMG/M metagenome (GOLD analysis project Ga0134125, IMG submission 96464) | Terrestrial soil microbial communities with excess Nitrogen fertilizer from Kellogg Biological Station, Michigan, USA - KB3-175-1 | ecosystem: Environmental > Terrestrial > Soil > Unclassified ... | reverse complement strand
GGCTTCAGCCGCCGCCAGGTGCAGTTGCTCGAGCCCAAAGTCCGCCAGATCGTGCAGGGGATTGTGGACAGTGTCGACCCGTCGCGGGAGTACGAATTCGCGGAAGAGATCGCCGCACCGCTTCCCACGCGGATGATCGCAGAGATGCTGGGTGCCCCGCCCGAAGACTGGGAGCAGTTCCGCGCATGGTCGGACGCGGCGGTCGGCACTGCCGACCCAGACATCGAACTGGACTCGATCGTCGCGCTCGGTGAGCTGTACGAATACTTCACCAAGCTCATCGCCACACGCCGCTCTGGCGAGGTCAGCGGGCAGGACGACCTGCTGAGCATCCTGGCCGCGGCGGAGGTCGATGGCGAGCGACTCACCGACGCGGATCTGCTCAACTTCTCCTTCCTGCTGTTGGTCGCCGGCAACGAAACCACTCGCAACCTCATCGCATTGGGCACGTTGGCACTGATCGACCACCCCGACCAATTCGCGCTGCTGCGATCGAACCCGTCGCTGCTGCCCAGCGCGGTGGAGGAGATGCTGCGATACACCAGCCCGGTCACCCACATGGCCCGCCGCGCCACCGAGGACGTCGAGATCCGCGGCCAGCAGATCAAGGCCGGCGACACCGTCGTCATGCTCTACGGCGCCGCCAACCGCGACGAAGAGATCTTCGGGACCACCTGCGAAGAGTTCGACATCACTCGTAATCCTAACCCGCACATCGCATTCGGGGCCGGTGAGCACGCTTGTCTCGGCGCGCAACTCGCCCGCCTGGAAGCCAGGGTGATGTTTGAGGTGCTGCTGGGCGCCTATCCGACGATCGAGCTCACCGGTGACGTGTCACGACTTCGCGCCACCATGGTGCCGGGCGTAAAACGCATGCCCGTCCGACTGGGAGCGGGCAACTGATGGATTTCGACTTCACGCCCGAACAGGAGCAGCTCCGAAAGGACTACCGGACCCGTCTCGAGGCGGTGATGACCCCGGAGCGACGCGCCGCCGTTGCGGATCTCACCGAGGGAGGCGCCGCGATGACGGAGTGCAGGCGCGCTCTGGGCGATGCCGGGCTGCTCGGGGTCGCCTGGCCGGTTGAATACGGTGGCGGCGGGCTGACCGCGCTGGAACAGTACATTTTCTCGGAAGAAGCCCGCAGGGTCAACGCACCGTTGCCGTTCGTCACGCTAAACACCGTCGGCCCCACGCTCATTCAGTACGGCACCGATGAGCAGAAGGCCAAGTTCCTCCCCGCAATCCTCCAGGGCACCGTTGATTTCGCGATCGGCTACTCGGAGCCCGGCGCCGGCAGCGACCTCGCGTCGCTGCGCACCACCGCGGTACGCGACGGCGACGAGTTCGTCATCAATGGGTCGAAGATGTTTACCAGCGGTGCGGAGTTCGCCGATTACATCTGGCTGGCGGCGCGTACCGATCCAACTGTCAAGAAGCACAAGGGAATCACCCTGTTCATCGTGCCGACCGATTCACCCGGGTTCTCCTGGAAGCCGCTGCACACGATGCCGGGGGTGTCCACGTACTACACGTTTTACGATGACGTCCGGGTACCCGAGAGCGCCATCGTGCTCGGCGAAAACCAGGGCTGGACGCTGGTGACGAACCAGCTCAACCTGGAACGCGCCGCCCTCGGCAACCTCGGTGCCCTGGAGCCACTCTTCGGCAAGACGCTCAACTGGGCGTCGACGACACGGCTCGACGACGGCGTGGTCATCGATCAGCCGTGGGTGCAGCAGGCCCTGGCCCGGGTGGAAGCACAGGTCGCCGCCTACCGGCTGCTGAACCTGCGTGTGAACGCGACGATGGGTTCTGGCGCCCTCGGGATGGGCGAGGCGTCCGCGACAAAGGTTTTCGGCACCGAGCTCACCCAACAGGTCGCCCGCGAACTGCTCGAAGTCGTGGGGCAGGCCGGTGTCCGCACGGACTCGGCGGCTCCGCTCAAGGGCGAGCTGGAGAGCGCATACCGTCTGGCGGTCATCAACACATTCGGCGGCGGAGCCAATGAGCTGCAACGCGACATCATCGCCATGGCCGGTCTCCGGATGCCGCGCGCGCCCCGGGACATGCGAGCCAGCGCATCGGAGAAAGGAAGCTCTACCCCGTGACCGAAACGAAAGACGAACTGCGCGAGCGCCTCGATGCGCTCATCGGTGAACCCATCAGTTCCGGACAGCCGGTCAAGGCTCCGGATCCCGTGAACGCGGCGATGATCCGGCACTGGGCGTACGCGCTGGACGATATGAACCCCGCGTATCTGGACCCGGAGTTCGCCGCCTCCTCCCGGTACGGGGGCGTCGTCTCACCCCCAGTCATGCTGCAGTCGTGGACGATGGCGCCCCCGAAGCTGGTCGGCATCCACGAGCGCGGTGGAGTTCCGGTCGTGCTGAAAGAGAACCCCCTGCAGTTCCTCACCGATGCCGGCTACACCGGCACCGTCGCCACCAACTCCGAGTTCGAGCTCGAACGGTACCCCCGCGTCGGTGACGAGATCACGGCCGAAACGGTGTTCGAGACCATCTCCGACGAGAAGAAGACGGCGATGGGTAACGGCTACTTCGTCACGTGGATCACGACGTACCGCGATCAGCACGGTGACGTGATCGGTCGACAGCGGTTCCGCACGCTGCGATTCAAGACAGGAAGCTGATGGCTACCAGACTTGCTCCATCCATCAGTCCGGACACCGAATTCTTCTGGTCGGGCCTCAAAGACCACAAGCTGCTGATCCAGCGATGCACCGACTGCAAGACGCTGCGCGTTCCGCCCCGCCCGATGTGCGGAAACTGCCAGTCGCTCAACTGGGATTCCGTCGAATCGACCGGACGCGGAACGGTTTACAGCTTCGTGATGCCACAGTATCCCCCACTGCCCTTCCTCCAGTACCCCTATGTGGTGGCATTGATCGAGCTCGACGAGGGCGTGCGCATCGTGTCGAACCTGTGCGATGTCGAGCCGGCGGCCATCGACGTCGGGCTACCCGTCGAGGTCTTCTACGAGAAGTTCGAAGCAATCCCGAGCGGAGACGAACTGGTGTTGCACCAGTTCCGGCCCGCGCGCTGACAAACGAGGCATCCAGCGAACATGGACTTTTCCTTCACAGAAGAACAAGAAACGGTCGGCAAGGTGGCCCGCCAGCTCTTCGAGCACCACGCCACCACCGAACGTCTCACCGAACTGGAATCGGGCCTGAAAACGGGTGGCGCTCGCTACGACCCCACACTGTGGCGTGAGCTGGCATCGTCGGACTTGCTCGGCATCGCGCTGCCGGAGTCAGTCGGCGGCAGCGGTGGCGGCTTCCTCGACCTCGGCGCGCTACTCGCCGAGGTCGGCTGGAGCGTTGCGCCTGTCCCCCTCTATGCCACCCTGGTGCTTGGCGCGGATACGATTGCGCGGCACGGTGACTCGACCATTCGGCAGCGGTACCTACCGAAGGTGGTGGATGGAAGTACGATCCTGACCGCCGCGCTCGCCGAACCGGGCAACTCCGACCCGACCGCGCCACGTACCACCGCGCGCGCCGACGGCGACACTTGGATCCTGGACGGCAGCAAGGAGCTCGTGCCCGCGGCGCAGCTCGCCGACGCCATCGTGGTTTCGGCTCGTGCCGACGACGGCCCAGGGCTGTTTGTCATCGAGGCGGCGACCGACGGCGTCGTCATCACGCCGGCGACCACCACCAGTGGTGAGCCCCACGCCGACGTCGAGCTCACCGGCGCCGTGGGTCAGCGGCTCGACGGCACCGGCGGCGCCGATGCGGTCGGCCAGCTCTACAACAGGGCGCTCATCGGGCTGTGCGCGATGCAGGTCGGTGTGGCCGAACGCGCACTCAAGATCGCCGCGTCGTACACCAGCGAACGGGAGCAGTTCGGCCGGCCGATCGGCTCATTCCAGGCCGTGCAACAACGGCTGGCCGATGCGTTCATCGATGTCGAGGCGATTCGGTGGACCACCTGGCACGCGGCGTGGCTGATCGCGGAGGGCCGACCCGCGGACCGCGAGGCCGCCATCGCCAAATTCTGGGCGGCCGAGGCCGGAGCTCGGGTGGCCGCGTCAGCCCAACATGTGCACGGTGGCATCGGCATCGATGTCACCTACTTACTGCACCGATACTTCTTGTGGGCCAAACAGATTGAACTCTCGCTCGGCTCGGCCCCTCAACAACTCGCCCGGCTCGGCGCCGCATACCCGGAAGGAAGCAAATGACCTCCACCGTCGACCGCACCAAGACCTTGGCATGGAATTCCATCAAGGTGGGCGACGAAGTCACCCCCATGGACGTTCCGGTGACCACCACACTGATCGTCGCCGGCGCCATCGCGTCCCGGGACTACATGCCGGTACACCACGACCGTGACTTCGCCAATTCCCAAGGATCCAAAGACATTTTCTTGAATATTCTGACGACCAACGGGCTTTGCGTGAAGTTTCTGCACGACTGGGCAGGCCCGGAGGCGATGATCAAGAAGTTGTCCATTCGTCTCGGTGTACCGGCATACCCGAATGATCCGATACGTTTCACGGGATCGGTCACGGACAAGTCGTCGGCCGATGGCGAAGGACTGATCGAGGTCACCTTCAAGGGCACCAACAGCCTCGGCGACCATGTCTCTGGAACCGCAGTGCTCAGCTTGCTCGAAGGTGTGGATGCGTGAGCGATGGGATCGGCGGCAAGGCCGCCCTCGTCGGGATCGGTCAAACCGAGTTCTCCAAAGAATCGGGCCGCAGTGAAATGCAACTCGCCTGCGAGGCGGTCAAAGCCGCCATCAAGGATGCCGGCCTTCGACCCACCGATATCGACGGCATGGTCACGTTCAGCGTCGACGACAACGAGGAGATTGAGGTCGCCCGCAATGTCGGGATCGGGGATCTCACGTTCTTCACTAGGGTCCCACACGGTGGTGGCGCGGCCGCGGGAACGGTGATGCAGGCCGCGATGGCGGTCGCGACGGGTGCGGCAGAAGCGGTGGTGTGCTACCGCGCGTTCAACGAGCGCTCCGGATTCCGCTTCGGCGGCGCCGGCCGCCAGGCGGGCGTGACACCGCTGTGGATGGCACCCTATGCGCCGTTTGGGTTCATGACGCCCGCAGCCTGGGTCGCGTTGCATGCTCAGCGCTACATGACCACTTACGGCGTCACAAACGCCGATTTCGGCAAGATCTCCGTCATCGACCGCAAGCATGCCGCCAAGAACCCCGATGCCTGGTTCTACGACAAGCCGATAACCATTGAGCAGCACCAACAATCGCGGTGGATCATCGAACCCGTGCTGAGATTGCTCGATTGCTGTCAGGAAAGCGACGGCGGGGTGGCCATGGTGGTGACGAGCGTCGAGCGAGCGCGCGACCTGGCCAAGCCGCCCGCCGTCATCGCGGCCGCCGCGCAGGGCGCCGCCTACGACGGCGAGGTGATGACGAGCTATTACCGCGAGGAGATCACCGGCCTGCCCGAGATGGGTGTCGTCGGCGACAAGCTATGGCGGAATTCGGGTCTCAAACCGCAAGACATTTCGACAGCGTTCCTCTACGACCACTTCACGCCCTTCGTCTTCACTCAACTCGAGGAACTGGGGTTCTGCGGTCGCGGCGAAGCCAAGGACTTCGTGTCGGTCGACGAGTTGTCGCTCGGGGGCCGCATGCCGATCAACACCAACGGCGGACTGCTCGGCGAGGCCTACATCCACGGCATGAACGGAATCACCGAAGGTGTCCGTCAGGTGCGCGGCACGTCGCACAATCAAGTGGACAACGTCGAGCACGTGCTCGTGACCTCGGGCACCGGCGTTCCGACAAGAGGTCTGATCCTCGCGCCCGATCACTGAGTACGCCAGCGAGGGAGGCCCGATGACGCACGCGACCGCGGTCGACACACGCGCGGTGCTCATCTCGGCCGCCTTCGCCTGCTTCCGCACGCAAGGGTTGCGGAAGACGACGATCGTCGACATCGCGCGCACCGCCGACGTGTCCAGAAGCACGTTCTACGAGTACTTCCGGGACAAGGAGACGATCGTCGAGGCCTGCGCCGAGGCGGCGTCACAGCGCTTCTATCGCAAGCTGGCCAGGACGATCGACCGCCACGGCGGCAGCACCCTGGAGGAAAAGCTCGTCCGGGCAGGTGTGTTCGTCACCCAGGCCCGCCGTGTGATGGAGCCCGAATCTTATTTCGACCAAGAAGAGGTCAGCCTGATGTTGACCAAGAACGCGTCGACCCTGCTGGGGGAATGCGGCGAATTCCTCGCGCCGTATGTCTCGGCCGCGAGGCTGATCGGCGAGGTGCGCGCCGACCTCGATATCCAGGCGGCGACCGAGTGGTTCGCGCGAATGTTGTTCTCGCTGTTCACGACTCCGTCGCCCTGTCTCGACATGGGCGACGACGGCGTGGTGGCCGACTTCGTCCGCGGCTTTGCCGTGCGCGGATTCCTCGATGATCAGAATCAGGCTGCGATGCTGCCTTCACGCAAGAAGTTGAGGGTGTAGGCCTGGTACGTCAAACCGTTGGGATCGAGGCCGATCAGGTCTAGGCACGGATACCACTCCCGGGAATCGACAAACCAATCCCAGCGAGTGATGTGGCCCTCCTCGTTCGTCCAGATGTAGTCCCATTCGTGAAGCTCGAGCACCGTCCCGTCGGCCAGAGTTCCCGCATAGGTGTCGCGGAGGGCGAACCCCCACTCTGCCGCTGTGCAGTCAAACGGGGTGACGATCCTGAAGTCGGGCATGTGCTTCCACCACATGCGGAATTCACACGTGAGCATGTCACCGTCGGGAGCGAACTTCTGCATGGCAGCCAGGAGCTCATCGGACGCGAGGTCGGCCATCACATTGTCTGCACCGTCATTGAAGAGAGGACACATCATCACGGCGTCGGGAGCGTAGATCCACTCATCGCCGTAGCTGATTTTTCCGGACTCCGGAGCCTTCGCGTAGGCCTCCCACTTCGCGTGGGCGATCCTGCGGTGCTTCGCCACTCGATCGGACATTGTCTCCTCACTTCCGTGACGTTGGGATGGGCTCAACTAATCCTGCGCACGGGCACGTTGGACCACCCACAAACGTTGGACATCGCTACCCGCCGCAGCCCGCTGCGGTCGACTGCGTAGTCGGGGACGAGGTCCAGCAGCGCCTCGAGCGCGATGCGGCTCTCCATCCTCGCCAGCGCCGCGCCCAAACAGCTGTGCACGCCGTACCCGAACGCGAGATTGAATCCCATCTTGCGCTCCCGGTCGATGTCCAGCCGATCGGGATCGGGGAACATCCGCTCATCGCGCGTCGCTGAACCCGTGACGAGCAAGACGGCGCTCCCCTCGGGAATTACCTTGCCGTGCAACATCACATCACGGGTGGCGGTGCGGACCTGGTACTGCGACGGCGCCTCGTAGCGCAACAATTCTTCGACCGCCGCGGGAATCTTGGTGCGGTCTTCTTGCAACTTTCGCCACTGGTCGGGAAAGTCGGCGAAGGCGACCATGGCGTTGCCGACGAGCTTGGTGACGGTCTCTGCTCCCGCTCCCCCGAGCATGGTCGCGAATCCGGTGATGTCCACATCGGTGAGCTTCTCCACCTGCCCGTCTCGCTCGATTTCGGTCTCGATGAGTCGGCTGATCATGTCGTCGCAGGGTTCGGCGCGACGCTGCTGCACCAGGTTGTAGTAATAGATCCCGGTCTTCGTCGAGGCTTCGAAACCTTCCGCGGTGGTGGCGATCTCACCTGGGCGGCGTTCGAGCAGCAGATCGAGCCAGAGCCGAATCTGGTCACGGTCCTGCTTCGGCACTCCCAGCATGGTGGTGATGACCTCGTTGGGAAACAGGGCCGAGAAGTCGGCAACCACGTCGAAAGAGGACGGGTCGAGCGCCTCGATGCGTTCGTAGACCTTTTCGCGCACCATGTCTTCCAACGCGGCGATGGCGCGCGGGGTGAACACGTTGCTCACCAGCCGGCGCATCTTCTGATGTTCGGGCGGGTCCATCGAAATGATCACCTTGGGCACCGGCAGCGCATCGTCGTGGGCCTGCACCATGTCCAGCGTGGCGCCCTTGGCAGATGAAAAGGTCTCGTGGTCCTTGGTCGCCGGGGCCACGTCGTCGTAACGGGTCAGGGCCCAGAAGTCCCACTTGGCGCTGTAATAAACGTGGGCCACGTCGCGCAGACGCCGGTAGGTGTCGAACGCTCCGTTGAAGAAGTCGTCCGAAAACGGGTCGAATTCAACAGGGTCGCCTGAAACTTCTTGTGACGCCGCCGCGGTCATAGGATCGCTCCAGCTTCCTTGTAGCTCGCGATGGTGTCCCAGTCCAGGCCTGCCTCCATTAATACCTCTTCGGTGTGCTGGCCGTGTTCGGGCGCCCCCGGCGGGATAACGGCCCGTTCGTCGAACTGGACGGGGTTGGTGGGCAGCGAATACGGCGAACCGTTCATCGTTGTGGTGCTCGCGACATAGCCGTTCGCCCTCACCGCTGGGTCATGGCAGAGCTCTCCGGGCGTCTGAACTACCCCCCAGGCACCAGAAATGCCGGCCAGCTCTTCGCGCCATTCGGCGAGTGTGCGTCTTGCAAACACCTCGTCAATGAGTGCGATGAGTTCCGTCCGATTGGCGAATCGCGATGCGGGAGCTGCGAATCGCTCGTCACCGATCAATTCGGGGAGGCCGATGGCGCGCATCGCTTCCGCGTAGAACTTGTCGAGTTGCAGCATCATCAGCTGGACGTAGCGGCCGTCTTTGGTGCGATAAGAACCCACCAGCGGGTTGGGCGAATCGGCGTGGCCGAACTTCGGGATGGAGCTGCCGCCGTGGATCTGGCTCACGGCGACGTCGGGACTGAGGTTCCAGGCCGCAAGCCCGAGCAGGGAGACATCCACAACAGATCCTTGACCGGTGGTGGCCTTCTTGTACAACGCGGCCGCGATTCCGCCCGCGATAGCCATGCCCCCGAGGAGATCTCCGAAGGCGGGCCGGGAGCGCACCAACTCGTCGGCGTCTTCCGTGAGCATGGTCGCGATGCCACCGCGGGCCCAGTAGGAGACGCCGTCGTAGCCGGGTTTGTCCGAATCGGGACCTTTCGGGCCGTGGCCCGACCCGCGCACATAGACGATGCTGGGGTTCGCGGCTCTGATGTCGTCGAGGTCGATGCCCAACTTCTTACGGCGGCTCGGCAGATAGCTGGTGAGGAACACGTCGCACGTCGCGGCGAGCTTACGGATGACGTCCTGGCCGCCGGGAGTGCTCAGATCGACGCCGATCGACTTCTTCCCCCGATTGGGAATCTCGATCATGTAGTTGACCGTGCCACCACCCTCGTCCACGATGCCCATCGTGACGAGACCGCGCTGCAGGTCACCACCCTCGCGCGGCTCGACCTTGATGACCTCGGCACCCCACTCCGCCAGCACGGCGCCGGCCGACGGCACGAAGGTCCACGCGGCAACCTCGAGCACGCGGACACCGTTGAGCACTTTGTCGACGGAAATGACGGCCTCCATTGGTCGCAGTGTTACGGGTGCGAGGGCACCAACAAGACGGCAACGGCGAAAACGCCTGTTTGCATTCTGCGAGAATGGCAGTTTCGGACGGATTTGTAAACCGCGTCGACCGGTGACGCAGATAGCAGTGGATGCTAGGGGCGCGCCGACAGGCGTTCGGGCAGTGCCGGATCTCCGTCGGCCCAGAAGGCACGCCACGTCGGCATCCGCTGGGGCATGGCCGCGCGCAACCGGACGTCGCTCGGCCAGCGCATAAACTCCGGACCCGGGCGCTCCGTCACATCGACCGAGTACCAAGGATGCTCCCGTCGCTTGACGAAGCACCACTGGCCGTCGCGGCGCTCGTAGACGTCGTCGTAACGCATCGTGATCACGTACCACCCATCGCCGTCTTCGTGTTCGGCGCGACAGTAAACAGATCCGGTGGCATGGTCGGCGTCGGCGAAGTCAAACTGGTGGCCGCAGATCAGGTGGATGCTCCGATAGAACCGTCGAAGCACGCGGTCGTACCAACGCTTCAGCGCGTCCCTGCCATCGCCTTCCGCGCCGGCGTCGACGTCGTCGACGAACAACGCCACCAGCGCGTTGAGATCGCGGGCGTCGAGGGCCATCGCGTATCTACTGGGCAGCTGGCTGATCGCTAGAACCGATTCCACCCGGTCCAAACGATCGACGGTGCCCCGACGCCCCGCTCCTGTGTCCATGGCGGAATTCTAGGCGGATAGTGACGAATGAGAACCACTGTTCTCGTTTTCTGCGAAGGCTACTATTCTGCGCTCATGCCCTTCCCGAACATCTTGCCCACGATTCCCGCTCTGGTGAGATCCTGCGCAGCACGTTTCGGGGACACGCCGTTCCTCATCGCCGACGGCCAGGAGTTGACCTATACCGACCTTGACCGCCGCTCGGCCGCGCTGGCGATTGCCCTGTTGGCGGAGGGGATAAGCAAGGGTGATCACGTCGGAATCTTGATGCCGAACAGCGTCGATTGGGCCTTAGCGTGGTTTGCCACCACACGCATCGGCGCGGTCGCAGTGCCGCTCAACACCTTTTACCAGGCGTCCGAACTCGCCTGGACTGCGCGCCACGCTGACCTGCACGCGATCTTGACGTGGTCGCGGTTCCGCAATCACGACTTCGTCGCTCGCCTCCAGGAGGCGCTGCCGGGGCTGTGCGATCAGCGCGAGCCAGGCCGCATCGCGGTACGGCAAGCGCCGTTCCTGCGGACCGTTGCGGTATGGGGACCATCCGATCAGGCCTGGACGACAACGATCAACGGCGATGACAACGTGTCGACCAGCGACGTCGACTTCCTCGTCGACGTGGAATTGTGTGTGACACCAGGCGATGACGTGATGATCATCTACACCTCGGGCAGTACCGGTGACCCGAAGGGGCCCGTGCACAGCCAGGGCACACTCGTACGGCATACCTACAATCTCACGTTCATGTACGGCGTCACCCACGATGACGTGATGTTCACCGCCATGCCCTTCTTCTGGGTGGGAGGACTGATCACAGGACTACTCGCGGTAATCCACCACGGCGCGACACTGGTCACCCAACCCGCTTTCGACGCTGCCGAGGCACTAGAACTCATGGAGCGCCACCGCGCGACGATCACGCTGGGCTGGCCGCAGCAGGGCAAGACGCTGGCCGAGCATCCCGAGTTTCCCGCACGCGACCTGAGCTCGGTGCAACGCACCAGCATGCCCGCGATGGTGCCACCCCCGCGTCAGCCCAAGGGCTCTAGTGGCCTGGGAATGACGGAGCTGTGTGGCAATCACATCGGGGTCGACCCGTATCTGCCGCAGCCGCCCGATCGGTCCGAAACCGGCGGTCTGCCAATCGAAGGGCTGCACCATCTGCTGGTCGACCCCGGTACAGGACAGCCGGTGCCCGTGGGCACGCCCGGCGAAATCTGGGTTCGCGGGTACTCGTTGATGCAACGCCTGCACAAGCGTGAGCGTGAGGAGGTGTTCACCGCTGACGGCTACTACCGCACGGGCGACTGCGGCGTCGAGTACGACGACGGTTGGATCAAATTCACCGGGCGGTTGGGCGACCTGATCAAGACGGGCAGCGGCACCAACGTCACACCCAGCGAAGTGGAATTGGCGCTGGCCGATTGCGATGGCGTGCTCGAGGCGTACGTGGTCGGCGCCGAGACCGATGGCGGAACGGTGGTCGCCGCGGCGGTGGTGCCGCGCGGCAAATCGGCCCTCGACGGCGAGTCCTTGCGCGCGCAGTTGCGTGCGAGGCTATCGGCGTACAAGGTGCCGAAATTCATCTGGGTCACCGCGAAACAGGACCTGCCGTTCACCGCGACGGGAAAGGTCAAGAAGTCGGAGCTGGCGCAGCAGCTCAGTGAAATGTTGGCTCGCCCCTGAGGACAACCGGCTGCCCGCTCTTCCGATCCGAGATCTGTAGTCCACCAACGAAGGAGCATGACCGTGGCAGAAAAGGTGCAACGCGTTGCAATCATATCGACGGGCGGTGTGGGCAGCATCGCGGTGCGGGCGATCAACCGCCGCGCGCACCTCGACCTGGTTGGTGTGTGGGTGCACAACCCCGAGAAGGCGGGCCGGGACGCGGGCGAGGTCGTCGGGATCGGCCCCATCGGCGTGACCACCACGTCCGCTCTCGAAGACATCATCGGGCTCAAGCCCGACTGCGTCGTCTATGCGGCCGCGAGCGAGGAGATGGATGCGGCCGCGGTTCGCGACTACGTCCGTATTCTGCAGGCCGGAATCAACGTGGTCACCACCAACACGCCCGGAATGATGTTTCCCGACAGGTGGATTCCGAGCCTGGCCGACCAGGTACGTGCTGCGGCGCTGGCGGGCAGTGTCACCATATACACCTCGGGTATCGAACCGGGGTTCGCCGGCGACCAGTTCGCCGTCGTACTGTCGACCTTGTCCAACACCATCCGCTCGGTCCGCGCGCAGGAGATTTTTGACTACTCGGCCTACCCGAACGAATACCTGATGTTCGACGCGATGGGCTTCGGCCGGCCACTGGACTTCACGCCGCTACTGGAGCTCGAGGGCGCACAGCGATTCGCCTGGGGACCACCGATCGGTCTGGTGGCGCACGCCCTGGGTGTCGACCTCGACGAGATCACCGAAAGCTACGAGCGCGTAGCCACGCCCAGGGACTTGCACGTGGCATGCGGGACGATTCCCGCGGGCACCTGCGGGGCGGTGCGCGCCGAGACCACCGGGGTCGTTGACGGCCACCCGATGATCACCATCGAACACATCAACCGGATGGCGCAAGACCTGGCGCCACAGTGGGCGTCGGCGCCGAACGGCACCTACCGCATCGTCATCCAGGGCGATCCACACATCCAGTGCGATCTTCGCTTCGGCACCGAGGACACCGCAGCTTCGGCGAATGACAATGCCATGGAGGCGACGGCCATGCGCGTCGTCAACGCCATCCCGTACGTCGTCGATGCAGCCCCGGGCATCGCGACCTCACTGGACCTGCCGATCACCGCGCCGCGCAACGCGTTGGACTTCGGCTAGACGGTAGAGTCACCGCGCGGTGCGAGTGAGTCGACTGACGGTTTCCGCTCCGGCCAAAGGCAATTCGATGACACCGGGCGCCGCGGCTACCACACACGGAATGGCGTTTACCGCCGCCATCGCCGTGGCGGTGATTCCGGGATTGATCCGGCTTTCGCTCGACTGTTCCATGTACAGTTCCAGGCTCATACTGGGGTCGCCTTCGACACGAAAAACCATGCCGCCCTGTCCCTCGCGCGAAGGCTTGGGCCAGTGTTCGGGCCACGGCGTGGAACTCACGGTCGCGAAGTATTGCACGGCCACCACTTTTCGGCCGTCGACCACACCGGCCAGCTGCCAGCGGTGCCCACAAATCGTGCCCGCCGGCACCACGCCGAGGGCCGTTGCTAGATCGACCGGGGCCAGCAATGTCTCCCAGTCCAGTTCTACGCCGTCGAGTTCGATGCCGAGCAGGTCCGCGATATAGCGTACGACCGTCTCCCAGTCATGATTTACCTTGCCCGAGGCTATGCGGACCGGAACGTGGCCATCCGGCTTGCCGAAACCCATCGACTCATGCAGCACATCCCAGATCGGATAGGACTTGTCCAAGTCGACCGCGTATTCATCCATCCGATACGAATCGACCGTACCCGCGCCGGAGAGCAGGGCGGTGGGAAGGTTGAGACTGATGAAGCCGGGTTCGCTACCGGTAGCGTAGAACGTCGAATTACCCTTCTTTGCAGCCGCATCGAGCACGGTACGCCAGCGTTGCGGCGCAGCTGCCGGGTACACCATCGGAATCGTCGAGATCGTGACGACGTTGATCCCCCGCTCCAGCAGTGCGGCGATATCCGCGATCGCGTCCTCCTCCCGACGGACCGCCGTTGCGCAATAGGACACGCAATCAGGCTTTAGTGCAATGATTTCCGTCAGGTCTCCCGTTGCCGTCACTCCCACATCCGCCACGCCGCACAGCCGACCCGCATCAGTCCCAACCTTGCTCGCCGTCGAAACCTTCACCCCTACGAGATCGAGTGCCGGGTCGAGAATCGTGGCCCGCAACGCTTCTCTTCCTGTGAGCCCCGTCCCGATGTGGACGACTCGATAGCGGGCGAAGCCGTTGTCAGTCATCACCGCTCCCTCCGGTCAACGAACTGCGATTATCGGTCCCGCACGCTGGTTGGGGGACCCTTGGGATCCAACTCATTTGTAATAGGGCCCCGGCTTGCCCGATTCCTCGAGATGCCCGTACGGGTCGTACACCTTGACATTCGGATACGGGTTCTGCTCGTAGGCGGGTGCGGACAACCCCGCGGCCCGCAGCCCGGACAACACCGTCAGCGGCACCCCGAACGATACGAGGCCCACCGAAACCGAAACGAGGAGCTGGCGCGTCAGCGTGACCTTGCCGCGGCCCGGCCGGGCAGGAAGCCGGCAGGCAATCCGGTTGATCAGCACCAGCTCACCCCCCTTGTCGCGGACGCACATGACGGCGACCATCGCAAAGATGAACGAGTCGTACACCGCCATGATGAGTGGGAAATGGATATGGCCGATCCGCAGCGTCGGGCCCACCGCCTCGGAGTAGTAGAAGATACCGAACCTCAACCAGCTGAACTGGACGACCCCGTTGAGCGGTATCGCGATGACGAACGCACCGAGGAAAACCGCGGCAAGCCGGTGGCGCGCAAGCCAACTGGTGCGCCGGACAGTAGGTTCCAAGAACCGGTCGTGCAGTTGCAGGATGCCGAGCCCATTGAGTAGGTAATAGGCCGCGTAACCCCCGAGGAACGACAACGCGGGCTCGAGGTTCGGCGAGATGTTCATACACGGCCATGATCGCGGGAAGTGCAGCATGCGCGGGTCGAAGATCGCGAACGTCGCCCAGTTGGCCAACGGATCCAGCGCTCCGGTGATCAGGCCTGCGAACGCGATCACCACCGTCCAATGCACCCTGCGCTGTCGCACCGAGAGCCACACCAACGATCCGATCAGGCCGATCGCCATCGGAATGGAACTGAAGGCGATCATCAGCGGCCAGTTGTCGAACCCGAGGAACGGCGGATATGGCGCCGGGCCCGGCGTGGGGTTGGTAATGCGGGGATCCCCGTGGGTGCCCGTTTGAACGGTTGCGACGGTCAATACCGCGACGGCCAGGTAGGCGACGATGAAAAGACCCCAGCCGACGCTGGCCGGCAACGATGGCCCGCTCGCATTAACCGGCCCCGTGCGTCCCGAATCAGTCTCGGAGTCAACGATATTCGTCATGTTATAGCCTCGCCGGTAGGGTAGCCCAGCCCCGGACGCTGGTAGTGTGCGCACGCTTTGCCTTGTCATAGTCGACCTCCCAGTCCGGCCACCGTGACAGCACCTCCTCGAGCGCGACCCGCGCCTGCACCCGCGCAAGCGCGGCGCCAAGACAGAAATGGATGCCCTGCCCGAAAGACAGATGGGCCGCCTTCCGATGGATGTCGAACCTGTCCGCGTCGGGAAACTGACATTCGTCGCGGTTGGCCGAACCGTTGAGCAACAACATCACCGACCCTTCCGGAACCTGTTGCCCATAGTGCTCCGCGTCACGGGCGACGTAGCGCGCCTGCACCGGCGACGGCGCTTCATAGCGCAGAACCTCTTCGACCGCGCCGGGTATCAGGCTGAAATCGGCCGCCAGCTCCCGGCGCT
>Ga0134125_10004654_pt1 | contig 15677 bp, 28 predicted proteins | sample KB31751_FD_96464 | JGI IMG/M metagenome (GOLD analysis project Ga0134125, IMG submission 96464) | Terrestrial soil microbial communities with excess Nitrogen fertilizer from Kellogg Biological Station, Michigan, USA - KB3-175-1 | ecosystem: Environmental > Terrestrial > Soil > Unclassified ... | reverse complement strand
TGGTTCTGGATGTATGGCTTGAAAACAACCTTGTTTGATTTTGTTCCCATGCCCTTAATTTACGAAATCCCTAAATAATTCGCAAAAAAAACCGCCTCATAATTTACTTATGAGACGGCCTCTACGATATCCTTTAAAGGGGAATTAATTATTCGCCTTTTTCAGCGTTTTCTTCGTTTTCAGCAGATGCTTTTGGTGCTTCCGGTTCAGCAGCAGGCGTTTCTTCAGCCTGCGGCGCTGTTTCGGCAACAGGTGCTTCGGCTACAGGAGCTTCCGCAACCGGTGCAGCAGTAGCGGGTGCTTTTGCTGCAGGTGCTTCCACAACGGCCTCGTCATCAGCAGGGGTCACTTCAGCAGTAGCGGCAGGGGCAGCTTTTGCAGCAGGAGCCGCAGCTTTACCTTTACCACCACGGCGGCGTGTCGATTTCTTCTCAGCCTTACCGGTCTCGTTACCGTAAACGGTGTTATAGTCAACCAACTCTATCATCGCCATTTCGGCGTTATCACCTAAACGGTTTTCCATTTTGATGATGCGGGTATAACCGCCAGGTCGGTTAGCTATCTTTTCGGCAATCTCGCGAAACAGGATGGTTACCGCGTCTTTGTCCTGCAAGTAGCTGAACACAATACGGCGCGAGTGCGTGGTATCGTTTTTTGATTTTGTTAACAGTGGTTCAACGTAACCGCGTAAAGCCTTTGCCTTGGCCAATGTTGTAGTAATACGCTTGTGCAATATAAGCGATGTGGCCATGTTCCCCATCATCGCTTTGCGGTGACTGTCGGTGCGGCCTAAATGGTTAACTTTTTTTCCGTGTCTCATTGTTTTTAATTATTTCACGTGCATACCGTTGGGCGATCAACTCAAGCCCTCGGAATTATGCTTTCGCTTACTTTTATTTAGATTTGAGATATTAGATTTGAGATTTGAGCTAATGCCGCTTCTCAATACTCATATCTCAAATCTCATATCTTATTCCTCGTCCAATTTAAATTTGGCCAGGTTCATGCCAAAAGATAATCCTTTTGATTTAACCAGGTCCTGTATTTCAGTCAATGATTTTTTACCAAAGTTCCTGAACTTGAGCATATCTGCTACGTCGTACGACACCAGGTCAGCCAGGCTGCGGATGTCTGCAGCTTTAAGGCAGTTTAAAGCGCGAACAGAAAGATCAAGATCAACCAGTTCGGTCTTCAGCACCTTACGCATATGTAAGATCTCTTCATCAACTTCCTTGGTTTCTTCTTTAGCCTGTGCCTCAAGCATCATGTTCTCATCGCTGAACAGCATAAAATGCTGGATAAGGATCTTAGCCGCCTCTTTAAGCGCTTCTTCAGGATGGATCGAGCCATCGGTAGTAATATCCAGCACTAATTTTTCATAGTCGGTTTTTTGTTCTACACGATAGTTTTCAATGGTGTATTTAACATTTTTTATAGGCGTATAGATCGAATCGATCGCGATCACACCCACATTTGCATCGGGGTTTTTATTTTCCTCGCTGGCAACATAACCACGGCCTTTGTTAACGGTAAGCTCGATCTCGAGCGTTACCGACGAGTCCATGTTACAAATAACCAGGTCGGGATTTAAAACGGTAAAGTTGTTTGAAAACTTGGTGATATCGCCGGCGGTAAATGCATCCTGGCCGCTGATGATCACGAATACTTTCTCGGAATCGCCTGAATCGCCCGATTTGTTAAACCTTACCTGCTTTAAATTTAATATGATCTCGGTTACATCTTCAACCACACCCTTGATGGTTGAAAATTCGTGCATTACCCCCGAAAAGCGAACGGAGGTGATCGCATAACCTTCTAATGAGGAAAGTAAGATACGACGAAGTGCATTACCAATAGTAACACCGAAACCTGGTTCTAATGGACGAAACTCAAACGTGCCATCAAAATCAGTTGATTTCTGCATGATAACCTTGTCTGGTTTTTGAAATGCTAAAATTGCCATTTATATCCTTTATTTATTTGTGAATAGATTTGAGATGTGAGATATGAGATGTGAGACCGTATGTCTTCTATCTTTCTATCTGCAACCTAAAACCTCATATTGTTTAATTTTCTGATGAGATGCAGGATTTGTTTCAAATCTCGCATCTCAAATCTTATTTAGAGTACAACTCGACGATCAGGTTCTCCTTGATATTTTCAGGGATCTCATCGCGGTTTGGATAGTTAAGGAATTTGCCCGATAAATTAGCACCATCCCACTCCAGCCAGCTGTATTTGTTAATTTTATGGCCCGCTACCGAATGCGTGATTGTCTCAAGCGATTTGGACTTTTCCCTCACGGCAACAACATCACCGGCTTTTAACAGGTACGATGAAATATTTACCACTTCGCCATTAACCGTAACGTGTTTATGGCCTACAAGCTGGCGCGCGGCCGAACGTGTTGGGGCAATACCTAAACGGTAAACTACGTTATCTAAACGTGCCTCTAAAAACTTCAGCAGGTTTTCGCCTGTAATGCCTTCTTTGGATGATGCACGGTGAAACAAGTTTTCGAACTGGCGCTCCAATACACCATACGTGTATTTAACTTTTTGTTTCTCCATTAGCTGGGTTGAATACTCTGACTGCTTTCCTCTTCTTTTGGAAGCGCCATGCATACCCGGCGGATAGTTTTTTCTCTCTAACGCTTTATCCGGACCGAAGATCGGTTCGCGGAAACGGCGCGCAATTTTTGATTTTGGACCTGTATATCTAGCCATTTTTGTTGTTTTTAAAGTATCAAACAGCCCGCAGCTGCCGAATCTTAGCTTTAAAAAATCTGTTAATTAAACTCTTCTGCGTTTTGACGGACGACAGCCGTTATGCGGCAACGGTGTAATATCCCTTATTGTAGTAACCTCAATACCGGCAGTTTGCAAAGTACGGATAGCCGACTCGCGGCCTGCTCCCGGGCCTTTTACAAATACCTCAACTTTACGCAGCCCCAGGTCGTAAGCAACTTTGCCGCAATCGGCAGCAGCCTGCCCGGCAGCATAAGGTGTATTCTTTTTTGAACCTTTAAAACCCATTTTACCGGCCGACGACCATGATATAGCCTGGCCCGATTTATTGGTAAGGGTTAAAATGATGTTGTTGAAGGTAGCGTTAATGTGCGCTTCGCCAACCGGCTCAACAATCACAACACGCTTTTTGGTTACTTTTTTGGTTTTAGCCATTTTTTTTGAGGTTTGAGATATGAGATTTGAGATGTGAGACTTTATTATCTCATTTCAAATACATCACTGTCCTTTTTTTATTTTTTATATTAAATCGAGAGCAGACCAGATATGCTTCTCATATCTCAAATCTAACATCTCAAATCTATTTACTATTTAGTCGCTTTTTTCTTGTTAGCAACAGTCTTACGTTTCCCTTTACGGGTACGTGAGTTGTTTTTGGTACGCTGGCCGCGTAACGGCAAGCCTTTACGGTGACGTGTGCCACGGTAGCAGCCTATATCCATTAAACGTTTGATGTTGAGCTGAACTTCGGAACGCAGCGAACCTTCAACTTTTATCTGGTCGTTGATTATACCGCGAATCGCATTTAATTGCTCATCTGTCCAGTCCTGAACTTTGGTATCGAAATCGATGCCTGCCTCGCTCAAAATTCTTTGAGCTGTTGAGCGGCCGATCCCGTATATGTAAGTTAGCCCTATCTCGCCTCTTTTGTTTTTTGGTAAATCAATACCTGATATCCTTGCCATATTTTTTGTTTGTTATTACGTATCGACCGAACGGCGGCTACCGTTGTACGAACCGATACAATATTTTTTATTAACCCTGACGCTGCTTGAACTTAGGATTCTTTTTGTTGATCACATAAAGTTTCCCGTTGCGGCGGATGATCTTGCAATCAACACTTCTTTTTTTAATGGATGCTCTAACTTTCATCGCTGTATTATTTATATCTGTAGGTTATCCTGCCCTTTGATAAATCGTAGGGGCTCATTTCCAGTTTCACCCTGTCGCCAGGTAATATTTTTATATAGTGCATCCGCATTTTGCCGGATATGTGCGCAATAATCTCATGTCCATTCTCCAATTCCACCCTAAACATCGCGTTTGATAATGCTTCTTTAATCGTACCGTCCTGTTCAATAGAGGCTTGTTTGGCCATATTTGTTTTTAGATTTGAGATATGAGACGTTAGATTTGAGATATTTCCATCCTGATATCTTTGTTTCTGCCGTTTTGCAGCAAATTAAGATCATTAAACCTTATCTCACTTCTCAAATCTCACATCTGCTGTCTATTACACTTAATTATCCACCCTAAAAGCGGGATGCAAAATTAATAAAAATATTTTAACTTTTATTTTTTTCTTGTAAAACATCATCTACATACGAAAACGTAGACAAGATGTCGGGCGCACCCTTTTTTATAGCCACCGTATGCTCGTAATGTGCCGATGGCTGCCCGTCGGCGGTAGATACGGTCCACCCATCATCCCAAAACTTAACACGCGCCTTGCCCGCATTGATCATAGGCTCGATGGCGATAACCATCCCCTCTTCCAGCTTCACACCCGATCCGCGGCGGCCATAATTTGGCACCTCGGGGCGCTCATGCAATTCCAATCCCACACCGTGGCCAACCAGTTCTTTCACCACGCCGAACCCATTGTTTTCGGCATGTTCCTGCACCGCGTAACCTATATCGCCTACCCGCATACCGGCTACCGCTTTTTGAACGCCCAAATCAAGGCATTCTTTGGTAACGCGCATCAGGTTCTTTACGGTGTCGCTCACCTCCCCTATGGCGAATGTATACGCCGAATCGCCGATATAGTTGTTCAGCTCGGCGCCGCAATCAACCGACACGAGGTCGCCTTCTTCAAGGACGTATTCTCCCGGGAAACCGTGCACTACCTGGTCATTCAGCGATATGCACAACGAGTAGGGGAATCCATGATAATTCAAAAATGCCGGTACACCGCCATTATCGCGGATAAACGTTTCGGCGAGCCTGTCCAGCTGGATGGTTTTAATGCCGGGCCCTATAACTTTGGCTATCTCCGCGAGTGTTTTGGAAACAAGTAAAGAACTTTCTCTTATGAGTTCTATCTCCTCGACAGACTTATAATGAATCTTTGACATGTTTATCAGATAACTGACTGGCTGACGCCGGACCCGGAAGATAACGACGTGCGGCCTTTGATCCTGCCGGTTTTCATTAACCCGTCGTAATGGCGCATTAACAAGTGGCTTTCTATTTGCTGTAATGTATCCAAAACAACACCAACGACGATGATCAGCGAGGTACCCCCGAAAAACCGGGCGAATCCGCCGCTCACTCCCACTAAACTGGCGAAAGCTGGTATAATAGCTACTATGGCAAGAAAGATGGAGCCAGGCAAAGTAATTTTTGAAATTACGTCGTCTAAAAAGTGAGCTGTTGCGCGGCCCGGCTTAATGCCCGGTACAAATCCGCCGTTCTTTTTCATATCGTCGGCCATCTGGTTTGGATTGATGGTAATAGCCGTATAGAAAAACGTAAACGCGATAATTAATATTGCAAATAATAAATTATACTCCCACGAGGTATACTGAGCAAGCGATATCAATATGCTGCTGGACGCCGCCTTGGGGAAAAATCCCGAAATCGTAGCAGGGATAAACATCAGCGCCTGGGCAAATATGATAGGCATAACGCCTGCGGCATTTACCTTTAAAGGAATATACTGCCTAACCCCGCCATATTGCTTGCTGCCAACAATACGCTTGGCGTACTGGACAGCCACTTTGCGCGTACCCTGCACAATAAGCACGGTAAACATTACCACCAGGATAAGCGCGACGATCTCCACGATAAATGTGATTAAGCCGCCGGCCAGGCTGGTTGTACGCGCTACAAATTCTGATTTTATGGCACTGGGCAACGCGGCAATAATACCGATCATGATGATGAGCGAAATACCGTTTCCAATTCCTTTATCGGTTATTTTTTCGCCAAGCCACATTACAAACATGGTACCTGCGGTGAGCACGCACATATTTAATACCGTAAAATACGGGTTGGTAATTAACATCTGGTCTGCCGAAATTTGCGACTTCAGGTAGGCAATTGCCTGGAAGGCGGTTATACCTATGGTAAGATAACGTGTCCATTGATTAAGCTTATTACGGCCGCTCTCGCCTTCTTTTTGAAGTTTGGCAAAGTACGGAACAGCTATGCCCAGCAGCTGCACCACGATGGAAGCCGAGATATAAGGCATTACCCCTAACGCAAAGATCGATGCCCGCGAAAAAGATCCGCCGGCAAACATATTCAATAAACCGGCAAGCCCTTGCGCGTCTTTGGTAACCAGCGCCGATGCATTAACACCCGGAAGCACTACGAATGAGCCTATACGATATATTAAAAGAAATAAGAGTGTGTTAATAATACGCACTCTTAAGTCGTCGATCTTCCAGATATTGGATAATGTGTTGAAAAAATTCTTCATCGAAAATTATAACTTTACGATCGTGCCGCCTGCTGCTTCTATCGCTTTTTGCGCGGTAGCAGTAAATGCATGTGCCTTAACTTCTAATTTAGCTTTCAGTTCGCCGCGGCCCAAAATTTTAACCAGGTCGTTGCGCGAAACAAGGCCATGTTGTTTTAAAGTTGCGAAATCAATTGACGAAACTGAATACTGATCAGTTAATTTTTGTAAAACATCCAAATTAACGCCTACGTACGCCACCCTGTTCGGGTTTTTAAATCCCACTTTAGGAACACGGCGCTGCAAAGGCATCTGGCCGCCTTCAAAACCCACCTTGCTGCTTGTGCCCGAACGTGAACCTGCGCCTTTATGACCACGGGTTGATGTTCCGCCACGGCCCGAACCTGTACCACGGCCAATACGTTTCCTATTTTTAGTAGAACCTTCTGCAGGTTTAAGATTACTTAAATTCATGATATTAAATATTTTCTACCGCTACCAGGTGATTAACTTTTTTAACCATCCCTATGATAGCCGCAGTAGCTTCAACTTCCACGCTGTGGTTTATCTTACGTAAGCCAAGGGCCTCGATTGTCTTTTTTTGGCGCTCACTTCTATCGATCACGCTTTTAATCTGTGTTATTTTGATCTTTGCCATGATTGATTATCCGTTAAAAACCTTGCCTATGTTAATGCCACGATGCTGAGCTACCGTGTGTGCATCGCGCAATTGCGAAAGCGCCGATACAGTTGCCTTTACCACGTTGTGCGGGTTTGATGAGCCTTTTGATTTTGCCAATACGTTATGGATACCGGCCGATTCCAATACAGCACGCATCGCACCGCCGGCAATTACACCAGTTCCGTTTGCGGCAGGTTTAATGAAGACAAAACCGCCCGAAAACTTGCCGATCTGCTCATGCGGCACGGTGCCGTTAATGATCGGAACTTTTACCAGGTTCTTTTTTGCATCATCAATGCCTTTTGCAATGGCTTCGGTAACCTCTTTAGCTTTACCTAAACCATAACCTACCACGCCGTTTTCGTCGCCTACCACAACAATGGCCGAGAAACTGAATGTACGGCCGCCCTTGGTTACTTTGGCAACACGCTGTATGCTCACCAGGCGGTCTTTTAATTCGATCTCGCTGGTTTTTACTCTTTTTATATTGATTGTTGACATCTTTCTTCTGATTAAAAGTTTAATCCACCTTCACGTGCACCGTCAGCCAGCGATTTAACGCGGCCATGGTATAAATAACCGTTACGGTCGAAAACCACATCTTTTATACCTGCAGCAACGGCCTTTTCGGCAACCAGCTTGCCTACGGCAATTGACTGATCTATTTTAGTGCCTTTTGTTGCATTAAAATCTTTTGATAATGATGATGCCGACACCAGTGTTTTGCCACTTACATCGTCAATGATCTGCGCATAGATACCTTTATTACTACGGTATACCGACAGGCGCGGGCGCGCTGAAGAACCTGAAAGGCGCTTCCTGATCCCCATTTTTATCCTGTCTCTTCTTGATAATTTTGCTCTGGCTCCCATGACGATTATTTTTTAGATGCTGATTTACCTGCTTTTCTTCTCAATACTTCGCCAACAAACTTGATGCCTTTACCCTTGTAAGGCTCCGGTGCACGTAACGAGCGTATTTTTGCCGCTACCTGGCCGATCAGTTGTTTATCAATTGATTCTAAAATAATGGTAGGGTTTTTACCCTTTTCAGCAGTTGTTGTAACTTTAATTTCTTTTGGTAATTGGAACACATAATGGTGCGAGTAACCCAGCACCAGGTCCAATGTATTACCCTGGTTAGTGGCGCGGTAACCCACACCCACTAATTCCTGTTCAACTTTGTAACCTGTGGTAACGCCTGTTACCATGTTATTGATAAGCGAGCGGTATAAACCATGAAGCGCTTTGTGGCGTTTTTGCTCCGAAGGGCGCTTTACAACCAGGTTTGTATCTTCCTGTACAACCGTGATATCACGGTCTACAGCCTGGTGAAGCTCGCCTTTCGGGCCTTTTACAGTAACCAGGTTATCATCCGATACCGTAACCGTTACCCCGTTGGGCACGGCTATTGGCGCTTTTCCTATTCTTGACATTGCTTAATTTCCTCCTATTAATAAACGTAGCATAAAACTTCGCCGCCTACATTTTGCTGGCGCGCTTCCTTATCGGTCATTACACCTTTTGAAGTCGACAGGATAGCGATCCCTAAACCATTTAATACTCTCGGCATATTATCCGTGCCTGCGTATTTTCTCAAACCTGGTTTACTGATGCGCGAAATGCTGCGTATAGCAGAAATTTTTGTTATCGGGTGGTACTTTAAAGCCACTTTAATAGTGCCTTGAGTCGTATCGTCCTCAAACTTATAATTGGCAATGTAACCTTTGTCGAAAAGCACTTTCGTGATTTCCTTCTTCAGATTTGATGCAGGAATTTCAACAACCCTATGGTTGGCCTTAATAGCATTCCTTACTCTTGTAAGATAATCTGCGATTGGATCTGTATTCATTTTATTGTTTTATGATAGTGGTTTCCGTGGACCTGCTATCGGTTAATATTTATAGGTGAAAGGTTAAAGCTTAAAGGTGAAAGGTTACTTTACCTTTTGCCTTTTACCTTTCGGCTTTCGCCTCAATTACCAGGACGCTTTCTTTATCCCCGGGATCTTGCCTGCCAGGGCCATATCGCGGAAAGTTACCCGCGAGATACCAAACTGGCGCATATAACCACGCGGACGGCCCGTTAATTTACAACGGTTGTGTAATTTAACCGGTGACGATGCTTTTGGCAATTTATCCAAACCTGCATAATCGCCTTCGGCTTTAAGGGCCGCTCTTTTTTCAGCGTATTTAGCTACTAATCTGGCACGTTTAATTTCGCGCGCCTTTACACCTTCTTTAGCCATTATTATTTTGATTTTTAAATGGTAATCCAAATTCTTTCAACAGCTCCAACGCTTCAACATCATTGGTGGCCGAGGTTACAAAGGTAATATCCATCCCCTGTATCTTACTGATCTTGTCGATATTGATCTCGGGGAATATAATTTGTTCAGATACACCTAAGGTATAGTTGCCCCTTCCGTCAAAACCTTTATCGTTAATACCTTTGAAGTCGCGGATACGCGGCAATGCTACGGCAATCAAACGATCTAAAAACTCGTACATGGTATTGTCGCGCAGGGTAACCCGTACACCGATCGGCATGTTTTTACGCAGCTTGAAGTTCGAAATATCTTTTTTAGATTTTGAAGATACCGCCTGCTGACCGGTAATGGTAGTCAATTCGGAAATAGTGCTTTCAATAAGCTTTTTATCAGTCGTAGCGCCGCCAACACCCTGGTTGATGGCAATTTTCTCCAGCTTAGGAACCTGCATTACGCTCTTGTACTGAAATTTATCTTTCAGTGTCGTACGAATTTCGTTCCTGTACTTGGTTTTTAATCTTGGTGCGTATTCCATTACTTAATTTCCTCTCCTGATATTTTTGCCACTCTAACTAATTTACCGGCATCATTCCTTTTGCGGCCAACGCGTGTTGGTTTACCCGATTTTGGATCAACCAGCATCAGGTTTGAAATATGTATGGCAGCTTCCTGCTTTACAATTCCGCCGTTTGGCTTTGCAGCGTTAGGCTTGGTATGTTTCGACACCAAATTGGCGCCTTCAACAATAGCCCGGCCTTTTGACAATATTACTTCCAGAATTTTACCCTGTGAACCTTTTGAGTCACCGGCTATAACCTTTACCAGATCACCTTTTTTGATCTTCAGTTTGGCAGGTTGTTGGTGTGTTTTCTTTTCCATGTTACAATACCTCCGGTGCTAATGATACAATTTTCATAAATTGTTTTTCACGTAATTCTCTCGCAACGGGGCCAAAAATACGTGTTCCTCTTGGCTCATCCTGGTTATTTAACAATACCGCGGCATTGTCGTCAAAACGGATATATGAACCATCCTTTCTGCGGATCTCTTTTTTAGTGCGAACCACAACGGCTTTTGAAACCGTACCCTTTTTAATGTTGCCTGATGGCAAAGCGCTTTTTACAGTCACTACTATCTTATCGCCGATCGAGGCATATCTTTTACCGGTACCGCCCAATACGCGTATCACTAAAACTTCTTTAGCGCCGCTGTTATCAGCTACATTCAATCTTGATTCCTGTTGTACCATCTTATTTAGCCTTTTCTAAAATTTGAACTAATCTCCAATTTTTATTTTTGCTTAGCGGGCGTGTCTCCATGATCATTACAGTATCGCCTACACCACAGGTGTTGGTTTCATCATGCGCCATAAATTTGGTAGTTTTCTTAACGAACTTACCATAAATTGGGTGTTTCACTTTCCGCTCCACGGCAACAACAATAGACTTTTCCATCTTATTGCTAACTACCAAACCGGTACGTGTTTTTCTTAAATTTCTTTCCATTTTTCCCGATCTTAAAATTATTCAGAAGCCGATACCGCTTTGCGTTTTATTAATTCAGTATTTAAACGGGCGATGTCCTTACGTACTTTTGTAATACGGGTAGGGTTTTCAATCGTAGAAACCGCGTGCGCAAATTTCAGCTTGGTCAGATTTGCTCTTTCCTCGCTGACCCTGGCAACCAATTCTTCAGTTGTCAACTCTAAAATTTCTGAGTTCTTCATTTTTATTATTTGTTGTAATGTTGGAAAGTTGTACTCATTTGTTGTAATGTTTAAATGTTGGAAAGTTGGAATGTTACTTTATGGGCGTCGTAAGGCTTAATTTAACTTTACAACCTTTCAACTTTACAACCTTTCAACAGTTTATTTTACAACATTACAACCTTTCAACGTTGTATTTATGCTTCTACGTAATCCCTGCGTACTATAAACCTTGTTTGCACCGGCAGTTTTTGCGCCGCCAGGCGTAATGCCTCTTTCGCTATATCCAAAGGCACACCTTCTGCTTCAAAAATGATCCTGCCGGGGCGTACTACCGCTACCCAGTATTCAGGCGCACCTTTACCTTTACCCATACGTACCTCAGCTGGTTTTTTGGTTACCGGCTTATCAGGGAATATCCTGATCCAAACCTGCCCCTCACGTTTCATAAAACGTGTTACGGCAATACGTGCAGCCTCGATCTGGCGGCTGGTGATCCAGGCCGCTTCGAGTGATTTTATACCGAAAGATCCGAATGACAGTTCAGCGCCACGTGTAGCGTTTCCCTTCATCCTGCCTTTTTGCATCTTTCTGAACTTCGTTCTTTTTGGCTGTAGCATTTCTTTAAACTTTTATATCTCTTTTGTCAAGTCTGTAGTCTTTAGTCGTTAGTCCTAAGTCGTTTCTTTTACTTAAGACTTAAGACTATGGACTCAAGACTTATAGTCCATCTATTATCTTCTTCCACTCGGCCCACCGGGACGATTACCACCGCCCCTGTTTGCACCCGGACCACCGGGGCCGCCACCGGGACGATTGCCGCCACCGCGGTTAGCGCCTGGCCCGCCCGGACCGCCTCTGCGATCACCACCTGGCCTTCTATCGCCGCCGCCGCCTCTGCGTTCACCGCCACGCTCGCCGCCTCTTTCGTTGCCACGGCCGCCAAAGCCTGCCGGGCCCTCAGGGCGTCCGCCTTTACCGCTTGCCGAGCTTGCACCGCCAATGTTTGGCGATAAGTCGCGCTTGCCGTAAACCTCGCCTTTGCAAATCCATACCTTAACACCTATTTTACCATAAGTAGTTAACGCTTCGGCCAATGCATAGTCAATGTCTGCACGGAAAGTATGTAACGGAATTCTTCCTTCTTTATATTGTTCTGTACGTGCCATTTCCGCACCGCCTAAACGGCCCGATGTCATCACCTTTATTCCCTCAGCGCCCATTCTCATGGTCGAGGCAATGGTGGTTTTCATGGCACGGCGGAATGAAATACGCGCTTCCAGTTGTTTTGCTATGCCTTCGGCAACCAATTGTGCATCCAGCTCAGGACGTTTGATCTCGAATATGTTGATCTGAACTTCCTTTTTAGTCAGTTTCTTTAATTCTTCTTTTATCTTGTCAACCTCAGCGCCGCCTTTACCGATAACGATACCCGGGCGTGCTGTATGGATAGTAACCGTGATGCGTTTTAAAGTACGCTCGATAACGATCTTTGATACACCACCTTTGTTGATACGCGCTGAAAGATACTTGCGGATCTTTTCGTCTTCAACTAATTTGTCGGCATAATGATTGCCACCGAACCAGTTAGAATCCCAGCCTCTGATGATTCCTAACCTGTTACCTATTGGATGTGCTTTCTGTCCCATTTCAAATTAATTGTTAGCGGTTTTACTATCTACTACCAGGTGTACGTGGTTTGAGCGTTTGCGGATACGGTACCCTCTTCCTTGCGGAGCAGGGCGTAAACGCTTTAACTGGCGGCCACCGCCAACTGTAACTTCTTTAACATATAAGCCGCTGTCTTCAACACGCTTGTCTTCGTTTTTTGCTTCCCAGTTTTTAATGGCTGATAACAAAAGCTTTTCGACACGAATGGCAGCTTCTTTATTTGTATATTTTAAGATGTATAACGCTTTCTCAACGTTTTCACCGCGGATCAGGTCAACCACCAAACGCATTTTGCGCGGTGAGGTTGGGCAGTTCTGTAGTTTAGCAACCGAAGCGCCACCCAGTTGGGCCTTTGCTTCCTCTTTACGCTGCCTGGCTATTACAGACTTTTTAAATTTTGTTCTTGCTTCTTCCATTGCCTGTTATTTTTTCTTTTCTGCGTGACCGCGGAATGTACGGGTTGGTGCAAACTCTCCCAGCTTGTGTCCAACCATGTTTTCTGTTACGTACACAGGAATAAATTTATTACCGTTGTGTACCGCGAATGTATGACCAACGAAATCAGGAGAGATCATGGAACGTCTTGACCATGTTTTTACAACCGATTTCTTATTTGAATCATTCAGCACCGTAACCTTTTTGTCAAGATTATGGTCGATGTAAGGTCCTTTTCTAATTGAACGAGCCATTATTTTTTCCTTCTTTCAATGATATAACGATCCGATGTTTTCTTTTTGTCGCGGGTTTTAAAGCCTTTGGCTAATAAACCTTTGCGCGAACGTGGATGACCACCCGAGGCTCTTCCCTCGCCACCACCCATAGGGTGATCTACCGGGTTCATGGCTACGCCACGAACTCTTGGTCTGCGGCCTAACCAGCGCTTGCGGCCCGCTTTACCTAATACCGCATTTGCTTTCTCGCCGTTTGAAACTGTACCGATCGTTGCCAAACAGGTCGACAATATCATACGGGTTTCGCCCGACGGCAATTTAATGATGGCATATTTGCCGTCGCGTGCTGAAAGCTGGGCGTATGTACCTGCACTGCGTGCGATGGTACCACCCTGGCCTGGGTTTAATTCGATATTGTGAATGATAGAACCCAATGGGATGCTCTTTAACGGTAATGTATTACCAACTTCAGGCGCTACATTCTCGCCGGATAATACAACCATTCCTACGGTTAACCCTTCAGGCGCGATCATATACCTTTTTTCGCCATCAACAAAGTGAAGCAAGGCTATACGGGCCGAACGGTTAGGATCATACTCAATAGTCGCCACGTTTGCAGGGATGTCAAATTTATCGCGTTTAAAGTCGATCAACCTATATGACTGCTTATGACCACCGCCCATATAGCGCATCGTCATTTTACCGCTGTTGTTACGTCCGCCCGATCTTTTATGCGACACCACAAGCGTTTTTTCAGGAACGTTTGTTGTGATATCCGAACTATCGGTATCAACTCTGAAGCGGGTACCCGGCGTAACCGGTTTAAATCTTTTAACTGCCATCTCTTTATTTATATTCCGCTATAAAAATCTATTACTTCACCGTCTTTCAGCGTTATGATCGCTTTTTTGTACGTTGCAGCACGGCCGCTAACGGCGCCTGCCTTCGTATTGCGTGTCTTCAGCTTTCCAACGTATTTCATGGTATTTACAGCTTTAACGTTCACACCATACATTGCCTCTATCGCTCCCTTTATCTGAATCTTGTTGGCCCTGTGATCAACTTTGAAAGCATAACGATTAAGCTTTTCGGTTAACTGAGTTACTTTTTCAGTAAGTAAGGGTTTCTTTAAAATTTCCATATTACTTAGCTAATGCTTCCTCCAAAGTTTTAAGGGCGCCTGCGGTTAACAAAAGCTTGCCGGCATTTAACACATCGTATGTGTTTAACTGGTCGGCAGTGATCACCTTTGTCTTTTTCAGGTTCCGGCTTGATAAATACACATTGTTATTTGCAGCACCCAATACCAATAATGTCTTCACATCATTCACCTTCAAATCGTTGGTTAACTGGATGTAGTTTTTGGTTTTGATAGATTCGAAATTGAAATCTTCCAATACCACGATATTATTATCCTGTGCTTTGTATGATAATGCTGACTTGCGTGCCAGTGATTTAAGCTTTTTGTTTAACTTGAAGCTATAATCGCGCGGCTGCGGACCGAACACACGGCCACCACCATTGAACAATGGCGATTTAACACTGCCTGCACGGGCGCCGCCTGTACCTTTTTGCTTATATAATTTGCGGGTTGAACCTGCAATTTCGTTACGCTGTTTTGCTTTATGTGTACCCTGACGCTGGTTAGCTAAAAATTGCTTCACGTCAAGATAAATAGCGTGGTCGTTGGGTTCAATACCGAATACGGAATCAGGAAGCTGCACTTTTGCACCTGTCTCTTTGCCTGATACATTTATTACTTTAACTTCCATCTTATTTATCCACTATTACGAATGAACCCTTAGCTCCGGGAATTGAACCTTTAACTACCAGCAGGTTTTGTTCGGTGTAAATTTTCACCACCTGCAGGTTTTGTATTTTAACACGCTCGTTACCCATCTGACCGGCCATGCGCATACCTTTAAATACGCGTGAAGGCCATGATGAAGCACCCAGCGAGCCCGGCGCACGTAAACGGTTATGCTGACCGTGAGTTTGCATACCCACACCGCTAAAACCGTGACGTTTTACTACGCCCTGGAAACCTTTACCTTTTGAGGTACCCACCACATCAACATAATCGCCAATCTCAAAAATGTCCACTGAAACAGTGTCACCTAAGTTTTTTTGATCTTCGAAAGTTTTGAATTCAACCAGCCTGCGTTTTGGGGTAGTACCGGCTTTTTGGAAATGCCCTTTTAGGGGACCTGAGGTGTGTTTGTCTTTTTGTTCGCCATAACCCAGCTGA
>Ga0134125_10004653_pt1 | contig 15680 bp, 22 predicted proteins | sample KB31751_FD_96464 | JGI IMG/M metagenome (GOLD analysis project Ga0134125, IMG submission 96464) | Terrestrial soil microbial communities with excess Nitrogen fertilizer from Kellogg Biological Station, Michigan, USA - KB3-175-1 | ecosystem: Environmental > Terrestrial > Soil > Unclassified ... | reverse complement strand
AGGTTATCGCATATGCCTGTGAGAGAAACCCCAAGAAGACGTTCTTCATCACATGTATCTTTCCATATCTTTCTCAAATACCTAAAGTTAGTGAAGGAGGATTGGATAGTTCCAAGGATTGCAGCAATCTTAGCTTTTCGTTGAAGGTCCTCAACGCTATCTGTAGCTCGGACAACCACTTCCGTGAGATTACAGAATTGGAATGGTCGAAGGATAATCTCCGAACATGGGTTTGTGCCGAAATCATATGTTGCATCACGGCGTCCACTTCTGGCAGCAATGCCTTGGCAAGCATATCGACTGAAAAAGCCGGGTTCTCCGGATTTACTATCATACAGTTCTTTCCATTTCTTCATGAAGAAACCTGTGTCAGGGCGACGATTGTCATAGACAGCAGAATTGTTAGCCAACCGTCTCTGACCATTCGCTTCCCACCACGCTCCTGACTTCGCGTTAGACATTCTATCATCAGTACAATCAAACAACGAAATCATAGCTGATCGACGTACACCACCAACTACAACTACATCAGCAATCTTGCACATCAAGTCATGACACTCAAGTGAGCTCAATCTACGACCAGACGCCCCTTTAAATAGACCGATTGTAAAACGGAACAAATCTTCCAGAGGCTCTGGACCTGAAGCCCTTCCTCCAAAAGTTTTAAGTCTCGCTCCCGCAGGGCGAACTCTTGAGATGTCCCACTTGGGAGTCTGACCTGCAATGAGAAGGGATATGAGTTCCCTGAGACTTTTTGCCCACCCTTCTTTACTATCTGCCACTGTAATGACTGTGTCGGTGTCTTCAAAGGCTTCGGAGATTTTTGGGAGTTGCTTGACATACTGTTCCTCTACTGAATACCCTACGCCTGTACCACACAACAAAACGTACATGGCTTCATCGAAGGACCTAGGACTATCAACAGGTAGGTATGCACAATTATATGCTGCAACATTGCACCTATCCATAGCAGCCCCTGCGGTCATCAAAGCCCGCATACTCGGCATCACTTCTAGGTTGTAGATAGCGTCATAGATAGATTCCCAATCGCCAATCGTACCAGTCCAGTTAACCCTCTTGCCATAATAATCAACCAACCGCTTTACGGTTTCATCCCAGTTCTCACGCCTTCCTTCGCTGTCTAGCCACTTAGCGTACCGGCTTTTATAAATAAATTCTTCATAGATACTTGGGAATGGATTATTCACTCGTTACTCCTCGATGGGCCGTGATAGCTGTAGACAAAGAAGAGAGGAAGTTAGACCACAAGTTGACATCGCCTATCAACTTACTGACCAACTCCCTCTCTGCGTCTGACTCCAACTCCATCGCAACAGTTCGTTCGTCTTCTCCGTAGATAACAACCAACTTATTTTCGTTGATAAAGATGAAGGCTTCGTTCATTAGTAAGCTCCGCTTACGTCAACATGAGCATTACTCATTAATTAAGAACTTCCCTGAAAGCATCAGGAACCGGCATCATCTGAAGCGGCCAGTCCAGTGCCCTAGGGGCTGAGAATACGGCCTTGTCGCCGCACTGAGCAATGAGCACTTCATGGGTAATGATTGTCTGTTCTTCCATCTCCTCAGTAACGAACTCTGTCGTAATACTTGCACGAGTTAGAAGAGAAGTTAGATTAGTCAGGACTTCTTCATCCGTCCAGCCTTCAATCTTATCGGTCTTAATCAAATTCTTCTGTCGAATCGACTTCTTCGCTGCCATAATATTCCTTATATTTCTTAGAGGTTATTCTCTGGTGGTATTTAGATTTGTGAAGGTCTCTTGTAATATGATTACGTCGTCGAGCGGCTCTCCGCTCTTTCTCAGGCAACCGCCCGATACTCCCCATAGTCTTTCATACCTTCATAAATAATTTTATATTCAGGATAGTGACGACGCATAGCAACTGCTACAGCATGTTCGCCACATGCACCCGGAGAATTTTCCCAGCCCGGAAGCATATAAATAGCATCGGAGCTAATTACCTTTTCAACATCCCAGAGATAGACCTCACGGAAATTAAAACCATCCTTAGCTGCTTGAACTGCATCACCGTTCTTAAGTGATGCCTCGCTCAATGTCTCGCTTTCTTTTTCTGCCGGATTAAAGACTGTCCAACCTTCCGCGCGAAGCTTTGAAGCAACAGCATTAAAGACAGGAAAATTAAATTCAGGGTAGCCAGTCATGGGACCAGCAATATAAATTGATTTAGACATAAATGTCACCATTCTCTTTGATTTTAACGTCTTCATAAGGAGCAGCTACTCTCCTATAAAACTCTAGTTTGGCTCCTTCAAGAGCGCCTAGAACATCGTTAATGCCTTGATATCCGCCTATTGAATTGTAGTACTCTTTAATAATCGTCGTTAGAATGTAATTCAACTCACCAACACTTTTAGGATGACTATTCAAGTCGTTAATATCCCAACGATACCAGCGGTTTCTAATATAAGGCATTAAGCCAAATCCTCTTCTACCGCACGAAGCTCTAGTTCAAGCCGCGCGAGGGCGTTCCATGCTGCGTGGGCGGCATGTAGAAGTCCACTATCAATATCCAGAACTTCTCCTTCTCCCTCATAGATAAGGTGTCGTACCAGTGCATCAGAGTATCGATTGTATCCATCGGGAACTCCTTCCCATCCTTTCCAAGCGTACTTACTAGCTCCGAAAGCGGACACCTCGGCAACTGCGCTAATTGCCCTAGGGAAGTAATCAATTGCGCCGCGAAATACGGGAGACTTTGCTCCGTCATACTTGATAGCACCTTTGGCAATGTCTTCCGGCGTGTCATTAGTAATTTCTTTCATGTTCTTCCTGTTATAACTATCAATGGCTACCTTTAGTTTAGGTGAAATATAGCCATCTAGAATTGCAATTTGCACGTCCCAATGAGGGAGGCTACTCAGAGGAACTCCGTAGTATGTAGGCTCATTTGCCGTAGTTGAGGTAGTCATCTAATTCTGCCTTTTTCTCATCGACATATTCTTCCAGAAGATCAATTAAAATGTCAGTAGGTACATCGAGAAGGTCTACGAGTTCAGTAGATGTAAAATAATCACTCAGTCTTTTCTTGAACTCTTCATCCATTACTTAATCTTTCTACGGGTGCCTTTAGACCATGATCCACAATTTTGACAATGAAGCCGTTGAACAGCGTAATACTTACTACGATAATATCCACGCTTTTGTACGTGCTTGCTACCGCAATTACCGCATTCATGAGCCGAGTCACCAAGATGTGGATGGTTCTTAATGAAAGGCAAAACCTTTCGATACAATCGAGCAAGAAGACGAACATCTTGAATACAATATCGAGTCATTTTCTTCTGGGCCGTTTCTTTACCAGCAAGGACATCACGCCACAAAGTAAAACCTTCGTGCTTGAGTTTTCCGCCAATATTGAGAAGCGGTCCGATGTAAGCTAGACGGTTCATGTTAAAGCCAAACTTCTTCACAGTCTTAATGATATCAATACTCGGGACATCAGGAGTAGGGCTAAGACCAGCCAAGATAATCTCACCATTGATCTTAGGTAGGTCATATTTGTCCCCATTATAGGTTACGACAGCGTCAGCTTCTTCTAGCAAAGACTTAGCAGCCTTTGCCATTTCAACTTGACCGTGTTCCCAGAGTGAAAAGAATAGAAACTCCTTCGATCCTCCCCAATGAGCACAGAAACAAAGCATACCGCCGTGGTCTACAATCTTTTCCGGAGATGTATTACTATCCCACATATCAAAAGTATAGACGAGGGCTGGTGCCCATTCAATGTCAATAAATAGTAGTTTACGTTTCATTTCTTTTCCTTTTCACTGGATGCCGCTTCTTAGGGACAAACCAACCCGTTCCTTTCTCGAGGTAGTCGGCAACCCGTCTAAGAATTCCAGAGTCCCTGTGTCGGCCCACAATGCGCCGGTTACAGTAATTACAAAGGAGTCCCCTAATCTCTCCGGTAATATGGTTATGGTCAACGGCGAGACGTGTAGTAAATTCGGAATGATGTCTTTCACAAACTCCGCAACATTCGTTTTGTCTCGCAAGAAGCTCCGCATACTGTTCGAGGCTAAGTCCGTATTTATTCCGTAGGTGACTTGCTCGTTTTCGATCATCATTCATCTTCTACTGGTCCTGAAACTTCTGGGACGTCAGGCTGTCTCTGTACAGTTGTAAGATAGCGTGGGCCTGTTGAATAGATGAATGTACGTAGTCCGGGCCAGCACCTAAATTTGTGAGCACAGTATGAGCACGGTGTATCAAGTTTTCGATTACCAGATTTTCCATCTGGAACATCTGAATAACACCTCTCTGGCTCGTGATCTTGAGAAATCACTTCCTTAAGGTGTGCGATACGCACCTGTGGGGGATGATGACCTATAACAATACTAGACAAAGGAGAGATACAATTACTTCCATTAACCTTGTCAATGGCCCACCACGCTGCCTCCTTACCGGGTGTTAGTACATTGGCATATCCTGCCAACTGTGCTACATATCCGAAAGGGTCTTCTTCTGTAACTGTTTTGTCTTTGAACTTTTTATAGCCGAAAGAACTCGCTGATTTGACATCAACAACGACACCGTCAATGACTGCGTCAATGTGCCCCTTGATGCCGTCAACTTCAACCTCTTCTTGCTCTCGTTCAACGACATGTCCAGCCTCCTTCGCTAGAAACAGAAAGACCTGTTCAATTACGTCTCCATACAAGAACTTGAGATAGGTCTTAGGTGTAAGTGCTTCCTTCGACCCATCAGGATGGGCATCATACCAGATTTGCCTATCTGGTTTACCTAGCGCAGAGAAGCGAAGTACGTCTGAAGAACTCCTCTCTGCTTGTTCTGCAAAGCGAGTATGAAGGAGTTCTTTAAGATTCGAGCACAATTCATTTAGATTGTTCTCATTTGGTACGTGATGTTTATCAGGATTGAACAGCTCCTCTACATCTCTTGGGAGAGTATCAAGTTCAGGCACTATCTTCCTTTTCCATATTTTCAATGCTCTCTACTTCTGTATCTCCGTATGTCCTGTGTTCGATATAACAATAAGGAATATTATCTTCTTCGATAGGACGGGGATAATAAGAAAGAGCTTTCTTGGCCTTAGCAAAGGCCTCTCCTTCAGAGTCAGCGTCAACTACTAACGTAACAACATCAGTTACTCGATGACGGACTTGTGCTATTAGTTGAAACCTTTGCATAAATCTCCAAAAAGGAGGCCCTCGCACACTTTATCAGTGTGCTTTATCCTACCATTCACTGTCACTCTTTCGTGAGTTTCAGCGAGGGACTTAATATTAGAAAGTAATTTCGTCGTCTAGATCGTCAAGGTCAGTGACTACGGATTTCTTCGCACTAGTCTTAGGCTTAGACGGCTGAGACGGAGCACCCATTCCGGCAAATTCATTACTAACATAAGGAACTAGATCAGTAATCCTAATAGCTGCTGTCCAAATACTCTTCTTCTTAGTCTTACCCCAGTCTGCAATCGTAAGCTTTACGTCTGCGGTAGAACCATTTCCGATGTGCTTGGTCCGATCCCATTCATTGTTATCGGAGTCATAGACTCGGATTGGATCATTCTTCTCACCTTCGCTATTAAGTTCGGGCTTCTTAAGATTTAGGAACTGTCCTTCAATAATCCCCTTAGAATCTTCTTTCAACCTATCAAGCAAGCGATGCTCCTTCAAGAAGGATACATCATCAGGAACGAACTGATACGTCCACTCCCTACCATCACCGTCATAATTCGTAACTGGCTTGCCAAGAATCTTTGCCCAATACAACTTACCAGTTGCATACACTGTAGTATAGTCTGCCATTCTTATTTTCCTTTAAGTTTCTATTACAAGGGCTATTACCCTATACACCTATTATATCAGATTTTAATTAAAAGTCAAGTATTAAATCTAAAATGCAAACAAAGACCCGGGTACGACATACGATTGGGCATCGAAAATGCATGTAAAGAGGTAAATTCTCTGTTCTTTATTAAGAAGGTTCAAAGCTTTTGCAGCTTTCGTAGCAATAACAAACTTCTTATAAAAGTCAGGATAAGACGTCACAATATAGTTTTTATTGCCCTTACGCCACGACTTGAAATCGCCATTGTTACAATACGTTTCATCGCTGCCATCAGTAACTAATGTAGGTTCCCGCCCAAGTTCAGCCAAAGCTGGTTCATAACCTTCCTTAACAAGTATAACAGTATCAATATCCGTATTATTAACTGGAGGATTACAAATATAATTACTGCCAGTAGGCGACGACTTAATTACAAAATCTTCATAGAAATTCATTAGTCTATCCTCTTACATTTCTCAATGAAATCATCAATCTTATCGTTGTAATCATCACCACAATAGAGGCGATAATACGACGTATTTACCAACCAGTCCGCTAATTTGCGGAGTTTTTCTTCACTTACAAGTATAGCCATTATACAACATCAATGCGTTTCTGCCCATGTCTTTCCTTGCTTAGCGTCCGCATCGAGCGGGACGCTGAGATTAAGGACTTCACCAGATAGTCGAATTGCTTCAATACTATGTCTGGTGTGCTCGGTTGAATCGTTAACCGAAACGTCGTATTGCCATTCGTCGTGAATGTCTCCAACCTTAAGACTGTCGAGTCCTTGACGCCTAATATTTGCTTCAAGTAGAACGGCTCCCATGCCCATAACGCGGGCACCACTACCTTGAAGCTTGTAGTTAAGGGCAGCATGTGGACTTGGACATACAACTTGTGATCCGTCCACGAGTGATACTCTTCCATTCTGTTGTTCCTCTTGACACATTTCGATTAGCTCTTTTAACCCTAGCTTCTCAAGAAACATCGTTCTAATCCGACCACCGTCTTTTACTGAGACACCTAGTGTAGCTGCAATCTTAGGAGCCGCTGCTCCATACATAATTGCATAGATAAGTGTCTTAGCTTGAGGGCGCGTAATGCCAACTAAGTCAGCATTGTACTGATGGGGGTCGCCCTCAATGACCTGTTTGGTAAAGTCAGGTCGTCGGAGATAGTGAGCGAGCATCCGGAGTTCGAGGCCTGCTGCATCAGTACCGACAAGAACTCTCCCCGGTCTTGCAACCCACAAATTCCGAGCTTCATAGGTGTAGAACCCTTCTTCTCCCCTGAGAACCCGCTTCTCGACCACCACACCGTTACTGTCTTTTGTTTCTTTGACCCTAACTGCTGGAATATTTGCTGTATTAGGTGATTGGTGTCTAAACCGAAGGGTGTCTGCAACGAACAACTTGCCGTGTATACAGCCATCTACTTCATTCCAATTCTCTAACCATGTATTTATCATATTGGCTCGTCCATTGACAGCCATCCATTTAGCTATTAACTGAACTTCAGGGACATCATTCTCTTCTAGAAACTCTTCTAGAGAGGGCGACATCTTTCCTTTATCGAAAGGTTTTGGATTACCGCCGCCTCCTTTGTCGGTTACTGGGGTGAATTCACGAGGTTGCCATCCGAGTTCAAGTAGCCGATCAATTCTTTGTTTAGGGCTTCCAATGTTAAACTCCACATCTTCAAATGCTCTATAAATTCCGTCCTCGGGACCATCTTCAATGCTGTATCGGTTACAGTCCCGTTGGTAAATTGAAGACAATTCTCCACTTTTTGTAGTGATCTTAGCAGTTCGCATAAGCTTTCGCTCTGCCGGGAAGATAGTTCGGATTTCATCTCCGAGTTCATGTTCTCTCTTTCGTAGATGTTGATAAAGTTCAAGCGCTCTAGGACCATCAAACCTAAACCCATTCTGATACTGTCGCTCAAGTATAGTTGTCAGTCGATGTTGTAACCAGATGCTTCGTTCAGAAAAGCCTATACGGGTCAGTGTCTTAACCAAACGTCTAAAAAGCTCTGCTGTGATTGAAACATCTTGATGACAATATTCAATCATTGCATCAGACAGACCAGACCAGTCATGGAACTTAATCTTAGGTTTCTTCAGGCGTTCTCCCCAAGCATCTAGTGAATGACCATTGTCTAAAGACGGAGAATACAACGTACTAAGCACAAGAGTATCTATACAGTTATATACGCCCAAGGTTGTCTGACACAGCCTATTAAGTGTTGGTCCGTCAAACTTTAAGATGTTATGACCAACAAAAATTGCATCGGTGTTCGACTTGAAGAAATCTATACACGCTCGTTCGCCGAGACATGCGCCCTTCTCGTTTGTTTTAACATTCTGCCAACACATTACCCAAATCTTAGTTGCATTAAGATCATCAGTTTCAATGTCGATTACATAAATGTCTGTTTTCCATTCTTCGTAATCTAAATACATTTAATCTCCTTTAGGACATAGAATCAAATTCGTGGCCAACAGCATTGCCTCCGCTTTCATATTCATATGCTAGTTCCTTACTAAGTTCTTCTAATCTTCCGGTCATTTCATTATAATACAACCAACAAGCTGGACCTGTTCTACCAAACTTACGATTCTTTTCTACCGAAACCCGAGTAATATTACGACGCCAATCATTGAGGTCTTTCTTATTACGCTCTAGCCGAATGACAATATTTGCTACTTGCTCAGGGCCAGCACTACCACGAACTTGTCCTTGACGATTGATATGGATAACACAAAAGACTGCGATATCTAGGTTCATCGTCAATGTTTTAATCTTAGTACTTATTTCATCAAGCTGCTTACGCTCATCGCCATGTTGATCAGAAACAATAATGCTGAGATGATCCACCATAATATAACGACATCCCAGTGCTGCCATGTGTCTAATCTTTGCGAGAACAATGTCAATATCATTACTACCAAAGTGATCCCAAATGACAACTCGATCATTGTCGAGAACATCTTTATAAGCCTCTCTTAGTTCTTCCTCTGTACGTTCTACATCAGGAAAATGATATGGTTTAGATTTATGAACACTCATAAGACCGATAGCTAGGTCTCGTTTTGGTTCTTCAAGGTGAAGAAAACCTACTCCAGCCCCTTCAGTAACAAGTTCAGGCTCAGTCAAGAGTTTATATTCAATCTCTTTCATGATCGTGGTCTTGCCATCACCTGTATCGGCAGTCAGAAGCACAAGTTCTGATGTTCGAATACCATATGTTTTATGGTTGAGACCTTCCCAAGGATAGGGAACTGATCTAGGTTCCCTGTACTTGATGATTTCTTCCAGCAACTCTGGATCACTGCCCAACTGTAGCCCATCAGGCATGAAGGCTGGAGCACGGAACCATTCATTGACATATTCTTTAGACAACCCCTGAATGAGATAGTCATTAGCATCCTTGGCTTTATCAAGTTTAAGTATATGAACTTTACCGGGTGCGAATAGCTGAGCTACTTCCTTAGCGGCCTTTTGTCCGGGTTCATCTGAATCAAAATTGATTACAATCTTCTCAAAGCTGTTGAGATATTCAAAGTTATTGACTATCTCTTTCTTAGCCGTGGATGCAGACATGACGCCAACATTAGCATATCGACTACCAGTAAGCTGAAACGCTGCCAATGCATCATAATAACCTTCGGTGACAGTAACGCTTTTATTACCTTCAGGGAAGAAGTTCTGGCCGAACAACGTAGCTTTATTTATATCACCTTCGCAACGAAAGTCTTTACCTTCAAAACGAATTTGGTTCGCAACGTGCTTACCTTCTTCATCAAAACGGGGAAAGACAGCCTCGATCTTAGTGCTTGGATTGATACTTACTTTGTATTTATTAATAGTAGACGAGTCCAGACCTCGGCTTTTAAGAGCTGCCTGAGGCTTGGACGCAAGAGGACGCAAGCCTCCAGCGGCTTTCTCTTTTGGTTCGATAGTAGTATCTCCGTTGTAGAATTTGATATGATCGCAGTCGAACGAGAAACAATATTCATGATCATCGTAGACTGCTAGATTATTGGCGGACCCACACTTTGGGCATGGGTCGTGCCTTATCAGTTTAGACACGGGGAATTAGTCGTCGCGCTCACCGCGCTGGTGAATGTTGGTGAGATACTCGTCTTCTACGTCATCGAATGACTCGACGAGGACGACACACTCTGTCTCTTCATTATATTGATAGCCGTCACAATACGCGGCATCCATAGCTATATCAAGACAGGTGGTGCAGGGTTCAAAAGCCTCTGCTTCTTTATTGAAGATCACTTCCTTGTCAGTCAAGGTATGATCACAGATATTACAACGCATTTCTATCTCCTGAGAATGCAACGCTTCGCAGCGTTTATCAACCCTAAGCATCAATCCTAGAGTTTAATACAATCACTTAATCTTTAGTTCTATCTTTTTCTCTATACCTTATAAGGTATTATACCAAGAAAAGACGATCATGTCAAGCTTTATTTTAGCCCTGCTTCTTTAAGGATATCGTCTAGTAAAATAGGCCTGAAATTGGTTTGTTCAACACAAACACAACGATATCGCTTATCTTCATAGTCCAGATCAGGATGAATACCCGTCTTAATTGTATTTCCGTGTAGGTGACCATGAATATTCAACTGCCACCTTCCCAATGACTGAGGATGGATAGGGATATGGGTCATAATAAAACCCTTCCTCACTACCATTGCACGTACGTCATCAAACAACTCCATGTACATTTGTCGGTGCTTGTCTGGGTCGTGGTTGCCTTTGACTAGGACTTTACGTCCATTCAACCGACCTACGCTGTTACGCATATTAGTCGCAGAAAAAGCTACATCTCCAAGAATATAAACCCTGTCTTCGTCCTTTACAAGTTCATTGTACCACTCAATAAGGTCCTCGGTCATCTTATCTGCGTCATCCCAAGGGCGAACCTTGGTTCCATCATAATTCGTAAATTTCACCATACCATGATGATAGAAATGAGGATCAGAATACAGCCACGTCTTACTCAATTGTCCATCCTTCTTCTCCGAGGTCACACCATGCTTGTAGGACCGCATCTTGCCCTTCTTTCCGACTCAAAAGCATAGAATTAATACCTGCTTCAAGCAAATCTTGAGAAATTTTAACCCAGTCTTTAAATGTCAACTCCATTATGCCCTCTTCTTTTCAATATAAGGCTCAATCCTAAAGTCAGCACAACCCATCAAAGACAAATTTCTTTGGACGTCTTTGACTAGGTCGCCTGTATAGGGCCCAGCCATGTATTCGATTTCATGGTGGTCCATTGAGTCTGTGTAATATACTACTACTTTACGCATTATTCAATCCTTTAAAGAACTCAGCATAATCCTTAATAGTTTGACCTTCAAGCCCCGGAGCAGTATTTATCTCAAGAACATACGCCTTTTGGTGTTGTTCATTCCAGATTACGTCAACGGCTCCGAAGTCGAGTTGTGTCGCTGTAAAGGCCTGAGTTGCAACTGCGACCACACATGGCGGTGGGTTGACGTTATTTCTGACAAAGACAAACCCGTTAGAGTGACTTCGGACTTGCCAGTTGGGGGTTTCACAACTAGCGTTTCTAGATTTTCTTTGGATTACGATTGTGGTGGTTTCGTCACCTGTCTTTCCAAGATGCACACGATATTCATCCTTCTTCTTTATGTATTTTACATATAGGCTGCAATCTACCAAATCATTCGGAGTGTTAGCAATAACAATCCCTGCACCACTATGGCCAGTAAGCATCGTTCGACATACAACAGGATATTCATCTTGTTGTATATCATCCTTCTGCGTCCAGAATTTAGGAATGATTTCAGGATACTGTTCCTTTATTCTTTGAAAAAAGTTCAGTTTATTACTACACCAACTAGTTAGAGAAGGTTTATTAAAAGTTATAAACTCTTCGTTACAGGGAGAGCTATTACCCCAATTAATTACTATATCGGACGGTTTTTTAATAAACTTACTGCCTTCTAGCCTTAGAACTTTGCCCAAGAGTTCTTCGGCCAGAGCCTTCGCAGACTTACTGCCTTTCTTATATGGAAGAATTCTATAACGCATTAATCATCCTCATCGTCATAATCTGGGTCAAGATACGCATCCCACTCAGCATCCACCAAAACACTGTCTCCAGCGCTGCTCACACTAGGTGGGGGCGCAGTGGGCAAAGAAGCGGGTGCCTCACTATTATAATACGACTGAAGCATACCTGCTTCTAGAGAATAGGCCGGAACTGCCATATAAGGCGTTTGTCCGGTTTCTGACCTTTCAAACGGGGCTGGCTCAGAAGAAACTGGGCTATATTCTGACCATTCTCGGCAATAGCACAAATCCTGAGCAAGCCTGACACCTTCATAAAGGGAAGACATAATCTGCTGATTATCCCAAGTAATCGTATCCTTGATCATTTGGGCTTTATTGCCTAGCAACATATAAAAGTACGCCATAGGTCCCTCACCGGAGAAACCTTCCAACAACGTCCTAGGATCAGCATACTTACCCGAGTTTTCATAAAGTCGTTGAAGAATATCTACCCAGTCAAGAATGGTAGACTTATCAGTACAGCCCCTAAGTGCTCGGATTTCAATACTCCCAAACTTACACAACGAATGAACATTGAGTCCAGCATAATGCAGACCCTCTGAAATACTCAGAGAACTACCCTGAACAAGAAATCTCTTAATTTTGGAGATAATGCCCGGAGCATCTTTAGCACGAAGACAAAAGAGATTACCAACACGATGGTCCCCACACCACTCTGTCAGAATCTCCTCTACTGAGAAATACATAGCGGAAAAGACACAAATTCTATTCAAATGCCATTTCTGAGCATTTAGGTGGACGTGAACAGATGTTCGATTACTATCATCGAGTTTCGATCCATACTTCTCGAACATATCCCACAAATCGTCAATCGCTTTATTGACTTCGCTAAACTTCAGCGGCTTGGCGAAAACATACTCAGCATTGTCGTTACCCCTAAGACTGCCGTCTTTGTGATATTTCCATTGACTAGGAATAAACTCGGGGTTGACAGCATTACGACCATCGTATTCGTGTTTAGGGAATTTGTTTCCTTCAACCTCAATCTCGATACCAATATCACCAGCTACTTTCTTTGTCCGCATAAGAGTAGCGATGTTGAATCCTGGAGCATCTGAACTATTCTTTCTAACCCAAGGATTAGTGTGAGAAGACATTTAAATTTCCTTTACTAAGATATCTTGAAAAAGATTAAGGTCGTCTACAACTTCTTTAGTGTGTTTAAATTTAGGAGCGATAGTAATACTGCTGAAGTCACCGTTAGGAATATACCCAACGATATCAGACTTATATGCTAAAAACAACAGATCAACAGGACCTCGTATGAATGCGAAATTCCTGCTAAAAGCCATTCCTGTATTTACTATGGCTGGGTCCGATAAATTCTTAAGACATTCGTCTGGGTTTGGATAATATCCCATAATAGTAGAAAACATATGAAATCCTGTAAGGTCTGGGATATTTCCTCTTGGCACGGCTTTATCAGAACCATTCGTAATATCGTAATACATCAGCATATTTCTCGTAAGACCTTGCTGTGTGTTACGAACTGGGCTACGCTCTATATATATAACGAAGCCATTACTATTACACATTCCGAGAGGGAATGGTCGGAACTTATTGAATAAAGGTGAATTAATGTGTTTTCGAATAACACCCGAGTCTTTGTTCTCATCGAGCCATTGATCCATCTTCTCGCCCCTGCTAGGCCCACCTGGCTCATCAAACCATTCGTATGGGATTGAGACTCGTTGCATGGCCAAGCCTTCAGGGTTGCCCATAGCATCTAGATATACTCTAAATATCCCATCTGGTTTATGATTTGTTATACAAAGAATATAATATGGCTTATCGTCATAGAGAACTACTGTGTGTTGAAGCCTCATGTTAGCTTCATTTATGCTCTCATAAAAATTAGGTAGCTGAGCCATTAAAAACTCATAATCGGAAAATGAAACTTATCTTCCAACGTCTTGTTTCTAGTAGAAGTATTAATAGATTCAATCAATGCGTCATTGAAGCTAAATCCAAAACCATCGTCCAGCTTTTCTGCAATATCTGGGCTGTAGGCCTGACGCATATTCCAAATTGCTTTCTGCATACGGTCCCATACTGCCTTACGCCTGCTGGCGTTCAACAGCCAGAAGTTAGACAACGTCCTGTATTCAACTCCATATGGCTTAAACCGCATACTTCCGGCCTTGCCATACAACCGACGACGGAGCTTATCTTTATCCATTCTCAGGGACCAGCTCGCCAAATACCAATCAAGCTGTTTAACAAGTTCTCGGCAATTCTTAATGTGCTGCTCATTCATCATGTCGGCATCATCGGTCCAGCCATAGTGGAGATGGCCACCAGCACACCTCAGACGCGGGTTTTCAAGGTCTTCAGGAGGGGAGTTAACCGTGCCTGTCCAAGCATTGAAATCCGGAGAACATCCGAGAACCTTGGCCGTGTCAGACGACTTCTCCCACTCCTTTTCAGAGAAAGTAGCTGACGGAGTACAGACAAGTTTATGTCCTTCCGGAAGGAACTTTTCCAGTTCTGCCATAACAGTTGTAATGTTACGTTCGAACTCTTTAAATGTTCGAACCGGATCAATATTAAACTCGGCAGCCATACCATCTTGCTGCACAGCACCATACTTAACCGGATAAGGTTCTGCCTTAGTTCCGGGAATGATGTTATCAGGGGATACGAAATCACCGTCCGAATTAACAATAAACAGTTCGGGATCACACCCAAAGGTGAGACCTTCCATTGCTACCATTCCAACCAATTTATTACTCCAACTAAGCAGCTACTACAGCCAAAGCTGTAGAATTATTCAACTTCTTCTTAAGTTTTTCAGCGTAAGATACTACTTCATCTTTCGATGCATAAATACGGGTAATACCGTTTGTGTCCGCACATTCTGGACAAACAATCAATCCTTTGTCTTCGTAAATTGCGAGACCTTTATCATAATAGCTTACATTAGCAGAACACCATGCGCAACCATAGCGACTATAATTGAGAAATTCGGCCTCTGTCATGTAATTACCCAACGGACAATTATCATCACATGGAATTGGTACCAGTTCCTGAACTTTATCCGTATTGGCACCACATGTCGAACCATTCGTCGTCTTCCCACGGGGGGGTTGTTGCTGAAAAGGGGAATGGGCATAACTATATGCCGCCACAGGCTCCCTTCCTTTGATTACCTTAACTCTAGGTTTTGGTCGAACATCTCCACCTTCTGCTAGCTTTTCTAGATCAAAAGTATATAACCAGTCCTTCTCCATCTCCCAGAAGCAATGACCCTCCTTTGTCTTGAACAGTTTGTATTCGTGAGCAGGAAGAGCCAAAGAAGTGGCAGCCCTAATCATAGGCCATTCACTGGCCCAGATAATCTTTTTGTAATCTTCAGTGTATGCGAACCACATAGGGCGATGTTTATTTCGCAGGAAGTTAAGGGTTTTCTTCGCTGTATCAACCCAAACAAGAGCCCAAGCCCCGTCAACCGAGGATTTTCCTTCCTCCATCAACCCGACTGTAGCCTCAATTCCGATTTTGTCTATACAAGCAATGATTGCCTGACTGTCTACGTCGGTTTCATACCCAAGGGCGTTGTTCAATCTCTTCCAAGACTCGGCATCAAGAGTCCCGTTATGGGCACCAACTATATCGCCATACTCGAAAGGGTGGGCATTTGCACCATTTACCTTTCCTTTAGTGGCAGCCCGATTGTGGCCAATAAAAGCCAAAGACGAGTAGCCCGATACCGCTGTAGT
>Ga0134125_10004652_pt1 | contig 15680 bp, 15 predicted proteins | sample KB31751_FD_96464 | JGI IMG/M metagenome (GOLD analysis project Ga0134125, IMG submission 96464) | Terrestrial soil microbial communities with excess Nitrogen fertilizer from Kellogg Biological Station, Michigan, USA - KB3-175-1 | ecosystem: Environmental > Terrestrial > Soil > Unclassified ... | reverse complement strand
ACGTGAATCCGCTCGCCGCCAAGATGCGGCTCGGATTCATTCCCGACCGGCCGTTCGTGTACGACAAGCTCACCGGCGCCGAGTTCCTGCGATTCGTCGCGGGCCTGTACGGGCAGGAAGGCGACACGGTCGAGCGCCGCATCGCCGAGCTGCTCGAGGTCTTCGAGCTGACGAGCTGGAAAGACGAGCTGGTCGAGGCCTACAGCCACGGCATGCGGCAGAAGCTGATCATCTCGAGCGCGCTGATTCACCGCCCCGAATGCATCGTCGTGGACGAGCCGATGGTGGGGCTCGATCCCAAGGCCGCGCGGCTGCTCAAGGACATCTTCCGCCAGTTCGTCGAAAAAGGCGGCACGGTGCTGATGAGCACGCACACGCTCGAGATCGCCGAGGCGATGTGCGACCAGATCGCGATCATCCAGCACGGCAAGATCATCGCGGCGGGCACCGTGAACGACGTGCGGCGCCAGCACCAGGCGGGGGACGCGAGTCTCGAGGAGCTGTTCCTGAAGCTCACGGGAGGCGCGCACGTGCGCGAGCTCGCCGAGGTCCTCGGGCGGTGAAGCAGCCGACGCTGCTGCACGTACTCCAGCCCAAGTGGCGGACGGCGCTGCAGCGCATTCGCGAGGAGCGCGCGCGCGGCGGCAGCGGCAAGCTCATTCTGCTCACGCTGGTCGGTGGCGCGTTCTGGTGGCTCGTGTTCTACGTGCTGTTTCGCATCCTGCGCAGCCTGCGCGCGGTCGAAGAGCTCGGCGCGTTGATTCCCGGAAAAATTCTTGGCCTGATTCTGCTGTCCTTCATCTCCATCCTGGTGCTCTCCAACGTCATCACGGCGCTCTCGAGCTTCTTTCTGTCGAAGGACCTCGATTTGCTCGTGTCCGCGCCGGTGGACTGGCTGCGTCTCTACCTCGCGAAGCTCGGCGAGACGTTGCTGCACTCGTCGTGGATGGTGGCGCTGATGATCGTGCCGATTCTCACGGCATACGGCGTGGTGTTCAAGGGCGGGTTGCTGTTCCCGCTCTATGCCGTCGTCGCGATCCTGCCGATGTTGATTCTGCCGGCGGTCGTCGGATGCGCGCTGACGCTCATCCTCGTCAACATCTTCCCGGCCCGTCGCACGCGCGACCTGCTGTCCATCATTGCCCTCGGCGCGGCGGGCGGCGTGATCCTGCTGTTCCGGCTGATTCGTCCCGAGCAGCTGGCGCGGCCCGAAGGGTTCCGCAACCTGCTCGACTTCGTCATCCTGCTGCGAGGCCCGACGTCGCCGTTCCTGCCGAGTGAATGGGCGTCACAGGCCATTATGGGCTACCTGGGCCACGAGCTCGATCCGTTCCCGCTCGTCATGCTGTGGACGACCGCCGCGGCGTTCATCGCGATGGGGGCGCTGCTGCATCGCGCGCTGTACGCCCAGGGGTTCACGAAGGCGCAGGAAGGCGCGGAACGATTCATCCGCGGCGGGCTGTGGCGCTGGACGGTGGGCTCGCTGCTCGGCTGGATGCCGGTCGCCAAGCGCGAGTTCGTGCTCAAGGACATCAAGCTGTTCTTCCGCGACACGACGCAATGGAGCCAGCTGATCCTGCTCGCGGTGCTCGTCGTGGTCTATCTGTTCAATATTCAGGCGCTGCCGCTGCATCGCGGCGAGCCGGTGGGATTCTTCTACGTCAATCTGGTCTCGTTCCTGAACCTCGGCCTCGCGGGATTCGTGCTCGCGTCGATCGCCGCGCGATTCATTTTTCCCGCGGTGTCGCTCGAAGGCCGTCAGATGTGGCTGCTGCGCTCGTCTCCACTCGATCTGCGGGCGCTGCTCTGGTCGAAGTACTGGGTCGGCACGCTGCCGCTGCTCATTCTCGGCCTGATCCTCACGGGGCTGACGAACACGCTGCTCGAAGTGTCGACGTTCATGATGATCCTGAGTCTCGCCGCGATGGCGGGACTGACGCTCGCGATCGCGGCGCTCGCGCTGACGTTCGGCACGCTGTACCCGCAGTTCGAAACGGAGAACGCCGCCCAGATTCCGACGTCGTTCGGTGGGCTCGTGTTCATGATGGCGACGATCGCCCTGCTCGCGCTCGTGCTGATGATTCTCTCCCGCGCCGTGTACACCTATGTGCGCGGCACCTGGGAAGGCCAGTCGGTGGGAGTGACGCCCGAAATGCTGGTCTTGTTCGCGGTGGCCGCCGCGTTGTGCACGGCGGCCACGCTCGTTCCGCTGCGATTGGCGCTGCGAAAGATGGAGAGCTTCGAGTTCTAGCCTACCGCCAGCTCACACCGCCCACGAGCTGAAACGAAGTCTCATCACCCAGAATGAACCGGCCTTCGACGTACGGCCGCGTCTTTCCGCGATGACCCTCGAGCCCGGTCGCGAGATTGAGGTTGGTGTCGCTGTTGCTGGTTCCACCGGAGCTCGCGTGCGACCAGTTCAAGCCGCCGGCGACATACCAGACCCGATTGCGCGTCGGCGGGCGCCACTTCAAATCGAAGTTCAGGGCCCACAGCGAGCCGCCATCGACGAAGTAGTAGTCGAACTGTGGATAGAACGCGAGATCGGGCGAGATCGGCCACGACAGCTGCGCGCCGAGCAGCATGTCGTCCAGATCGAAGTTGTAGCCGAGGTGCGCGCCGTAGGTCGGACCGGAATTGACGGCGGCACCGGCGCGCCGGCGCGAGCGCCGCTGCGCATCGGCCGTCGACGACACCATGACGAGCAGCGCCAGCACCAGCAACACCTGCGAGGCCCATCGTTTCACGGACGGCTCCGGGATGGCGGGGATGCAACTGATAGGAAACGGGATTTGAAAACGCAAGCCACAGATCCGGCTAGGCGGCGACGCGGGCTCCGCAGGAATTGCAGTAACGGGCGTCACTCTCGAGCGCGGTGCCGCAGCGGGCGCAGTACCCGGGCGCGGCGCCGAGTCGCCGGCCGCATTCGGAGCAGAACTGGGCGTCTTGTTCCGGGCGGGCGCCGTGATCGGGACAGAAAGCGGTCGGGCGAGTCTTGGTGATCCCCGGGCTCGCGCCCGGGGTCAGCCGGGGCTCGCCACGCAGAGCCGCCAGCGCTTCGGCCGTGTATTTCGCTTTGAGATCCGTGTAGTCGGTGTCGGAGAGTTTACCGGTTGCGCGATCGAACTCGATTTCCTTGAGCGCGCGCAGCGCGACCGCTTGCGCGCTCATGTCGTCGTCAGGGTCATCGCCTTCATCGACGGCCGGATCGGACGCGGGCTCGCGCGGCGGGCGCAGAATCGGGAGTAACACGAAATAGATCGCGCCCGTCGCCAGCACGACCCCGACGATCAGCTCGAAGATCTGGAGAATGGCCTTAGCCGAGGCGGTCGAGCTCGTCCTGCAGCCGCTTGAGCTCGGCGGGTGACGCATGGGGGGCTGGGGCCTCGGGACTCGGGGCTGGGGACACCACACCCTGGGCTTCCCGAGTCCAGCGCCGTAGGACGCGAACCAGGATCAGCGCGGCCACGATGAGCGCAATCGACGGCACGAAATAGCCGGCGAGATTGAAGCCGCGCCGCGGCGGCGCCATCAGCGCGGCCTCTCCGTACTGGGCGACGAACGCGTCGATGATCTGCTGGTCGCTGTTCCCCTGCTGCGCCAGTTGGACGACCTCTTTGTGCAGCGCGGGACTGTACGTGCAGGTGAAGTCGGTCGTGCGGCACGTGTAGATGTCGAGTCCGCAGCCGCAGCTGCACTTGAGCTTCTTCTCGATCGCCTGGATCGCGGCGTCGTTGTCGGCGGCCGTCGTCGGCTCGCGCGGGCGACCGGCGCGATTGGGATCGTAGACTTGGTCGGACTGTTGCAGACGGTAGGACGGTAGGACGGTAGGACGGTAGGACAGAACCGCTGCCGTAATGGAACCGAAGAATTCGCGACGGCTAAACATTGTCGATCCGGCGGTCAGGCTGTTCTACCGTCATACCGTCATACCGTCCTACCGTTTCAGGCTCCAGCTTCACGCCATACCCGGCCTGCCGTGGTCCTTTGATCGCGAGCGGCGCGCCACCCGGCCAGAGCACGATCAAACCGCCCAGCACGAGCACGAAGCCGCCGAACCACACCCACCACACCAGCGGGTTAATGGTGAATCTGAACACCGCCTGCTCGGTCCCGTTCACCAGGCCCGCGAGCACGATGTAGAGGTCGACGCGCAGCCCGCTCATGATGCCGACTTCGGTCGACGGCTCGAACGTGGGACGGCCCAGCGCGTCCACATGCTGGCGCTTTTCCGTTCGCATCCGGCCAAGCGGCTTTCCGTCCCTCGTGACGTCGACCAGCGCCGCGGTGACCTGGCGATTGAGCGCGTTGTATTGCGAGATCCCGAGGTGCGTGAACGCGTAGACGTGCCCATCGGGCCCTTTGAGGGTGGCAGTCTCGCCCGGCCGCAGCGTGGCCTGGGTCTCGGTCTTGAAGGCCATCCCGGCGAACGCGCCGAACAGCAGCACCATCGCCACGTGCACGATGTATCCGCCGTAGCGGCGTCGATTTCGCGACAACAGGTTCACGAGGGCCAGCGGCAACGGTTCGTTGTACTGGCGGTGCCGCGCACGCGCGCCGCGCGCGAACTCCTGGGAGACGGTCGCGAGCACGAACCCGCCGATGCTGAACGTCAGGAGCGCGCCGACATCGCGCATCCCAGCGACCAAAAGAATCAACAGGACGAAGACCCCCGTCGTCGCCGGCACGGCGAACTGTCGCTGCAGATTCGACGTCGAGGCCCGCCGCCATGCGATCAGCGGCCCAATGCCGGTCAGGAGCAGCAGTGCGAGCCCGAGAGGAATGTTGACCTGATTGAAGAAGGGCGGACCGACCGTGATCTTCGTGCCGCGGATCGCTTCGGACAGAATTGGAAACAGCGTGCCCCACAACACGGAGAACGCGAGTCCGATGAACAGCAGATTATTGAAGAGGAAGCTCGCTTCCCGGCTCACCATCGACTCGAGCTTCGCGTCCGCCTCGAGCAACGGCAGCCGGGTCGCGTACAGCACCGCGCTCCCGACGGTGACGAGCACGAGGAACACGAGGAAGTAGTAACCGACCCTCGACTGCGTAAACGAGTGCACGCTCGCGATGACGCCCGAGCGAGTGATGAACGTCCCGAAAATCGAAAGCACGAACGCGCCGAGGATCAGCGCGAGATTCCATTTCTTGAGCATGCCGCGCTTCTCCTGCACCATCACCGAATGCAGGAACGCGGTGAGCACGAGCCACGGCAAGAGCGCGGCATTCTCGACCGGATCCCAGGCCCAGTAGCCGCCCCAGCCCAGCTCGACGTACGCCCACCACATGCCGATCAACAGCCCCACGCTCAGGAACAGCCATGACACGATCGTCCATTTGCGCACCGCCACGAGCCAGTCGGTATCGAGCTTTTTCGTGAGCAGCGCGGCGATCGCAAACGCGAACGGAATCGTGATCGAGATGTAGCCGAGGTACAGCATCGGCGGATGGAACACCATGCCGGGGTTTTGCAGCTGCGGGTTCATCCCGTTGCCGTCGAGCGGCGTGAACGGCAGCCGCTGGAACGGGTTCGCCGTGAACAGCATCACGGTTACGAAAAACGTCGCGACGAGACTCGTCACGGCGGCGACATAGGGGAGGTAGGCGCGATGACGCCGGCTCGTGAGGGTCTGAACGATGACGCCGAAGATGCTGAGCACGGCAGCCCAGAACAGCAGGCTCCCTTCCTGCCCCGAGTACAGGGCGGACCAGAGATAGAACGTCGGCAGGTTGCGGCTGGTGCGCCCGGCGACGTAGGCGACGCTGAAGTCGTGCGTGAAGATCGCGTATTCGAGCGAGAACACGGCGACGAGCAGCGCGACACAGAGGGCGAAGGTCGCGTGACGCGCGCTCTGCTGGAGATCCGCGCGCCGCTGCGCGCCGCCCACGAAACCGGTGATCGCTCCCCACAGGCCCACGAGGAACGCGAGCCAGAGGGAGAGATGGCCGAGCAGCGTCATTTACGCCTTGGGAACTGATTCGTAGCGCGACCCGCACTTCGCCAGCACGTCGGTCGCGTGAATGATGCCGTCCTTCTGCAGTCGACCTTCGACGACCACTTCGACCGAGTCGGTAAAGGTGTCGGGTGGCAGGCCTTTGAAGACGACGGGATAACTGACGGTGCCGTCGGTGATGTGGAAGCGGAGCGTTTGGGTCGCGGTTTCTTTTTCGACCGTACCCGGCACGACGCGCGCACCGATCTTCATGCCGAGGTCGTAGAACGACGGGTCGGCGGACACGCGCTGCGCCAGCTCGCTCGGCGTGAGGAAGTACTGGCCGGTTTGCTTGATGCCGGACGCCATCAGATAGCCGACGGCGCCGACGATCAGGATGGCCCCGAGTGCGAACTTGGTACCCGCTTTCATGCTCGTATTATACCACCCTTCCGGGGGACGTCCCATGCGTTCTTTAGGGAAACCGTGAAGCCCCCTTCAGTCCGCCTTGCGCTTCACGAGCTGAAGGGCGGCTGCACGATCCCCCGATCGGTGATGAAGCCTTTCACGTACCGTGCAGGTGTGACATCGAATGCCGGATTAAGCGCGGCCATACCGTTCGGCGCGATCGGCCGCCCGCCGATCACCGTCACCTCGGCGGAGGCACGCTGCTCGATGGGAATCAGATCACCACTGGCCAAGGTGACGTCGACCGTCGACCAGGGCGCGGCACAATAGAAAGGAACACCGTGGTGCTGGGCGAGCACGGCGAGCCCGTACGTGCCGATCTTGTTGGCGAAATCGCCATTGGCACAGATCCGGTCTGCGCCCACAAGCACGACATCGACTTTTTGCTGCTGCATGAGCGTCGCGGCCATGCCGTCGGTGATGAGCGTGCAGGGCACGCCGGCGCGCATCAGCTCCCACGCCGTGAGTCGCGAGCCTTGCAGCAGCGGCCGTGTCTCGTCCACGTACACGTGAACCCGTCGTCCCTGCTCGTGCGCGACATAAATGGGCGCGAGGGCGGTGCCGATGCCGCCGGTCGCGAGCGCGCCGGTATTGCAGTGCGTGAGAACGTTGGCGCCGTCCTCAAGGACCGTGAGCCCGCACTCCCCAATGCGCCGGCACATCTCGCGATCCTCATCCCCTATCGCATTCGCCTCGGCACGTAATCGCTCCCACACCGTCGCGCTGACGCCCGGCGTCGATTCGGCAACGCGCAGCATGCGATCGAGCGCCCAGCGCAGGTTCACCGCCGTGGGCCGAGCGTTTCCCAGCAGCGTGGCGAGCTGCTTCAAGCGGGACAGAAAATCAGCGCGCGGGAGCTGCTGTTGATCCCGCGTCGCGGCCACCAAACCCATCGCGGCGGCGATGCCGATGAGCGGCGCACCCCGGACCTGCAGGGTTCGGATCGCGTCGGCGACGGCGTCGGCCGTGTCCAGGTCGCGTGAAAGCTCGGACTCGGGGAGCGCCCGCTGATCGATGATGCGGACCGCGCCAGTGGGAGACCACGAGATCGGTTGGATGGCCACGCGCTGCAACCTACGATCAGGACGGGCAAATACTAGACGTCGTCCTTCACCCTATAGCCTGTTCACCGCTGTGCGTCTGTACGTCTAGCTTTTGCATTTCCTCGCTTTAGGATTCCACCGCATGAGCTACCAGACCCTGTTGTTCGAGATCAAGGACGGCATCGCCTTTGTTACCATCAACCGTCCCGACAAGCTCAATGCCTTGAACGATCAAGTCATGAAAGAGCTTGCCGATGCCGCGGAGCGCATCGCGACCGAGTCCGACATCAAGGGCGCCATTCTCACGGGCTCGGGGCCGAAGTCATTCGTCGCCGGTGCCGACATCGGCGATTTGTCCAAGCAGGGCCCCTTCGACGGGAAGGCCCGGGCGCAGCGCGGCCAGTCGGTGCTGCGGCGGCTCGAGACCTGCGGCAAGCCGGTCATCGCCGCGATCAACGGCTTCGCGCTCGGCGGCGGCTGCGAGCTGGCGATGGCCTGTCACATTCGAATCGCGAGCGACAACGCGAAGTTCGGGCAACCCGAGGTGAAGCTCGGCATCGCGCCGGGGTACGGCGGCACGCAGCGGCTGCCCCGGCTCGTCGGTAAGGGCGTCGCGCTGCAGCTCATTCTCACGGGCGAAATGATCGACGCGCAGGAAGCGTATCGGATCGGGCTCGTGAACCGAGTCGTGCCCGCGGCGGATCTGCTCGCGGAATCCGAGAAGATGATGAGGGGTATCCTCGCGATGGGCCCGCTCGCCGTTCGGCTCGCGATGGAGGCCGTGGATCAGGGACTCGAGATGACGCTCGATGAGGGACTGCTGCTGGAGGCGAATCATTTTGGGCTGCTGGCGGCAACCCAGGACACGAAGGAAGGACTGACCGCATTTCTCGAAAAACGCTCCGCCAAATTTCAGGGACGCTGAGCCTGCTGCTCGCGACCGCCTGCCTCGGCGAGCGGGAGCGTCCCGGTCCGCCGCGCGTCTCGTTTACGATCGACGATCCGCTCGTGGTCTCGACGCGGCTGGATACCGTCGGCGGCGATCTGCGGGTGGAAGACCCCGACGGCATCGATTCGGTCTGGGTCAAGCTGGAAAGGGTCGAGCAGGGGTTCGACGGAGCCTTCCTGCCCTCGTTCTCCACCCACTACCGCTTTGTGGTCCAGGGCTTCAGCCCGTCGGATCAGATTCCGCTCGTGCTGCGGGCCCGGGATGTGGCCGGATTTGAGGTGCAGCGCGACACGTACGTCGTGGTCATACCGTAACTTCCGCTGCACCCTTAACTCTTGACCTGACAAGGACTTCCGTGTATTTTAGAGGCTGTGACTGACCGCTCTTCCCGGCCCCCAAAAAACCGTCCCGTCGCAGTCTCCGAGGCGCTCGCAGGGTACCTGAAACGGTCTGGATTGGCGCGTCGCGTAGGCCAGGCGCAGATCATTCCCGACTGGCCGCGCCTCGTGGGACCGCAGATCGCCGCAGTCGCCACTCCCGAGAGCATCACTCCTGACGGCGTGTTGTTCGTGCGCGTCGCGACGAGCTCCTGGATGAATGAGCTGCAGTTGATGACGCCCGACATCATGGCACGGGTGAACGCGGGACGCGGTGCCGGTCGCATCACGACTATTCGTTGGCTTCTTTCACGCTAGGAACTTGATGCCCAAGAAGAAACCCGCCGCACCTAAAGAGACCAAGGAAAAAGGCAACGGCGGATATCAGGCCGACTCGATTCAAGTCCTCAAGGGACTCGAAGCGGTGCGGCGCCGTCCCGCGATGTACATCGGCTCGGTCTCCGCGCGCGGCCTGCACCACCTCGTCTATGAAGTCGTCGACAACTCGGTCGACGAGGCGCTCGCCGGCTACTGCACCCAGATCTCGACGACGATCCATGCCGACAACGCGGTGACCGTCGTCGACAACGGCCGCGGGATTCCGGTGGACATTCACAAGACCGAAAAGAAACCCGGCGTGGAAGTCGCGCTCACCGTGCTGCACGCGGGCGGCAAATTCGACAAGAGCAGCTACAAGGTGTCGGGCGGTCTGCACGGCGTCGGCGTCTCGGTCGTCAACGCGCTGTCGGAAAAACTGGAAGTCTGGGTCGATCGCGACGGCAAGCGGCATCACATGTCGTTCGAGCGCGGCGAGACCAAGAAAAAGCTCGAGGTCGTCGGCAAGGCGAAAGGCACCGGCACCACGGTGTGGTTCAAGCCCGACACGGAGATCTTCACCGAAACGCGGTTCGATTACGCCACGATCGCCAACCGCCTGCGCGAGCTCGCGTTCTTGAACAAGGGGCTGACGATCGTCTTGAAGGACGAGCGCAAAGGCAGCTCCAAGGAAGAGACGTTCTACTACAAGGGCGGCCTGGCGGAGTTCGTGAAGTGGATCGTCGGCAACCGCAAGACGCTGCATCCGAAATCGATCACGTTCGAGGCCAGCAAGGACGACGTCGAAGTCGAGGGCGCCGTCCAGTACGACGATCAGTACAGCGAGAACACCTTCACCTTCGTGAACAACATCAACACGCACGAAGGCGGCACGCACCTCACCGGCTTCAAGGCGGCGCTGACTCGCACGATCAACGAGTGGGCCAAGCAAGACGGCGCGCTGAAGAAGGAAGAGTTCACGCTGTCGGGCGACGACGTGCGCGAAGGGCTGAACTGCGTGCTCAGCGTCAAGGTCAAGCAGCCGCAGTTCGAGGGCCAGACCAAGACGAAGCTCGGCAATTCCGAAGTCGAAGGCATCGTGAAGACGGTCGTGAACGAGGCGCTGGGCGCGTTCTTCGACAAGAACCCCAGCATCGCCCGCGCGATCATCGCCAAGGCCGTCAGCGCGGCGCGCGCGCGCGAAGCGGCGCGCAAGGCGCGCGAGCTGGTGCGCAAGAAGAGCGGGCTCGACGCCGGCCTGTTGCCCGGCAAGCTCGCCGACTGCTCACTCACCGACCCGAAGCTGTGCGAGATCTACCTGGTCGAAGGCGACTCGGCCGGCGGCTCCGCGAAGATGGGCCGGGATCGCAGCTACCAGGCCATTCTGCCGCTGCGCGGCAAGATCCTGAACGTGCAGAAGGCGCGCATCGACAAGATTCTGTCGAACGAAGAGATCCGCACGATGATCACCGCCATCGGCACGGGCGTGGGCGATGACTTCAAGGTGGACGAGGCGCGCTATCACAAGATCATCATCATGACCGATGCGGACGTGGACGGCGCGCACATCCGCACGCTGCTGCTCACCTTCTTTTATAAGGAGATGAAGCAGCTCATCGACGTGGGCTACATCTACATCGCGCAGCCGCCGCTGTACCGCGTCTCCAAAGGCAAAGAAGAGTTCTACGCCTACGACGAGAAAGAACGCGACGGCTACGTCAAGCGGCTGACCAACGGCACCGAAAGCAAAGCGTCGATCAACGTGAGCCGCTACAAGGGGCTGGGCGAGATGAATCCCGACCAGCTGCGCGACACGACGATGGATCCCACCAAGCGCACGCTGCTCAAGGTGACGATGGAGGACGCGCTCGAGGCATCGCAGCTGTTCGAGACGCTCATGGGCGACGAGGTCGAGCCGCGCCGCAAGTTCATCGAAGAGAACGCCAAGTTCGTCAAAAACCTGGACGTCTAGTGGCGACGATCGGCATCGTGGGGGTGCTGCTGCTGTTGCTCGCCTGGTTCTTCTGGCCCAGCAAGTCCGTTCCCGGCGTAATGCGCAAAGAGCGGCCGGACGTCGATGAGATCGAGCTGGAGCGCGCCGAGCGCGAGGTGCAGGAAGCCCCCAACGACGAGACCGTGCGCGACTGGGGGCCCGGCGCCGGCCAAAAGCCGCTCTAGGCCAGCACCTCGACGCCCGCCCGCGTCACGCGGTGGGATACGAGCTTCAGCGGTTTCTCCTTCAGCTTGTCCCCAATCACAATCGCCTGAGCCAGTGCCTCGAAGCCGGCGCGGATGCCGTCCGCGTCTTTCGCGAACACGGACGCGATCGGCTCGCCTTCCAGCACTTTGTCGCCCGGCTTCGACGTGATGACGAATCCCACGGTGGGATCGATCGTGTCGTCGACGGTGCGACGCCCACCGCCGAGCGCCACGATGGCGCGCCCGATCGTGCGCGGCTCGACCCGCTGCACCACGCCGGTGCGCGGCGCGGCGAAGACTTCGACCGCCTGCGCCTGCGGCAGGACCGACGGATCTTCGACGCATTTGGGGTTCCCGCCCTGCGCCTCGATGATTTGCTCGAACTTTTCCGCCGCGAGGCCCGAATCGATCGCCGTCTCGAGTTTCTTGCGCGCCTTCTTGGTGTTCTTCTCGATGCCGCCCTGCAGCAGCATCTCGACGCCGAGCGCGTAGGTCACCTCGAGCAGGTCGGTCGGCCCTTCGCCGCGCAGCGCGAGAATCGCTTCCTCGGTCTCCAGCACGTTGCCGCACGCACGGCCCAGCGGGCGGTCCATCGCCGTGATCAGCGCGATCGTCGGGCAGCCGCGATCCTCGCCGAGCGCGATCATCGTCTTGGCCAGCTCGAGGCCGCGCTCGACCTCGGGCAGAAACGCCCCGCTCCCGTTCTTCACGTCGAGCACGAGCCCGTTGAGCCCCTCCGCGAGCTTCTTCGACATGATGCTGGCCGAGATCAGCGGGATCGACTCGACGGTGGCCGTGACGTCGCGCAGCGCGTAGAGCTTGCGGTCGGCGGGCGCGATTTCGCCGGTCTGCCCGATCAGCGCGCAGCCGATCTTCTGCACCTGCGCTTTCGTCTCGGCGAGCGAGAGATTGGTCCGGAAGCCGGGGATCGCCTCGAGCTTGTCGAGCGTTCCGCCCGTGTGTCCGAGCCCCCGCCCCGACATCATCGGGACCGCCACGCCGCACGCGGCCACGAGCGGTCCGAGCACGAGTGAAACTTTGTCGCCAACGCCGCCCGTCGAGTGTTTGTCGATCAGCGGGGTCTTGAAGCCGTCGAATGACAGGCGATCACCGGACGCCAGCATCGCGTCGGTGAGCGCGGCCAGCTCCTGGCGCTCCAGTCCCCGCATGAACACGGCCATCAGCAGCGCGGCGATCTGATAATCGGGAATCCGGCCCCCGGTGTACTCCGCGACGATCGCCGACCACTCTTCGGGGCTCAGGCTGCCGCCGTCGCGCTTGCGCTCGATCAAAGGCACCACGATCATACTCAGATGATCTCCATCGTTCTCGCTCTTAGTCTCGCCCAGGCACCCGCCGCGCACATCGCCGCGGGCGACAGCGCCGGGATGATGCATCCCGACGTGCAGCTCCATCACTACCAGGCCGCGCTCGCCGCAGACTCGGGCTCCTACGAAGCCAACTGGAAGGCGGCGCAGGCGATCGCCAACGTCGCCAAACAAATACAGGGCAATGCCGATTCCCTCAAGAAGCGCCGGGATAGCCTATACGCGGCGGGCCGCGTTTACGCCGAGCGCGCGATTCGCGCCGACTCGATGGGCGCGGATGGACACTACGTGCTGTCGATGGTGTTGGGCCGCCTGTCGCGTACCAAGAGCAGCAAAGAGCGCGTGAAGTACGCCAAGCTGATCTATGACGAAGCCGACAAAGCCGTCGCGCTCAATCCCAACCACGACAACGCGCACCACGTGCTCGGCGCCTGGAATGCCGAAGTGAAACGGCTCTCCGGCATTCAGCGCTTCTTCGCGAAGACGCTGTTCGGCGGCGGGTTCATGGGGAAGGCGAACTGGAACGACGCGGTGAGCCACCTGCAGCGCGCGGTCGAGCTGAATCCGCAGCACATCTACCACCGGCTCGAGCTCGCGGAGGTCTACGTCGACCTGGGGCAATACTCCAAGGCCCGCGAGCAGCTGCTCGTGATTCCGACGCTTCCCAACCAGGATGTGCTGGACGCGGAGTACAAACAGGACGCCGCGGCGTTGCTCGACGAGATCAAAAACGAAAAAGACGAGAAGTAGCTAGCGCCCGCCTTTCATCACGCGCTCGATGTCGGCCGTGGTGCGAGGCGCTCCCGCGGAGAGCCATTCCCCGCCCTGCGGCGTGACGAGCACGTCGTCCTCGATCCGCACGCCGAGATTCTCCGACTGCAGGTAGATCCCCGGCTCGATCGTAAACACCGCGCCGACCTCGAGCGGCCGGTTGAATCCCACGTCGTGCACATCCATCCCGATCGGGTGACCGAGACCGTGGTTGAAAAACTCCCGGTCGTCGCAGGTCTTCTCGCCGCACAGCGCGCCCGAGTGGTCCTTCATGTAGCGGCGCGCGATGGCGTCGAGCTGGAACAGGGTGATCCCCGGCCGCACCGAATCGAACGCCGCCTGCTGGGCGCCGAGTACGAGATCGTAAATCGCCTTTTGGCGCGGCGTGAATTTCCCGTTCACCGGGAAGGTGCGCGTCACGTCGGCGGTGTACTGGCCCCATTCGGCCGCGGCGTCGATGACGACGAGGTCGCCGTTCTCGGTGCGGCGGCGGTTCACGTCATAGTGGAGCGTCGTGGTGTTCGGCCCGCTGCCCACGATCGAGGGATATCCCAGGCGATCGGCGCCGTTGCTGCGGAATCCCTCTTCCAGCGCGGCCTCCAGCTCGTACTCGTACATCCCCGGCTTGGACGCACGCATCGCGGCGATGTGTCCTGCGACGCTGATGTCGACGGCGCGGCGCAAGCGCGCGACCTCATCGGCGTCTTTGACGTAGCGCATTGAATCGACGACCGGCAGGACATTGCGGACGTCCGCTCCCGAGAACACGAGATCGGAGATTCGGTTTTCTTCCTTGGTCTTCGAATTGATCACCGTGTAAATCGGACGGGGACCCGCGAAGCGCGCGCGCATCAACCGACTGTCGAGCGAATCGATCGGTAGAATCGTCTTGATGCCGGAGAGCCGCACCGCGGTCGTGTCGGGGCCGAGCCGGAGCCCGGTCCAACGCTCGCGCGAGGGCGTGCGCGGCGGCAAAAACAGCACGGTTTCGACCGAGTCAGGACCCCGCGCGGTCAGCAGCAGCCACGCGTCCTGCGTTTCGAGCTGCGTGAGATAGAAAAAGGTGTTGTCCTGCCGGAAATCGTTGTCCTGCACGTAGTCGATTTCGATATTGCGCTCATGCCCCGCGGGAATCAGCACCGTGCCGCGGCCGATCCGGCGCAGCAGCGCGCGCCGGCGCGCCGCCACGGCGGCCGTGTCGACGGGTCGACCCATGCCGGGCAGCTGCGGCACCACCTGATAGACGCCGATCGGGGCCGCAGATCCCGCTGATTGTGACGCGGATTTCGCGCAGAGGACCATGCTGATGATTGTCGCGAGGAGTACGAATCTCATGGCGATCAATCTACACCTGCTTGACTCCGCTCGCGTGTCCGAGCGAAACTATGCACCCATGACGATCCACGGAGCGCTGACACACGCGGAAGCGGAACGGCTCGCGGCGCGGATCGCCGAGCTCGAGCATGAGCGTAAGCATTTGCTTGCGGTCATTGAAATCCTCAAGGAAGCGTCGAGCTCCTTGCATTTCATTGACATTCTCCAATCAATCGCGCGCAAGCTCGGCGAGTCGTTCGGGCTCGACCGGTGCTCGATTTTCCTCGGCGAAAAGGGCGGCCGCCAGGTCCGGCTGGTCGCCTCGTACGAAGATCCCACGATCCGCAATTACGTCGTCGACCTCGAGCGCTATCCTGAGCTGAAGCGCGCGATGCAAAGCGGCGAGACGGTGTTTATTCCCGACGCCGCGAACGATCCGTCACTGAAGCACGTGAAAGGCGAGCTGATCAATCGCCGGGTGAAGTCGATCACGGTCGTCCCGATCACGTGGAGAACGGTCGCGATCGGGGCGATTTTTCTCCGCACCTTCCGCGACGGCCCCACGTTCTCCGATGCCGACGTGCGCTTCGTGCAGGTCGTCGCCGCGCTGACCGCGCAGGCGCTCCGCAACGCGCACCGCTATGAGCGGCTCGAGCAGCGCACCCACGGGACCACGGAAAACCTCAAGCGGATGGAATTGGAGCGCGTCGCCCTGCTCGCGTTTCTCCGGCGCCTGCTGGATGCGTTTGGGCTGCAACGGGAAGGCGCCTGGGGCGAAACGCTGCTGCCCAAAGCCAGCGCCGACGAGCTCGACCGCCTGGTGGGCGTGGCGATGGCCGTGATTCAGGAGGAAGCCAAAGGCCGGTGAAGAAACCCGCGGCTCGCGCCGCCGAGCTGCGGCGGATCCTGGAGCGGGCGAGTCACGCGTACTACGTCCTCGACAAACCCGAAATGTCGGACGCCGAGTACGACGTGCTGTT
>Ga0134125_10004651_pt1 | contig 15681 bp, 15 predicted proteins | sample KB31751_FD_96464 | JGI IMG/M metagenome (GOLD analysis project Ga0134125, IMG submission 96464) | Terrestrial soil microbial communities with excess Nitrogen fertilizer from Kellogg Biological Station, Michigan, USA - KB3-175-1 | ecosystem: Environmental > Terrestrial > Soil > Unclassified ... | reverse complement strand
GAAGTGCACATCGACAAGCGGATCACGCCGCACCGGCTCCGATACTTCTTCAACGACCTGTTGCGGCAGGCCGGCGTCGATCAGGTGACGCGGAAGTCGCTGACCGACCACGTCACCGACGAGATGACCGAGCACTACAGCACGGTCCGTCTCGACGAGAAGCGCGCCGCGATGGAAGCAGCAGCGACGAAGCTCCGGGAAGGCGAAGTGGGAACCAAAGTGGGAACCGAGGTGGGAACCGGGGCCGAAAATGAAAAAGCCGCCTAGCATCGACTTCCAGGCGGCCTTTCGTTTCGGCTACTTAGTGGTCGGGGCGAGAGGATTCGAACCTCCGACATCCTGGTCCCAAACCAGGCGCGCTACCAACTGCGCTACGCCCCGTGAGCTTCTGAATACCTGAAGACACCGCCTGGTGCACGTCGTTTCTGCGGATGCCGTCGGAGCGAAAGGCTCCAGCTATGGCGCGGGCCGGAAGAGCTCGGGCAGGTAGGCCGGCGTCAGCGTGGCCCGATGCTCCTCGTCGAGACCGCCCAGTTCACCCGGCTTCGACCACCAGAGCCGCACCAGATCGCCGGCGTCTCCTCCTCGCCCGAGCACGCGATGCCGCCATGAGTCGGGCGTCCAGTCGATCGCGCGCAGCAGGAAGTCGTGTCGCTCGACGTTCTTGCCGAGGTAGGGCTTGAAATATCGATGCACGCCGAGCGGACGAACCAGCTCGAGCCGGTCGAGCCCGGTCTCTTCCAAGACTTCGCGTCGCACCGCCTGCCGGGGAACCTCGCCGTCGTCGACGCCTCCGCCGGGGACGCGCGGCGGCAGCGACGGATTGTCGTCGGGAACATAGACGAGGAGCTGCGGCTCCGAGCCCGGCGCCATGCGCACGACGAACGCGGCGACTTTGATCACCCGATGCGGCGTTCCACTGGTTGCGCCGGTTTCACGGTCACGCGCGACCCCGAGCGTCGCCGAGATTGCCGGACCATCCTCTCCCCTCGTCGATCCCCCACCGGCAATGCGTGACATGATCCCTCCGTCGGATGTTGGCGCCCTTGTAACGCGCACGCCTCCTCGGCGTGAAGTGTGCCGATCACAAGTCGCCCGATTTTTTCGAGCATCGCGCCGGACGCGTCAGCCGCCGCCGATCACGCTCCGCGCCGCGCGCACGAGCAGCGTCGACAGCGGCACGGCCATCAGCAGCACCGGCACGAACGGCACCACCACCGCCGCCGCCACCGACACGAGCACGAGCGGATCGAACGGCACCAGCCGGATCCGCCGCACCACCTCATACGCGCCGCCGAGATCATTCAGCGACTGGATGTCCGACGTCCCGAGCAGCTCCGGCCCCGGCTCCTCGTCGATCCAGCGCGTGCTGAAGCGCCGCACATAGGTCAGCGCCAGATGCTCGTACTGTCTGAGCCCGCGCCGCCGCGTCCGCAACAGCACGCCGGCGAACGCCAGATACGGCACCACCGCGGCCACGCACGCGACCGCCAGCCCCATCGCGACCGGCTCGCGCAGCTTCAGCAGCGTCGCACCGCCGTGATGGATCAAGGACGCCCAGTGCGCCGCCGCCACCGCCGTCGAGCCGAGCACGAGCGGCAGCAACCCCGCGATCGGCAGCCCGACGAAGCCGATCCCACCCGCGCGATCCGGATGCAACGGCGCCGTGCGCAGCCGCATCCGCGCCAGCTGCCACGCCGCCCAGATCCACATCAGCCAGCGCAGGCAGTAGCGCAGCCCGAAGAACGCGAACACGGGAAACGCCAGCCACGCGTACCACACGCTCGCCGGACCGTACGCGCGATCGTGCCACCAGAACTGCGCCTGCCCCGCGCTGATGCCGATCGCCGCCAGGCCGATCGTGACCACGCGTCCGCCGACGAACCGCTCGACGCCGCCCGCGAGCCGCTCGAGCCGCCGCAGATCGCCGACCAGCTCCTCGCGCCCGAGGCGCAGCAGCACCTCGCCGATACGCTGCCGCAACAGCCGCTCGCCGAGCACGTAGAGCGGGATGGCGAGCAGCATGCGCGCGTGAGTCCCGAGGTCGCGCATGACCGGCTCGACCTGCACGCCGACCAATCGGTCGACCACCGCGCAGGCGGCGAACGGCAGCCAGCAGCCGAGCGCGAGCTGCCAGGCGCGACGCGGTTCGACGGTGGCGAGCATGCGGGATGTCGGTGCACGCAGCGTTCCGCGCGCGCGTTTCCAGACGAAAATGTCAGCTTTCGGACGCGCCGCCGGAGCTAACCCGCGGAAACCTCGATCGGCACACTGGTCGCAATGGCGCCGCCTCGTGCGCGTCGTCTCCGCCAGCTGCCTGATGGCGATCGTCCTCTCCGGATGCAGCCCGACCTATGCGCCGCTGGTGCGCGCCGCACAGTACGGCGCTCCCGCGCGCCTGACCGAAGGGCAGGTCGAAGTCGGCGGCAGCGTCGGCGGCTTTGGCCTCCCCAACGTCGTCGTTCCGCATCTCGCCGTCGGTCTTCGCGACTGGGTGTCGCTCGAGGGCGGCGCCAACTTCAACATCGGCGGCAACCGCGACTCGTGGGCGCTCGGCTTTCTCGGCTCGCGCTTCTCGCTCGCGCCGCATCGCGAGCAGCGCGTCCACTTCATCGGCGACCTCGAGCTCGGCCTCGGCGGCGGCATCGGCGGCGCGCGCGCCGGAAACGAAATGGCGTCGAAAGACTGCATGAGCTGCGACGGCCTGGTCGCGACCGACCGCACCGCCTGGGGCGGCTACGGCGGCGTCGGCGCCGGCGTGCAGATCGCGTGGTTCTCGCTCTACGCGCGCACCCGCGTCGAGGCCTCGACCGCGACGAACGTTCCGGCGACGCTGTGGCCGTCGGCGTCGCTCGGTCTCGAATTCAACATCGTCAAGAAGGTCGCGCTCACGCTCGCCGGCGGCTACCTCGGCTACACCAACTCCGCCGACACCGAGCACGGCTGGTTCTATCAGATCGGCATCGTCGGCTTCATCGACGCGTTCGGCCCGCGCCCCGCGCACGCGACGCCGGTGCCGGCGCCGATGCCGACGCCGCCGCGCCCCACCTTGCCCCCCGCGTACGACGAGCCGAGGCCCGACGACGACGCACCGGCCGACGACGACGCATCGGCCGACGACGACGCACCGGCCGACGACGACGCACCGGCCGGCGACGACTACGAGCCGTAGCGCTCTTCGAGCGCCCGCACCAACGCCTCGAGCGCCCGCGCGCGATGCGAGATCCGGTTCTTCTCGTCGGGCAGAAGCTCCGCCATCGTGCGCCCCGCGGCATCGCCCGCCACCAGGAACAGCGGGTCGTAGCCGAAGCCGGCCCCGCCGCGCGGCGCGTGGCCGATGCGCCCCTCGCACGCGCCCTCACCAACGAGCCGCGTCCCGTCGCCGTCGACGAAGACGAGCGCACAACGAAAGCGCGCCGTGCGCCGCGCCTCCTCGACGCCCGCGAGCTCCGCCATCAGCTTGCGATTGTTGGCCGCGTCGTCGCACGGCTCGCCGGCCCAGCGCGCCGAGCGCACGCCCGGCGCCCCGTCGAGCGCATCGACCTCGAGCCCGCTGTCGTCCGCCAGCGACGGCCCGCCCGACTGCGCCAGCGCCGCGCGCGCCTTCTTCTCGGCGTTGCCCACGAACGTCGGCGCGTCCTCGTCGACGGTGAGCGTGAGCGGCACGACCTCCCAGCCGCGCGGCCGCAGCATCGCCGCGATCTCGGCCACCTTGTGCCGGTTGCCGCTGGCGAACGCGAGCCGCTTCACGCGTGCGCGCCTTCCAGCGCCCGTCGCTGCGCCGCGATCAGCTGCTCGATCCCCGCCGTCGCCAGATCGACGAGCGCGTCGAGCTGCTTGCGATCGAACGTGCCGTGCTCGGCTGTCCCCTGCACCTCGACCAGCTTGCCGTCGGCGGTCATGACGATGTTCATGTCGGTCTCGGCCGCCGAGTCCTCGACGTACGGCAGATCGAGCCGCGCCTCGCCGTCGACGATGCCGACCGACACCGCCGCCACCTCGTGCAACAGCGGGCTGGCCGCGATCAGCTTCTTCGCCACCAGCCGCCGGCACGCCAGCGCCAGCGCCACGAAGCCGCCGGTGATCGCCGCCGTGCGCGTGCCGCCGTCGGCCTGCAAGACGTCGCAGTCGATCGTGATGGTGCGCTGCCCGAGCTTGCCCATGTCGATCGACGCGCGCAGCGCCCGCCCGATGAGCCGCTCGATCTCCTTGCCGCGCCCGCCCGGCGAGCGCCCGCCGCGCGTGTTGGTCGCGCGCGGCAGCATCGCGTACTCGGCGGTGACCCAGCCGCGCCCGGTGTCCTTCAGAAACGGCGGCACCTTCTCTTCGACCGAGGCGGTGCAGATGACCCACGTGTCGCCGGCGCGGATGAGCGCCGAGCCTTCCGGATCCTTCAACCAGTCGGGCGTGATGGTGAGCGGGCGGAGCTCGTCAGGGCGTCGGCCGTCGGGGCGCGTCATGGGACGCGGACATTACCAGCTTTTGTTCGCGCGCGTTTTCGGCGAAGCGCGCGATCCCCGACGCCAGCGCCGCCGCGATGCGATGCTGCTCGGCCGGATCGAGCAGCGCCGCGCCTTCGATCGGATGATCGAGAAAACCCATCTCGACGAGCACGGCCGGCGCCGTCACGCCGGCGAGCACGTCGTAGCCGTACTGCCGCACGCCGCGATCGACGGCGCCGCGCGCCGCCACCAGCTCGGTTTGCACCGTGTGCGCCAGCTCCGCCGAGCGCCGCGCCGCATCGAGCAGCTTGAGCTCGGTGAGCATCGACGCCACCTCGTCGTGCTCGCGGCTCGCCGCTCGCCGCGCCTCGACCTCGGCCGCGTCGCGCGCCAGCACCCAGGTCTCGATCCCGCGCCGCGAGCGATCGCCCGACGCGTTGGTGTGCAGGCTGATGAAGCAGTCGGGCTCGGCCGCGTTCGCGCGGCGCACGCGCTCGCGCAACGTGAGGTACTCGTCGCTCGAGCGCGTCATCACGACCTCGATCCCGCGCGCGCGCAGCGCCTCGGCGAGATCGCGCGCGACGGCGAGCGTCACCCGCTTCTCGAACACGCCGGCGACGAGCCCGGGCGCGCCGGTGTTGGAGCCGCCATGCCCGGCGTCGATGACGACACGGAACGGCGAGGCCAGAGCCGTTGTCGAACAGATCAGCGCCAGCGCGATTGCTATTGACCGCATGGTAGGTATATGTAGGATACGAGGCTACATCCTTGCGCGCAACTTTGCATGCGGCTATCTGAAAAGGCAGTGTCCGCATCCGATTCTCGCGCCGCCGCCTGGGCGCGCACGCCGCTCATCGCAGTGCTGGCCGGGGTCGCCCTCGCCGAGCTCACGCTCAATCGGCTCGCGGGGCAGATCATCCGCCTCGATCCGTTTCAGGTGCGCGGCTTCTGGCGGCGCGCCTTCAGCGACTCGCGCCTGTTCTCCTACGAGCTCGTCGCCGTCCTCTCGGCGATGATGCTCGGCTCGGCGCTGGCGCGCATCGCCGCCTTCGGCGACCACTATCGCATCGGCGCGCGCGTGTCGTTCTCGCTCGTCGGGATCGTGGTCGTGATCTTCTCGGCGCTCGGCGCCGTGGCCGAGCTGCCGCCCGATCTCTTCTTCCACCTTCATATGAGCTTCGCGTTCCTCGCGCTGCTCATCACCTTCAGCATCCTGGCCGCGCCCACGCAGGGGCGGATGCGGCTCGGCGCGATCATTTTGTTCCTGCCGGTCGCGCTGCACTTCGCGGCGCGCCTCACGCGCCGCATGTCGCCGGTGCCGGAGCTGACCTCGACGCCGCTCGAGCTCGAAGCCATCGCCCAGGCGACGCTGGCCGCGGCGGCGGTCGTCTCGGTCCCCTGCTTCGCCTCGCGACGCCACGGCGTGCGGCTCGGGCTCGGGCTCGCCGCCGCCTTCGTCGGCGCCACCGCGGTGCTGGTGCGTCTGGACTGGGAGACGGCGGCGCGCGTGGCGGCGTACGGCTTCGGCATCGCGCTGCCGATGGCGCCGTGGGCGCTGGTCATCTACCTGCTCGCGCTCGGCGGCTTCGTGTTCACCGTGACGACGTTGTTGTCATCGACGGGCGCGGAGCGGCTGCGCGGCTGGGGCCTCCTGCTCTTCGGCATCGCCGGGCTCGATCAGCAGGCGGCCTTCCAGATCACGCTGGCCGCGCTCGGCCTCCTCGCGGTCGCCGAGTCGGTGGTGCGCTCGGGAACGCCGGCGATGTCGCGCGAGACGTTCGAGAACATCCTGCGCCGCGGCGCCGCCGCCGTCGGTGCGCCGCAGGTGATCTTGTCGGGCTCCTCGGGCTACGAGACGGTGCGCCTGCACTCGCCTCCGACGGCGGGCCTGCCCGTGCAGCTGTCCTTGTCGCGTCACGGCGGGCTCATCAGCGGCGTCGACGTCGTCGTCGGCGAAGCGCTGCCGCGCGATCCGCCGTTCACCATCGAGCGGCGCGACGGCGGGCGCCTCGGCCCGCGCGCCGACGGCCCGGCCATCGAGACCGGCGACGCCACCTTCGATCACGCCTTCGCCACGCGCGATCGCCGCGGGCTCAACGCCGCGCTCCTCGACGACGCCACGCGCGCGCGCATGGGCGCGTTGTGCACCGGTTGGCTCGGCGTCTGGCCGCAGCGCGGCGTCCACTACCGCTCGCGCAGCGTCACGGGCGGCGACGACGCCCTGCCGCTGTTGATCGAGCTGTTGCGCGATCTCGCCACGCGCGCCGCCCAGCAGTAATGCTCTACCTCTTCGACATCGACGGCACGCTCATCGGCGGCGACGGCTCGGGACGGCGCGCCTTCGAGCGCGCCTGCCACGAGAACATGGGCATCCTCGGGGCGCTCGACCACCTGCGCCTCGACGGCATGACCGACCCGCTCATCCTCGAGAGCGTCTTCCGCCACCACCACGATCGCGCGCCCACCGGCGAGGAGGTGCGCGCCATCTTCGACTGCTACGTCGGACACCTCGCGGCCGAGGTCGCCGCCGGGCTCTATCACGTCAAGCCCGCGGTGCACGAAACCCTCGATCTCCTCGAGTCGCGCGGCGAGACCATCGGCCTGGCCACCGGCAACCTCGAGGCCGGCGCGCGCATCAAGCTCACGCGCGGCGATCTGTGGCGCCGCTTCGGCTTCGGCGGCTACGGCTCCGACGCCGCCTTGCGCGCCGAGCTCGTGCGCATCGCCATCGAGCGCGGCGTCGCCCGCGCCGGCCGCACCTTCATGCGCGACGAGATCTGGGTCATCGGCGACACGCCCAAGGACATCGCAGCCGCTCACGCCGCCGGCGCGCGCGCGGTCGCCGTCGCCACCGGCATGTACACGGTCGATCAGTTGCGCGAGGCCGGCGCCGACGTGGCGCACCCGACCATGGCGGAGTGGCGCGACACGCTTTAAGCTATCGCGCATGGGCTCACTTCGCATGCCGACGCGCGACGAGGCGCTCCCCGGCCGCTCCGACAAGATGCCGATCCCCGACGTCCACTTCGTCAACGGCGCGCGACTGTCGCCGCCGTGGCCCGACGGCCTCGAGGTCGCCGACTTCGGCTTCGGCTGCTTCTGGGGCGCCGAGCGCAAGCTCTGGCAGCAGCCGGGCGTCTACTCGACGGCGGTCGGCTACCAGGGCGGCTTCACGCCGAACCCGACCTACCGCGAAGTCTGCACCGGCGCCACCGGTCACACCGAGGTGGTGCGCGTCGTGTTCGACCCGAAGAAGATCACGTACGACCAGCTCCTGCGCGTGTTCTGGGAGAACCACGATCCGACGCAGGGCATGCGCCAGGGCGGCGACACCGGCACGCAATATCGCAGCGCGCTCTACGTCCACGGCGACGCGCAGCGCAAGGCGGCCGAGGCGTCGCGCGAGGCCTATGCGGCCGAGCTGAAGCGCTCCGGCTACGGCCCGATCACCACCGAGATCGTCGACGCGCCCGAGTTCTACTACGCCGAGGACTACCACCAGCAGTACCTGGCGAAGAATCCGAACGGCTACTGCGGCATCGGCGGCACCGGCGTGAGCTGCCCCATCGGCGTCGGCGTCAAAGCCTGAAGCACGCGTGATCTGCATCGCTTGACCACGAGGTCCGGCCATCGTACCAGCAAGCGATGCGCACGCTCATTCTCGGCTTGGCGGTCTTCGGCTGCGTCGGCTGCGGCTCCTCCGCGGCGCCGTTCGTCGGCAGCTGGCTCGTGACCACCACCGACGGCACCAACGCCTGCTCGAGCTTCTCCTTCGACATCACCGGCACGCAAGACACCTTCACGCTCGCGCTCGTCGATGGTGAGCTGGTCCGCGACGGCGGGAAGCTGCGTCTCGTCGTCGACGGCGACCACGCGTCGCTCGCCGCGCCGGGCGAATCCGACTTTTCCGTCTTCCAGAACTTTCACTTCTCGCGCTTCGACCTGCAAACCAGTGACGGCCAGTTGCTGACCGACACCGTCGTCGGCACCTACGACAGCATGCCCACCGACTGCAGCATCACCGCGCACCTGTCCGGGCACCGCACGCAGCAGTGAGCGGCTTCAGGGCGCGTAGCGCAGGTCGTCGCCGCGCTGGAGCGCTCGCAGCGAGAAGATATCGTCGGTGATCGGCTTGTCCGAGTCGCCGACCTCGACGATCAGCTCGGTCGCGTGCTTGGACTGCTCGTTCACCATCAGCATGCGCGCCGGCACCCACGCCTCGTAGCGCGACTTCTGCCGCTCGAAGGTGCGCGTCCACGTGCGCGCCAGCTTGCCCTTCTGATCGTAGAACTCCATGCGCGGCGTCAGATCGTGCTCGGCCACGATGGCGACGATGCGCGACCACTGGGAGGCGTGCTTGGGCACGAGCTCGAGCTTGGTCTCGCTGCCGTTGCGCGAAACGATCTTGGCGTCGTAGTCGTCCTTGAGCCGCACCGAGCCGAGATCCTCGGCGTAGAAGTCCGACCCGAGGAACGTCTGGTTGAGCGCGCTCGTGCCCAGGCGCCGCACGCGCCGATCGGCCGGCAGGTAGACGTAGAGCTCGCCCTTGCCGAGCGCGAGCATGGCCGTGTTGCGCATGTCGGCGGGCGACAGAAAGCGCAAGAGCCGCTTGTCCGCCGAGTTCTGCAGCATGAGGAAGCGCCCTTCGCGCACGTTGCCGTCGGTGCCGATCGAGCGCATGCGGCAGATCCACACCTTGTTGGCCGCGCCCTGCACCGCGCGATCCATGCGATCGAGGAGCTGATCGGCCTCGGCATCGGCGCGCGCCACGCCGCCCGCGCACACGAGGGCGAGCCCGATCGCGACGGCGATGCTAGTCCGCTTCATCGCCCGCCTCGCGCTTGCGCATCTCGGCGTGCACCTCTTTCGGCTTCTCGCCCGCCGACAAGATCTTCTCCCACGGATGGCGTCCGAGCCGCTCGAGCCGGAGCGTGTGCGTGTCCCACGGATCGACATCGGTCTCGAGCGGCGTGGTACCGACGGAGAAGCCGTCGATGTACACCTGCGCGCCTTCGGGCTCGCTCGTCACCTGCAGCTTGTAGGTGTCGCGCTGCAACGTCATGCGCAGCACGTGCGACGCGGCCGGGCGCACTTCGAATTTGGCGCGCGACTGCGGCAAAAAATGCGGCATCGTCGCCTCGACCAGGTGCTGCCCCGGCGCGAGCTCGGCCACTGCCGGGCTGCGATCGGCGAGCTCCTTGCCGTCGATCTTGAGCGTCGCGCCCGGCGGCGTCGTCGCCACCACCAGCGTGCCCGGCCCCTTGTGCGGCGGCGGCGGCCCGAAGCGCCACTCGACGAGCGCCCCCAGCACGAGCAGCACGAACGCCGCCGCGCCGAGGTTGAGGTTGCGCCGCATGCGCCGGTTCATGCGCGTGAAGCGCCGCTTCGTCGACGACATGCGCGACATGGGTCCGAGCGACGGCATCGACGGCAGATCGATCGCGCGCGCCGGCGCCATCGACGCCTGCACGCCTTCGTCCTCGGCGATGCGCTGCACCGCCGCCATCACCACGCCCATGTTCGCTGGACGATCTTCGGGATTCTTCGCCAGCGCCTTGACGACGAACGCGTCGAGCGCCGCCGGCGCGTCGCGCACGTCGCTGATGCGCGGCGGCTTCTCGTCCATGTGCTTGGCCAGCACCGAGACGTAGTTCGGCCCCGAGAACGGCGGCATGCCGGTCCACATCTCGTAGGCGACGCAGCCGAGCGCGTAGACGTCGATGCGCCGATCGATCTCGCCGCCCACCGCCTGCTCGGGCGCCATGTACTCGGGCGTGCCGAGGATCTCGCCCGCCTGCGTGAGCCCGCCCGCGTGATCGGTGGTGATGTCGACGAGCTTGGCCATGCCGAAGTCGAGCACGCGCACGCGCTCGCGCTCGTCGGCGTTGGTGCGTAGCAAGAAGATGTTGGCCGGCTTCAGATCGCGATGGATGACGCCCGAGTCGTGCGCCGCGCGCAGCGCCGTCGCCACCTCGCACAAGATCGGCAGCGCGCGCGAAAGCTCCATCGGCCCCTGCTGCTTGATGACCTCCGACAGCGGCGCGCCGTCGAGCAGCTCCATGACGATGAAGCCCTCGCCCGCCTCCGTCGTCCCGTAATCGAACACCTGCACGACGTTGGGGTGGCCGATCTTCGACGCCGAGCGCGCCTCGACGCGAAAGCGCTCGACCATCGCCTTCTGGTCGGCGTACTTGCGCCGCATGACCTTGACCGCGACGCGGCGCCCGAGCTCGAGGTGCTCCGCCTCGTAGACGCGGCCCATGCCGCCTTCGCCGAGGCGCCGCAAGATGCGGTAACGCTTGGCGAGCAGTGTTCCTTCGGCGTAGGGAGGCTCTTCGTTGTCCTTGGGTGGATGCGCGCGCTGAATGGTCGCGGCGTAGCCGGCGCTCGGGCGCGACGGCGGATCGAGGTCCCCCATGACCCCGTTACGTTAACACGCTATTCCGAGCGCTGAAAGACGGACACGATGCGGTGGAGGAAGTCGGACTCCTTGCCCGCGAGCGCTTCGAGCTCACCGGCGTCGAGCCAGGTGCCGTTGCAGTGGAAGCATTTGTCGACGGCGAGCCCTTTGAACCTGATCGTCTGCAGCTCGAAGCCGCACTTGGGGCAGTGCATCCAGTGCAGCTGCTTGATGCGCGTCAGCTCCTCCTCGGCGGTCTTGCGCGCGCGCTCCATCGCCAGGTTGTGCAGCCGCGTGGCCTCTTCCTTGGCGAAAAACTCGTCTTCTTCGTGCGAGGGCTTCTTGGTGCCGCTCATGGCTCTCTCCTATCGATCCTAGGGCGGGGGCTCGTCGCTCGTCGGCGGACGCGGCAATTGCACCGGCTTGTCGTCGTCGGCCTTCTTCGGTTCGTCCTTCGTCGTATCCGGCGTCGCGTCCGGCTTCTTCGCCTCCTCGGGCGGCTTCGCCGTCGCGGTCGCCGGCGCCTTCGGCTCGTCGGGCGATGCCGCCGGCGGCGGTGTCGTCGGCGGTGTCGTCGGCGGCGCGGGCGAGCTCGGGTCCGGCGCGGTCGCCCCCCTCGGCTCGAGGTCGCGAATGTTGTTCTTCGCCATCGTCGCCTTCGGCCCGTTCGGCTGCGACGACAGATACTGCTTGTACCAGGTCAGCGCCTCGTGGCGATCGCCGCGAAGCTTGTAGGCCTCGGCAAGACCGATGATGGCGTCACCGTAGCTCGGCGACAATGCCAACGCGCGCTTGAAGTGATCGACCGCTGACGAGAACTTCTCGCCGTCGAGGTCGCAGTAGCCGAGGCCCATGATCGCCTCGAGCCCGCTCGGCCGCACGCTGAGCGCTCTGTCGTAGAGCTTGCGCGCCTCCTTGGCGTGGCCGTTCTCGCTCAGATGATCGCCCTGCGCGATGAGCTTGCCGTAGTCGTTCGACTCTTCGGCCTTCGACGCGGCGCCCGACTGCGCCACGCCGCTCGCCGCGGCCCCCGACGGCGGCGTCGCCGGCTTGCCCGACGGCGCCGTCGCGGCGGCCGGCGTCGGTGGCGGAGTCGGCGTTTGCGCGGCGACCGGCGCCGGTGCCGTGTCGGCGTCGAAGGTGGCGAGCAGCGCGCGCGCGCGGTCGTGGTTGGCGTTGGCCGCGAGCACCGACTGCAACAGCGTCTTGGCACCGGCCTTGTCGCCCGTCTGCAGCGCGATGCGCGCGAGCAGGTACGACGCGCGCAACAGCGTGTGCTGCGTCGCCGCCTGGTTGAGCGTGTTGGCCTGCGTCAGCTTCGTCTTCGCCGCGTCGAGGTTGCCCTCGCGGAACGCGAGCGCGCCGCCGACATACGCGCTCTCCGCGTCGCTCGGCGCCTTCGCCGTCGCGCGCGTCAGGTAGCGCTCGACCTCCGCCGCCGGCGCGCCGTCGACGCGCAGGTAGTCGGCCATCGCGCGGTTGACCTCGGGCGATTCGGAGTCGAGCGCGAGCGCGTCCTGCGCGTACTTCTTCGCCTCGTCGAGGTGCGCCTGCGAATCGCGCCTGAGCGTCTTGGCCGCCGACGCCGCGGTCACCGACGGCGCGCCCATCTCGAGCCCATGCGCGTCGTCGCGCAGGTAGGCGGCCCAGCTGGTCATCGTCTCGGCGAGCCCGGCCAGCGGCAGCGCGCTCTTGTCGTCGGCCTCGTGCCCGCGCTCGTACGCCGCCGCCGCGTTGCGGAAGGCGTCGTCGGAGTCGAGCAGGAAATATTCGCGACCCTGCCGATAGGCCTCGGAGGCGCGCGCGTCCTTGTGCGCGAACAGCCCGAGCACCGCGTCGCGCTTGAAGGCCGCGAGATAGCCGCCGGCGCCGACCAGCACCAGCGCCGCCAGCACGCCCGCCCACACGCCGGCGCGCCGCCGCGGATGGCCGGCGAACTCGTCGTCGAGGAGCGTGTCGTCGGCGTCGTCGTCGACCACCGGCATCGACCCGGCGGGCGTCAGCTTCGGCGTCGGATTGGTGCGCGCGAACGCCGGATCGTCGTCGGCGATCGGGTTGCCCATCGCGATCGGGCCCGACGGCTCGCGCGCCATCGGCGCCGTCGTCACCAGCGCCGGATCGTCGTCGTCACGGTTGCGCGAATAGGCCGCGCTCGCCGCCGCTGCGGCCGCCTGCGGTCCGTCGGCACGCGCCACCGCCGCCGCCTGCTCGACGATGTGGAAGAACGACGCCAGCTCGGCGATGCCGCCGAGTCGCTTCCACTGATCGCCGGTGCGCGAGATCTCGTCGTCGCGCGTGACCTTGCGCTCGACGATCCACTGCTGCAGCGTGGTGAGCTCGCGGAAGCGATAGATCTCGCCCGAGCGCACGCGGATCATCCAGCCGCCCGGCTCGATGTGCGGCTGCGCCGTCGGCGTCGGCTGCGGCGTGCGCGTCGGCTGCTTGGAGATCATCGGGATCCCGGGCACCGTCGTCCGCTGCGTCGACGGCACGTTCGCCGCCGGCGGCACGTACGCGGGCGAGCGCGCCGCCACCGCGCCCAGCGCCAGCTCGGCCGTGCGCTCGCGCCGCTTGACCTTGAACAGGTTGCCGCACTGCGTGCATTTGACGGTGACTCCCTGCTCGCCGACTTTCGAGTCGTCGAACTCGTAGACCGTCATGCACTTTTCGCAGCGAACGTCCATCGAAGGATTGGGCCCCTACTCTACCATCCCTGCCCGGTGTTCCGTAGTACGAGGATGGAGCCGGTCATTCCCTCGCGCCAGCGATAGAACATGACAACGTCGGCGCGCCGGTCCCCGTCGAGGTCGGTGACCAGGAAGTAGCGCGACGGCGGCACGCGCACCACCGCCTTGGGATCGGCCGCCAGCAGCCCCTTGCCGCCGCCGAGCCAGACGCCGAGCCCGTCCTTGCCGTACTGGCCGATGAAGTCGGCCTTGCCGTCGCCGTTGAAGTCGCCCTGCACCGACGGATAGGCGCCCTCGAGATCGGCGACCACCGAGTAGTCGACCGCGAAGTCGATGTCGCGCACGGCGTCCGGCGCCGGCGAAAAGCCGCGCCCGAGGTTGCGCCGCACCTCGAAGCCCACGGCCATGCGCTTGGACAAGAGCACGCGCGCCATCTCGCCGAGCCCGACGTCGGCGTGCGGCGAGACCAGGTCGGGCCGCCCGTCACCGTCGAGATCGGCGAAGGCGAGCGCGCCGGCGTAGCCCTCGCGCTCGAGGATTTGCTGCGGCGCGCCCCAGCCGCCGCCGCGCCGCCCGTAGTGGAACGCGGTCTCGGCGCGCATCTGCCCGAGGCCGCCGGTGATCTTGTTGACCGCCAGGTCGGCCACGCCGTCGCCGTCGAGGTCGCGCACCACCGTCGACAGATGCGCCGAGCCGCGCTCGGCCTCGGCGGCGCTGCGATTGCCGAGGAGGATGCGCGCCGCCGCCACCGGCGAATAGAGCGCGCCGCCCTTGCCGCCGGCGTGCACCTGCAACAGCTCGTCGACGACGGCGACGAGGTCGAGCTTGCCGTCGCCGTCCCAATCGGCGGCGGTCAGCTCGGGCACCGTGAGGGTCGCGCGCACCGCGAAGTTGCGCAGCCGCGGCTCGTAGAGCTCGGGGCGCACGGCGTAGCTCGCGCGCGGCGGCAGCTTCAAGTCGACCGCGCGCCCCCACGCGCCGTCGGCGGCGCGCGCCAGCACCGTCGTGCGATCGGCCAGCGGCAGCACGATCTCGTCCCGACCGTCGCCGTTCCAGTCGCGCATGACGTCGACAAACGGCAGGTCCTCGTCGTCGGGCAGCGCCAGCAGGCCGCGCACCTCGGCGAGCCGGCGCGGCGTGGTCTCGAGCTTGCCGTCCGAGCCGAGGTGAAACATGCCGAGGCCGCGCGCGTCGCCGAAGATCAGCGCGCGCCGGCCGTCGCCGTCGACGTCGCCGAGATCGACGAAGGCAGCGCCCGCCGGGGGCGCGATCAGCTGATCGGGCTCGGGCGAGTAGCGGCCGCCGTGCGCGAAGAAGATGGCCACGCGCCGCATCAGCTGCGGCGGCGCGCCCGTGCCGACGACGACGACGAGGTCGCGCCGCCCGTCATGATCGATGTCCTCGGCGTGAACGGCGAGCACACGCCCGGCCACGTGCAATCGCTCGACTTGAAGCGGCGCGCCATCCGCGGAGGCCCTTGTCGCGACAGCCAAAATCGCCACGAAGCTGGTGAGCCAGAGCCCGATTCGCATGCCGAAAGATTCTGCCTGAAATCGCCAAAGTATGTGAAGGTGCGCAGCTTTTCGAGCGGGCGCCCGTTGACTTTGTTGACCTCGGGCCGTATCGTCGATCTGAATCCCGCGAGTCTGCTCCAAGGGCAGGCCAGCGGTAGGGCCTTCGCAATGGGCATTCGTGAGGGATCGGAAAGGGTGGTTCGTGATGGGTACGAGGCTCTATGTCGGCAACCTGCCATACGACACGGACGAGGACTCGATCAAGCAATTCTTCGAGGGGGGCGGCGGGCGCCAGGTCAAGCAGGTAAAGATCGTCACCGATCGCGACACGGGACGGCCACGGGGCTTCGCGTTCGTCGAGATGGGTGATGATGGGCAGGCACAGTCGGCCATCAGCGAGCTCAACGGGCAGTCGCTCGGCGGGCGCACCATCGTGGTGAACGAAGCGCGCGAGCCGCAGCGTGGCGGCGGCCGCGGCGGCGGTGGCGGCGGCTACGGCGGCGGCGGCGGCGGTGGCGGCTACGGCGGCGGTGGTCGCGGCGGCGGCGGTGGCGGCGGTCGCGGCGGTCGCGGCGGTGGCGGCGGCGGCGGTGGCTACGGCGGCGGTGGTGGTGGCGGCGGCTACGGCGGCGGTGGCG
>Ga0134125_10004649_pt1 | contig 15683 bp, 12 predicted proteins | sample KB31751_FD_96464 | JGI IMG/M metagenome (GOLD analysis project Ga0134125, IMG submission 96464) | Terrestrial soil microbial communities with excess Nitrogen fertilizer from Kellogg Biological Station, Michigan, USA - KB3-175-1 | ecosystem: Environmental > Terrestrial > Soil > Unclassified ... | reverse complement strand
TGGGGCCTCGGCGATCTGGCCTTGCGCATCCAGCGCGGCGACCTGTCGCTGGCGCAGTTGTTCGATGAGGACATGCTTGGCGACGATCTCGAGGAATGGCTCGCGGAGTCGGCGCTGATGAAGCGCACGTTCCGCTCCTGCGCCATCATCGCCGGGCTGATCGAGCGTCGGTTCCCCGGTGAGGAGAAATCGCGGCGGCAACTGACGGTCTCGACCGACCTCGTTTACGACGTGCTGCGCAAGCACCAGCCGGATCATCTGCTCTTGCGCGCCGCGCGGGCCGACGCCGCCTCCGGCCTGCTCGACATCAAGCGGCTCGGCGAGGCGCTCTCGCGCATCAAGGGCCGAATCGTGCACAAGGCGCTCGATCACGTCTCGCCGCTGGCCGTGCCGGCGCTGCTGGAGATCGGCCGCGAAAGCGTCTATGGCGAGGCTTCCGACGCGCTTCTGGCCGAGGCCGCGGACGAGCTGATCAAGGAGGCGATGCGGTGAGTTCCCTTTCTTCTTATCCCTTCCCTGAAAGGGGAGGGTGGCCGCGAAGCGGCCGGGTGGGATCATCTTGGTAGCGACCCCCACCCGGACAGCTTCGCTGTCCGACCTCCCCCTTGCAGGGGGAGGTAAAGAAAGGAAGTGCGACATCGTCATCGCCGACGTCACACTCCATGCCGACTCCGCGGGCGCGCTGTACTGGCCGGAGCACGGCCTGCTCGCCGTCGCCGACCTGCATCTGGAAAAAGGCTCGAGCTTCGCCGCGCGCGGGCAATTGCTGCCGCCGTATGACACCGCGGCGACTTTGGCGAAGCTGACACAGCTCGTGATGCGCTATGCGCCGCGCGTCGTCGTCGCGCTCGGCGACAATTTTCACGACGGCGGCGGCCCGGCGCGCATGACGCGCGAGGATCGCGACGCCCTGTCGGCGTTGCAGCGCGGGCGCGAGTGGATCTGGATCACCGGCAACCACGATCCGGAACCGGCCGACGGCATCGGCGGTGTCTTCCACGACCGCTTCGCGCTCGGCGCGCTGACGTTCCGCCACCTGCCCGGCAGCGGCGCCGGCGAAATCTGCGGCCATCTGCATCCGTCGGCGCGCATCGCGCATCGCGGCCGCTCGGTGCGCCGCCGCTGCTTCGCGGCGGATGCAACGCGCCTGGTGATGCCGGCCTTCGGCGCCTATACCGGCGGGCTCAACATCCGCGACGCGGCCTTCGCCGACCTGTTCGGCACGCTGAAGTTCACCGCGCACATGCTTGGCGACGACCGGCTCTATGCTTTCGCCGCGAAGCGGTGTCTGCCGGATTGATCAGGCCGCCTGGCTCGGCCGCACCAGATTGCAGAAGTCGGCCAGCCGTTCGGCCAATTTGCGCGCCGCGGCGTTGGCGTTGTCGGACACCACCAGCACGATCTCGGTTTTGTCGATCGGCGCAAAGCCGTGCGTATCGACGATCCGATGTTCCGGCGTGACCGCAACGTTCGGCAGGATGGCGACCCCGAGGCCGACCGCGGCGGCGGCCTGAATGCCGGAAAGATTCGGGCTCGTATAGGCGATGTGCCAGGTGCGTCCGGCGGATTCGAGCGCGTGGATGAGCCGGTTGCGATAGAGGCAGCCCTGCTCGGCCACCGCGATCGGCACCGGATCGCGTGACAGGTCGATCGGGTGCTTGCGGCTTGTCACCCATTGCAGCCGTTCCGGCCAGGCCGTGGTGCCGCTGCTCTGGCCCGCATTGCGTTTGACCAAAGCGACGTCGAGTTCGCCGCGATCGAGCAGCGCCTGCAAGGTCGAGCTCAGGCCGGAGCGGACGTCGAGCCGCAATGTCGGTCGCCCGCGCGCATAGTCGGACAGCAACTCGACCAGCCGGTAGGCGGCGAAATCCTCAGGTAGGCCGAGCCGCACGACGCCTTCGACCACGGGCCGCGCCACCACGTCGCGCGCCTCCTGCTCGAGCGCGAGGATGCGGCGCGCATAGGCGAGGAGCCGCTCGCCCTCCTCGGTCGGGGTCGCCCGCTTGCCGTCGCGGACCAGCAGCGGCTTACCGACCGACTCCTCAAGCCGCCTGATCTGCTGGCTGACGGTCGATTGGGTGCGGTGGACCCGCTCGCCGGCGCGGGTGAAGCCGCCGGCGTCGACCACCGAGACGAAGCTGCGCAAAAGCTCGATATCCAGCATTGCGGCACCCATTCAGAAACCCACTGGCAAGCATTATAGCATTTAATTTCCAACTATGAAGGGGCGGGCCTACCTGTCGGGTTGAAAGGAATTCCCCGACATGTCCCAGCTCGCTCTGTCTGCCGCTCCGCCAGCCGTCTCGACCAGCAAGTTGCGCCTCGGCCTCATGGTCGTCGGCTTCGTCCTGCTGTGGAGTTCGGCTTTCTCCGCCGGCAAGATCGCCGTCGCCGACTCACCGCCGCTGATCTTCCTCGCCGTGCGCTTCCTTGCGGCAGGCGTGCTCATGCTCGCTATCGCGCCGCTGAGCGGCATCCGGTGGACGCTGTCGTGGCGTGATGTCGCCGTCTTCGCCGCGCTCGGCGTCGCCAACCAGGCGGTGTATCTCGGCATCGGCTACGTCGCGCTCAACAGCGGTGTCTCGGCGGGGCTTGCCGCGCTGATCATCAGCGCCAATCCGATTTTGACCGCGGTGCTCGCCGTCGCCCTGCTCGGCGAGCGCATGACCTGGCAAAAGACCATCGGCCTCGTGCTCGGCCTGGCCGGCGTCGCCTTCATCGTGCGGAGTCGGCTCATTCTCGGCACCGACCAGTTGAGCGGCATCGTCCTCTGCGTGCTGGCGCTCATCTCGCTGGTCGGCGGCACCATCCTGTTCAAGCTATTCGGCCCGAGGCAGGGGTTGTGGATCGGCAACGGCGTGCAGAGCCTCGCGGCCGGCATCGCGACCCTGCCGTTTGCGCTGGCTTTCGAGAGCTTCGCCGACGTCGTGCCGTCGACGAGCCTGATCCTCGTATTCCTCTACAACGTCTTCTTCGTGTCGGTGTTCGCCTATCTGCTCTGGTTCCGTATCCTCCAGGTCAGCGGCGCCACCGCGGCAAGCAGCTATCATTTCCTCATCCCGCCGCTCGGCATGATGTTCGGTTGGCTGCTGCTCGGAGAACATCTCGAAGCGGCCGACCTCTTCGGCATCGTGCCGGTGGCGCTCGGCATCTATCTCGTCACCCGTCCCGCCGCGGCCCGCGTGCCGGCATCGTAAGCAGGAGAAGTGCCATGAACGCCCCACGTTTCACGCTGATCGGCGGCCCGACGGTGCTGATCGAGATCGCGGGTTTCCGCCTCGTCACCGACCCTACCTTCGACGAGCCCGGCGACTACAAGCTGCCGCATGTGACGCTGACCAAGACCGGCAGCCCGGCCGTGCGCGTTGAAAATATCGGCGCCATCGATGCGGTGCTGCTCAGCCACGACCAGCACGCCGACAATCTCGATCACGGCGGCCGTCACTTTTTACCGAAGGCCGGCCGCGTGCTGACGACCGAGATCGGCGCGAGCCGCCTCGGCGGCAATGCGCAGGGGCTCAAGCCGTGGCAGTCGGTCGAACTGACGAAGGACGGCCGCAGCCTGCGTGTCACCGCGACGCCGGCGCGGCATGGGCCGGCCGGCATCGAGCCGCTGGCCGGCGACGTCGTCGGCTTCGTGATCGAGACGGACGGCGCGGCGCCGATCTACGTGACCGGCGACACGGTGTGGTACGACGGCGTCGCCGAAGTGGCGCGGCGCTTCAAGGCCGGCATCGTGCTACTGTTCGCCGGCTCGGCGCAGACGCGCGGCGCCTTCCACCTGACGATGGATGTCAACGACGCCATCGAGACCGCCCATCACTTCCCCGACGCCGCCATCGTGCCGGTGCATTGCGAGGGCTGGAAGCACTTCACGCAGACCTGCGCCGACCTCGCCGCCTCCTTCAAGGCGCTCGGTATCGACAACCGCCTGCGCCTGCTGCCGCCGGGCGTGGCGACGGAAGTGACCTAATCGCGCCGGAACGCGACGCTGGCCAGCCAGCCGATCGCCAGCGCCATCGACATCGTGGCCAGGCCGTACAGCAGGCCGTGATCCTGCGAGGCTTCGACGACGTATTGCTCGACGCCCGCCTTGGTCACCGCGAACGACGTCGCGGTGCGCCCCACCAACGCGCCGTTGCCGAACAGCTTCACGTCGACGCCGTAGCGGCCGGTCGCCGCGTTGGCCGGAACCGGGATCGAGGCGCGGAATACGGTCGGCGTCAGGAAGGTCACGGCGGTCGCCGACTGGGTGTAGAGGTGCTGCTGCTCCTTCAGCCTGACGAAGGCCGTGCGGAACGGGTCGCCGCTGACCGTGTCGGCGAAGTCGGCGCCGACGCGCTGCGTCAGGATGAAGTTGTCCATGCCGACCTGCAGCCGCCGCAGCACTTCCGGCGCCCCGATCTGGGCGACAGGCTGGTCGGTGAGGATGGCGAGGTATGACGGCACGCGCACGAATTCGCGCGAGTCGACGTTGACGAAGATGCCGAGCATGCGCTGCTTGCGCCGCGTGCGCAGCGTCTCGTGCGGCCCGGTGACGGTGACGACGAGATTGTAGGCACCCTGCATCTGCTTGCCGGCGTCGGGCTGCACCGTGCCGAACAGGACGAGGTTCTCGCCGATATAGTTCGAGGTCACTGCGATGCGCTCGTTCGACAGCGACACGACCAGCCGCTCGGCATGCGCGGCCGAAGCGGCGAGCAGGAGAGCGAGCGCGATGGCGGCGCGTGCGATCATGGCGCGATCAACCGCAGCGAATAGAGGTCGTCCGGCGGCACGACGAGCTCGTAGGCAAAGCGCACGCCGACCGCGAACACCAGAAGCCCGAGCATGAGGCGCAGCCGCTCGGGCCGCATTTTGTGCCCGGTGTGCGCGCCGAACTGCGCGCCGATGACGCCGCCGACCATGAGGATCAGGGCGAGGATGGCGTCGACGAGATGGTTCGTCGCCGCGTGCATCACCGTCGCGGACGCCATGGTGATCAGCGTCAGCGCCATCGACGTGCCGATGACCGTCGCCGTCGGCACGCGCAGGAAATAGATGAGCATCGGCACCAGCAGGAAGCCGCCACCGATGCCCATGATGGCGCCGACGAAGCCGATGATGAAGCCGATGCCCCAGACCGGGATCGCCGAGACGTAGATCTTCGAGCGCTTGAAGCGCATCTTCAGCGGCAGGCCGTGCACCCAATTGTGGCTGCCAGGACGGCGCAGCGTCGCCGGCCCGCCGCTGCGCGCGCGCAATTCGGCGCGCAGCGCCTCGTTGATCATCAGCCCGCCGACGGTGGTCAGCAGCACGACGTAGGAAACGCCGATGACGAGGTCGAGCTGGTCGAGCGCGCGCAGCAGCGTGAACAGCCAGACGCCGGTCGCGGTGCCGACGATGCCGGCCGAGAGCAGCATCAATGCGAGAGCCACGTCGATCGTCCGCCGCCGCCAGTAGGTCAGGGCGCCGGTGAAGGAGGAGGCGGCGATATGGCTCGCCACGCTCGCGACCGACACGGAGGGCGGAATGCCGATGAAGATTAGCAGCGGCGTCATCAGGAAGCCGCCGCCGATGCCGAACATGCCGGAGATGAAGCCGACCGCGAGCCCCATCCCCAGGACGAGGAAGATGTTAACGGGCAGATCGGCGATCGGCAGATAGATCTGCAAGGCGGCGTCATCCGGGGTTCGGCGCGGCGCCGCCGGCCCCGCGCCCGTGACGCGGCCGCCCCCGGCGCCGAAGCGGCATGTTTGTCCGCTGCGTGCGCCGTGAATGTGGCCGATATCGCGTGCGAAGGCGAGTGCGGCCTTTGCGACGTGGCTAATGCCGCCTCAGCGATTGCCGATCTTGTAGGCGCCGAGCGCCATCGGCGCGCCGGACCGCGCCTTGCCGTGCGGGGCGGCGGGGGTGGCGGCGTCGTCCCAGCCCCCCGGCGGGGCGGCGACCACGATCGCCTCATGCGGCTGCGGCACGGGCGCGAACGACTTGACCGCCGTTTGCGCCTGCGCCAGCGCCTGGCTGTCGAGTTGCGCGGCCACCTCGTCGCGCTTGCGGCCGGCTTCCTTGTCGCCCTGCGCGGCGGCGAGCGCGAACCACTTGTAGGAGTCAGCCAGGCTCTTGGGCGTGCCGAGCCCGCGCGCGGTGAGGACGCCGAGATTGTACTGGCTGTCGGCGACGCCGTGGTCGGCGGCCTTACGGAACCATTGCGCGGCGGTCGTGTAATCGGGCCGGCCGTCAACGCCTTCGGCATAGAGGACCGCGAGATTGTGCATCGCCTTGGCATTGCCCTTGGCGGCAGCGGCGAGATAGAGGCGGCGGGCCTGGGCGAGGTCCTTCTTCACGCCGCGGCCCTTCTCCAGCATCGCGGCGTAGCGGAACTGCGCCATCGCCACGCCCTTGCTGGCGGCGCGCTCGTACCAGCGGGCGGCCTCTTCGGCGTTGGCTTGAACGCCGCGGCCTTCGGCAAAGCGCACGCCGATCTCGTAGGCGGCGGCGGCAACGCCCGACAGCGCCGCGCTGCGCAGCTTCGCGCCGCCGATCTCGGCCGGCAACCGTTCGGCGGCGGGCGCGCGCATGGCCGTCGGCGGGATCGAGCCGGTGACGTCGCTCTTTGACGGCGCTGGCGGCGCCGACAAAGCCGGCGCGGCCAGCGGCGACGGCATCACGGGCATCATCGGTGTCGGATTGGTCAGGATGCTCGACGGCGCCGAGAGGGCCGGCGCCAGCGGGCTCGCGGGCGTCGCCGAGGTGTTGTCCGCATCGTCGTCATCGTTGGCGGCGAGCGATTGCGGCGCTTGCGTCTGGGCCGTCTTGGCGGGCTGCGCGGCCTTGTAGCCAACGAGGAACTTGCCGCCGACCTGCACCGCGCCGACGGCGATGGCGACGATGCTGGCCGCCACAAACAGCGATTTCATCCGCTGCATCAGGCCGCGCGGCGCCTCGCCTGCGATCGGCTCCTCGGCGGCGTCCGGACGCATCGGTCGGGGCGCGGCCTTGACCGCTCCTTGCGCGGCGCGGCGGGCGGCAGCGATGAAGTTCGAGGCGCCGGCGGCCGGCGCGGCCGGGTTGGCGCGGGCGTCGCCAACGGCGATACGGGCACCGACGCGCTGGCGCGGCGGGCCGGAGCCCGGCTCGAGCGGCTGGTCCGGCGGCAAATCGGGATCGATCGGCGCGACGCGCGCCTGCGGCTTGCGTTGCTGCTGCTGCTGCGACGGCTGCGGCTGGGGCGGCGGCGGAGGGGCGGGCTGCGGCGCGGCGGCGGCCGGCTCCGGCTCGGGCAATTCGAACGGCGCAGCGGGCGGCAGATGCGGCGGCGGCGCCATGTCCTGGACCGGGCGCGCGGCGACGCGCCCCATCGGTTGGGTCAATTCGAGCGGCTCGGTCTCGGACGCGCGGCGGCGGCCTTCGTCGCGGATATCGCTCTCGATGCGCGCCAGGCGGTCGACCACCGCGCTCAGGGTGCCGTTGACGGCATCGAGCGCGTTCTGCGTACGGACGAGGTCGACCTTGAGGGAATCGACGCCGACCGCGCTCTCGGCCTCGGCGCGGAGCGCGTCGGCCTGCTTGTTGGCGCGCATGTCGTCGATCTGCACCAGCAGGTCACCGAGGCCGCGCTCGATTGCCTCGAGATGGCCGAGCCGCGAATCGGAAGCGTCCAGCCGCTCGACCAGATGGCCGATGCGGTCTTCCAGATGCCCCATCGACGGATTGTCGCCGCGGCTTTCCTGGATCAGCTCGATCTTGTCGGACAGCGACTGCACCAGCGCTTCCAGGCGCGGCGGCACGCTGGCGCCGCTCTGCGCCCGCTCGGCAAGCGCATGGCTGAGCGCCTCGATGCGCTGTTCGAGATGATTGAGCACGTCGCCGCCGCCGCCGCGGCTCATGTCCTCGACCTTCTGGGCGAGCGCGTGCACCTGCGCCGCAAGCTCGCTGACCGCGTCGTTGGAGGCGACATGCGCCGCCATCTCGCGCAGCGTCGTGATCGCGTGCTCGAGCTGCTGCAGCGTCGCCGGATCCTTTTGCGCGACGATGAGGTCGATCTTGTGCGCGAGGCCGGAGACCGCATCGTTGAAGCCGACGAGGTTTTCCGCGGGCGTCAGGCCGCGCAGGGCGTCGCGCACCTCGGCGAGACCGTGCTCGAGGCTCGACACGGCCTGCTGGTCGGCGCCGGCCTGGCGGCCTTCGGCGATGCGCTGGGTCAGGCCCTGGATCTGCTTCTCGATGGTGTCGATCGCGCGCCGCGGCATCGCCTCGTTCAGCGCGCGGCCGATGTCGCCGAGCTCGTCGCGCAGCGCGTTGATCGCTTCCTCGACGCCCGGCTTGCGCAGGGTCTCGATCTGGTCGGTGATGCGGCGGAGCTGGTCTTCAAGGCCGGAGAGGTCCTGCGCGGGCACCTGCGGAAACATCGGGGCCGGCGCGGTTTGCGGCGCGTGCGTTGCGGCCGGCAGAGGCGGCTGACCGTTGAGCACGCGCTGGCGCGCGGCGATCTCGGCCAGCGCGCGGTCGAGCTCGGCCGGCCGCTGCGGCGCCGGCTGCGGCGGCCCATAGGCCTGCGGCCGGTGCATTGGCGGCGCATAAGCGGCGACCGCTGGGTGCGGCGCGTAAGGCGCGAGCGGCGGCGCCATATGCTGCGGCATCTGCGCCCGCGCCGAGACGGCAACGAGCTGCTCGATGCGGTTGTCGAGGCGGCCGATCAACTCGCCGAGGCGATCCGGTTCTTCGCTGCGGACATTGCGGCCGCGGCGGCGCGGCGCCTGCGGCGCGGCGCGCGAGAATTGCGAAATGCGGCGGGTGAGATCGTCGAGGCGCTCGTGCACGCCGGAGAGTTCGTCGGCGTAGACGTCATCGTCATCGTCCTCATGACCGGGCGCGCGGCCGTCTTCGGCGGCCTGTTCGAGGATGACATTGTTCAGCCATTCGCCGAGCGACATGCCGGAGCGGCGCGCGGCTTCGCGGGCGCTCTCCCGGGCCTCGGGGCGGATGCCTTTCACGCTCCACGGGACGCCAAATTTCATCCTCGAGACCCACGTCAGGTGGAGCAAAGAAAGGGCCGGGGTCGGCCCTCGGGGAGCCGGCGCGTGTTAACAACGGGTGCACGCGGCGCGGCTCGTCAGTCCACCCGCCGACTTTTCCCGGTCACGGTAAACAAGCCCTTAAGATCACGCCGAAGTGCCCGATTTTGGCGGAGGTTTTGCGGAAGGCCGACGGCGCGCGTGCGCTTAACGGTAGTGCAATCCGCAGCCCCGATACTGCGCCAGGCCGTCGCGGAACCAGGGGAGGGCGGCCGCACTTGTCTCCGCCGCGACCGCTCGTTTTGGGTTAACGAGCGGTTAACGCCCCGCCCGCCGTACGATCAGCCGGAGAAGCCGAATGCCGACCTACAAAGCGCCCGTGGACGACGCGCTGTTCCTCATCAACGACGTCTTCCACCTCGAGCGTTACGGCAACCTGCCGGGCTTCGCCGAGGCGAGCGCCGACACGGTCGAGGCGATTCTGCGCGAGGCGGCGAAACTGTCGGAGGAGGTGCTGACGCCGCTCAACCGCGTCGGCGATACCGAGGGCTGCACGCGCCACGCCGACGGCAGCGTGACGACGCCGAAAGGATTCAAGGACGCCTACAAGCAGGTCGTCGAGGGCGGCTGGATCGGCATGTCGGTGCCGGAGGAATATGGCGGCCAGGGACTGCCGGCGACCGTCACCGTGATGATGAACGAGTTCTTCTGCTCGGCCAACATGGCCTTCGCCATGTATCCGGGCCTGACCCAGGGCGCGATCGCGGCGCTGCTGGCGCATGCCTCCGAAGAATTGAAAAAGACCTATTTGCCGAAGATGACGCAGGGGACATGGACTGGCACCATGAACCTGACGGAGCCGCACTGCGGCACCGATCTCGGCCTCCTGCGCACCAGGGCGACGAAGCAGGGCGACGGCAGTTATAAGATCACCGGCACCAAGATATTCATCTCCGCCGGCGAGCACGACATGTCAGAGAACATCATCCATCTCGTGCTGGCGCGCATCGAAGGTGCGCCCGCCGGCACCAAAGGCATCTCACTGTTTGTCGTGCCGAAATTCATCCTCGACGGCAACGGCGCGCCAGGGCAGCGCAACGCCGTCACCTGCGGCTCGATCGAAGAGAAAATGGGCATCCACGGCAACGCCACCTGCGTCATGAACTATGACGGCGCTATCGGCTGGCTGGTCGGCGAGGAAAACCGCGGCTTGAACGCCATGTTCACGATGATGAACGAGGCGCGGCTCGGCGTCGGCGTGCAGGGCCTGGCGATGGGTGAGGTCGCCTACCAGAACGCGGCGATCTACGCCAAGGAGCGTTTGCAGGGCCGGTCGATCTCCGGCGTCAAATACAAGGACAAGGCCGCCGATCCGATCATCGTGCATCCGGACGTGCGCCGCGCGCTGATGACGATGCGGGCGGTCAACGAGGCCGGCCGCGCGCTCGTCTATTGGACGGCGCTCAAAGGCGACGTCGCGCATCGCTCCGACAACGAGAAAGACCGCCAGGCCGCCGACGATCACATGGGCCTGCTCACTCCGGTCATCAAAGGCGTGCTCACCGACTTCGGTTTCCAGAACGCGGTGCTGGCGCAGCAGATCTACGGCGGCCACGGCTACATCGCCGAGCACGGCGTCGAGCAATTCGTGCGCGACGCGCGCATCGCCATGATCTACGAGGGCGCCAACGGCATCCAGGCGCTCGACCTCGTCGGCCGCAAGCTCGCGAAGGACGGCGGCCGCGCCATCATGGCGTTCTTCAACGAGGTGCAGGCGTATCTGAAGGAGCGCGCGCAGAGCGACGAGATGAACGCCTACCTCAAGCCGCTCGGCATTTCGCTCGCGCACCTGCAGCAGGCGACGATGTGGTTCATGAACAACGCCATGTCGAAGCCCGACAATGCCGGCGCGGGTTCGACCGACTATCTCAATCTGTTCGGTCTCGTCGCCCTCGGCTACATGTGGGCGCGCATCGCCGAGGCCGCGCTGCAAAAGCCCGACGACCCGCGCATGAAGGCCAAGCTCGTCACCGCGCGTTTCTTTGCCGAGCGCATGCTGCCGGAGACGGCGGCGCAGCTCGCCCGCATCGAGGCCGGCGCAGGCAGCCTGATGGAGTTGGCGGACGAGGCGTTCTGATCGGGCCTACTTGAGCTGGTCGGCGACCTTGTCGATGCCGGCCTGCGAGCAGACGTCGTCCTTGCCGGGCGAGCCCGAGACGCCGACCGCGCCGACGACCTCGTTGCCCGCCTTGATCGGCAGGCCGCCGCCGAGCGCCAGCACGCGCGAGTACTGGCGCGAGCCGACCGACGCCGGGTCGTCCGCCATGCGTTTCTGGAATGCGGCCGAAGGCTGGCTGAAGGTGCGCGCGGTGTAGGCCTTGCGGTCGGCGCCTTCCGGAGTGTGCAGGCCGGCGCCGTCGCCGCGCAGCATGACGATCGGCAGGCCGTCGCGGTCGACCACCACGACCGACACCTTGAAGCCCATGCTCTGGCATTGCGTGAGCGCCGCCTGCGCGATCGTCAGCGCCGTCGCTAGCGGAATATTCTTCTGCGTCACAAGGCCTTGCGCCGTGGCGGGCGCGGTCAACACCGCCGCGACCATCATCGATGCCAGTGTCGTTGTCGCGGAGCGCATGGCCGTTTCTCCCTCGTCCCGCTAGACCCGCGCCTCGATCAGCGCCGAGAGCCGCAGCACCGGCTCCTCGCTGCCCTGCATGATGGCGTGGCTGTCAAAGGCGCCGTCGTCGCAGATGAACTCGAAGGCCGCCAGGATACGGTCGACCGCCTCGCCGTCGCCGGCGAACGGCAGGAGCAGCCGCTCAGCGTGGACCTGCCGCCCCTGGCGATCGTTGACCTCAAGGATGGTGTAGACGGGCAACCCCTCGCGCGCCGCCTTCTCATAGGGCGCGATGCCGGTCGGGCAGATGGCGGGCGTCAGGATTTCGTCGAGATAGCGGCCGCGGCCGTCGGGCGAGCCGTAGGCACGGCGGATGATCTCGCCGTGGAAGCGGATCAGGAAGCGCGGCCCGCCGTCCTCGCCGGGTACGACGTCAAGGAAGCTCAGGTTTTCCTGCATCGTCGTCAGGCGCTCGGCCTCGAAGGCCCGCCAGCGCGGAACGCGATGGCCGTCGAGGTTCTGTGACCAGATTTTGAGCAACCATCGCTGGTTCACGGCACGGACCACGTCCGGCCGCGACATATCGAATTCCATCGGGCGTCCCCTCCGCGCTCACCGGTTCATGGCCGGGAGCGCACCTTCGTTCTTTTGCCAATTCAGCCGGAACACCGTGCGAGACGAAATATTCCCTGCGCCTCGCCAAAGCGCAAGATATGCAAAAACAATCATCGGTTGATAACAATCAAGCCGCGGCCAAAGCCGGGCCGCCGCGGCGCGAGCGCAGCAGCAACCAGCTCATGATTGTCACATTGAGCAGGTTCCAGCCGAGGCCGTTGAGAAACGCGGCCTCGTAGCTGCCCGTGATATCGAAGATCGCGCCGGACATCCAGCCGCCGAGCGCCATGCCAATGAGCGTCGCCATCAGGACGAGGCCGACGCGTGTGCCGGCTTCCTTCGGCGAGAAATACTCGCGCACGATGATGGCGTAGCTCGGCACGATGCCGCCCTGGAACAGGCCAAACAGCGCCGAAATGACATAAAGGGAGAATAAACTGTCGAACATCAGATAGAGCGCCAGCGCCGTGCCCTGCAGCAGCGAGCCGAGCAGCAGCGTGCGCACGCCGCCGATCTTGTCGGCGATGAAGCCCGACGCGATGCGGCTGACGATGCCGAAGCCGAGCATCAGCGACAGCATCTCGGCGCCGCGCGCGACGCCGTAACCGAGGTCGCCGCAATAGGCGACGATGTGCACCTGCGGCATCGACATCGCCACGCAGCAGGCGACGCCGGCGACGCACAGCAGCACCTGCAGGGTCAGCGGCGAGAACGGCGCCTCGGCGCGCCGGCGCGCGGCGGCGGCGCCGGCCGCGCCGCCGTCATGCGACGTCAGGCGGCGGCGCAGCGGCAGCGACAGAGGCAGCATGATGCAGAGGCAGAGAATGCCGATGCCGATATGCGTCGCGCGCCAGCCTTGCGTCGAAATGAAATGCTGCACCAGAGGCGGCCAGATCGTGCCGGCGATGTAGTTGCCGGACGCGGCGACGGCAACCGCGATGCCGCGGCGGCGTGAGAACCAGTGCGACACGTCTGCCATCAAAGGCCCGAAAGTCGCCGAGCACCCGAAGCCCATCAGCGTGTGCGCCAGCGCGACGAAGGTGAGGCTCGGTGCGAAGCCGACGCAAACATAGCCGATGGCGAGCGACGTGGTGCCGAGCGCCAGTGGTCCGAGGATGCCGAAGCGGTCGACGAGGCGTCCGATGACGACGCCGCCACCGGCGAAGCCGATCATCGCGAGCGTGTAGGGCAGGGACGCCGCGGCGCGGTCGACGCCGAAGTCGGCCTGGATCGCCGGCAGCGCGACGACCACCGACCACATGCCGACGCCGCCCACGGCGGACAGCGCGACAACGACGCCGAGGCGCAGCCAGGCGTAAGAGGATTCGATGTCGGAGGCGGGCGCGTGGCCCGTCGCGGCGTCCATAAGGAGCATTCCCGGCTGGTGCGCTTCGTCTAGCATATTATGCGAAGGCCGCCATCACCTCGCTCCCGAACAACGAAATCGAATGGGAGGCATCAGCAAGTTTCATGTCGCCGAACGCCATCTGGCACAGCACGTAGTTGACGCCGGTCTCGTCCTTCAGGCGCGCGAGATAATTGCGCACGGTCGCCGGCGAGCCGGCGACGCCGTGGCCGATCGTCTCCAGTGCGGCGAAGTCGTTCGGGTAGATGTCTTTCAGCACGAACTCCGCGCCGGAACGCCGCCAGATCCACTCCATTGCCTCGCGCCAGTGCCGGTAGGCGGGTTCTGCGATGCGGCGCGCCGCGGCGTCGGTGCCGGCGACGACGACGTGACGCGTGATGCCGATCTTCGGCAGCGTCTCCGCGCTGCGCCCGAGCTTCTGCCACTCCTCGCGGTAACGGTCGCTGATCGCGCGTGCACGCGCCGCCTGACCGAGCGAAACGACGTTGATCGCGTTCGGCGCCGCCCAGCCGATCGCGTCGGCGTTCGGCGCGCCATACCAGAGCGGCGGGTGCGGCCGCTGCACCGGCTTTGCCTGGACGACGTAATCCTTAAATTTATAATACGCGCCGTCGAAATTGACGACCTCGTCCTTGAACGCGCGCATCAGCACCGCGAAGGCCTCGTGATACATCTTCGGCGCGTCGGCCGGCTCGACGCCGAAGCGCGCGTGTTCGAGCAGCGCGCCGCCGCGGCCGACGCCGACCATCAGCCGCCCGCCCGAGAGATGGTCGAGCATGCAGATCTCTTCATAGAGCCGCAGCGGGTGATAGAGCGGCAGCACATAGACGAGCGGGCCGAGCTTCAGCGTCGCCGTGCGCGCGATTGCGGAGGCGAGAAACACGCTCGGGCTCGCCGCCATGCCGAGCGGCGTCGAATGATGCTCGGCGAGGTGATAGCCGGAAAAGCCGGCCGCCTCGATCAGCGCGACGAGGTCGAGCCGCTCTTTCAGGAAATCGCCGAGCGGCCGGCCGTCGCTGTCGAGATGATCGAAGATACCGAATTGCACGCGTCATCCTCCCCCCAGCCTGCAGCAACGGCAGGCCCAGTCCCGGTGGGCCAAGTGGGCCGGCCCGGCCGCCGCGACGTTCATTGACCGCGGGAAGCCAGCTTCGCTATCGTGACGAAAAATCACAATGACCATCGGAGGAGACGAGATATGCGTCGGATAGCAACGCTCGCGGCCGCCGCCGCCCTGGCCGTTACGGCCTCGGCCGCGCAGGCACAGGACACGGTGAAGATCGGCCTGATCATGGCCTATTCCGGCCAGTTCGCCGACACTGCCGCGCAGATGGACAACGCCATCAAGCTCTACATCAAGCAGCACGGCGACAAGGTCGCCGGCAAGAAGATCGAGCTCATCCGCAAGGACACCGGCGGCCCGAACCCCGACGTCGCCAAGCGCCTCGCGCAGGAGCTGGTGGTCCGCGACAAGGTCGACATCCTGGCCGGCTTCACGCTGACGCCGGAAGCGCTCGGCGCCGCCCGCGTATCGCAGGAAGCCAAGAAGCTGCAGGTGGTGATGAATGCGGCGACCTCGATCATCACCGAGAAGTCGCCCTACATCGTGCGCACCTCGCTCACCATCCCGCAGCTCGAATATCCGTTCGGCAAGTGGGCGGCGACGCACGGCATGAAGAAGATGTACACGATGGTCTCCGACTACGGCCCCGGCATCGACGCCGAGACCTGGTTCACCAAGGGCTTCAAGGAAGCCGGCGGCGAGATCGTCGGCTCGGTGCGTATGCCGGTCGCGAACCCCGACTTCTCCGCCTTCGTGCAGCGCGCCAAGGACATCAACCCGGACGGCATCTTCATCTTCATCCCGGGCGGCGCGCAGCCGATCGCCATCACCAAGGCGTTCCAGGAACGCGGCTTCAAGGGCGACAAGATTCTCGGCCAGGGTGAGATCACCATGGACGACAATGCGCTCAAGAGCATGGGCGACAACGCGCTCGGCATCCGCACCGTGTTCCACTACGAGTGGGAACACAAATCGAAGATGAACGCCGACTTCGTGAAGGCCTACGAGGCCGAGTACAAGCGCCAT